>Ga0210401_10001267_pt1 | contig 29574 bp, 22 predicted proteins | sample IncBWH32MmetaG_FD_150866 | JGI IMG/M metagenome (GOLD analysis project Ga0210401, IMG submission 150866) | Forest soil microbial communities from Barre Woods Harvard Forest LTER site, Petersham, Massachusetts, United States - Inc-BW-H-32-M | ecosystem: Environmental > Terrestrial > Soil >...
CGCCGATCCAGCCGCTGAAGAAGCTTGCGCCATAAGCTGGCTTGGTACCAGCAAGACGGCCAGCAGCGCCCATAGTCCCCATCGCATGACTACTATTCTACAGTAACGGACTTCGCCAGGTTGCGGGGCTGATCGACGTCGCATCCGCGGCGCACCGCGATGTGATAGGCGAGAAGCTGGAGCGGAACGATTTCGAGAATTGGTGAAATTAATTCCGGGGCGGCCGGAACTTCGACGATGTGGTTCGCGATATCGCGTGCGAGATGGTCGCCTTCTGTTACGACGGCAATCACGATGCCGTCGCGCGCTTTTACTTCCTGAAGGTTCGATAGAGTTTTCTCGTAGCGCAGCATCGATGCAGGGTCGGACTCGTCTCGCGTGGCGATCACGACAACGGGCAGATTTTCGTCGATCAGGGCGTTCGGGCCGTGCTTCATCTCGCCGGCTGGATAGCCTTCGGCGTGGATGTAGGAAATCTCTTTCAGCTTGAGCGCCCCTTCGAGCGCGATGGGATAATGAATGCCGCGGCCGAGATAGAGAAAATCCGTGTGGCGGAAAAACTGCTTGGCTAAGTCTTCAAATGCCGCGTCGTGCTGGAGAATCGTTTCGAGTTTGTGGGGCAGGCGCGTAAGCTCTTGCATCAGATTGCGTGCCGCCGTGGGCGTGAGTTTGCCGCGCACCTGCGCGAGATACAAGGCGGTCAGCATCAGCGCGGTGAGCTGGCCGGTGAAGGCTTTCGTCGACGCAACGCCGATTTCCGGTCCGGCGTGGGTGTAGACCGTACCGCTGGACTCGCGTGTGAGCATCGAACCGACCACGTTGCAAATACCCAAAATCTTTGCGCCTTTTCGCCGAGCTTCGCGCAGCGCTGCGAGCGTGTCCGCCGTTTCTCCAGACTGGCTGATTGCAATCACCAGGCTATTGTTGCCGATGATGGGGTCGCGGTAGCGGAATTCGCTTCCGTAATCCACTTCGACAGGAAATTGCGCCAAGCGCTCGATCATAAACTTGCCTGCGAGAGCTGCGTGCCAGCTCGTTCCGCAAGCGATAATCTTCACTTCCTGAAAATTCCGGAATTGCTCCTCAGTGATATCCATTTCATCGAGGAACACTTTCCCGGTTTCCTGGGAAATTCGCCCGAGCAATGTGTCGCGAACGGCGCGTGGCTGCTCGAAGATTTCCTTCTGCATGAAATGTTTGAAGCCGCCCTTTTCGGCCATGATCGGGTCCCAGGTGATGTGCTGGGTGGGGCGGGTAATTGCATGGCTTTCGAAATCGAGCAGGCGAACTCCCTGCGGCGAAAGCACCGCGACTTCACCGTCGCCAAGAAAGAACACGTTGCGCGTATGCGGGAGAATCGCGGGAATATCGCTTGCGATGAAAAATTCGTTTTCGCCGATGCCGACCACAATGGGAGGGCCCAATCGCGCTGCTACAATTTTATTGGGGTCGCGCGTGGAAAGCACGACGAGAGCGTACGCACCGCTCATCACCTTGACGGTCTTCAAAACTGCTTCTTCCAGTGTCGCGTCTTTCGAATACTTCTCCACCAAGTGCGCGATGATCTCGGTGTCGGTTTCCGTCAAAAATTTGTGGCCTTCTTTGACAAGCTGGTGCTTCAGCTCGAGATAGTTTTCAATGATGCCGTTGTGAACGACGACGATGTCGCCGGTGCAGTCGCGATGCGGGTGAGCGTTTTCTTCGGTTGGACGCCCATGCGTCGCCCAGCGAGTGTGTCCGATGCCGTAGACGCCGTCGATCGGCGAAATGCGGATAGCTTCCTCGAGATTGCGCAGCTTTCCCGGGGCGCGGCGAATGTCCATCTTGCCGTTCTCGCCGACTACGGCGATACCGGCCGAGTCATAGCCGCGATATTCAAGTCGCCGGAGACCGTCAAGAATTAGCGGTACAACGCGTTTCTGCCCGATATACCCAACAATCCCGCACACAGCGTTTCGCTCCTGCTTGCCCACTCCAGCCCGCAATCGGCAGCCAGTAGTGATTAACCCAGACTAGCATAATACTTGGATGCCATACCGTTCGCGCCAGTCGCGTTTTCAACTATTGAACACTAGATTCGGGGAGAAAGAGTCGCGCGATACCAGTATTGTCTCGCTCGCACTATTCGACGATTTCGAAGCGGAAGTCCTCGATAATGGGATTGGTTAGGACGCCTTTCGCAATTCGCTCGATCTGGTTTTTCGCCTCCTCACGGCTCAATCCATCCAGCTCCAGAACAAAAAATTTACCCTGCCGGACGTCCTTCACTGGCGTGTAACCGAGCGAGGCCAGCGCGCGGTGAATGGTTTGGCCCTGCGGGTCGAGGACCGTCGATTTCAGCATGACCCAGACGTGTGCTTTCATTTTCGCCATGATGGGCCGAGATTATACCAGTCCTGCGGATTTTGCCGCGGCGCGAAAATCGTCGAGGAGTCGGCGCTTTTCGATTGGCGGCAAGAAAGATGCGTTAAAGCTTTCTTCCGCAAGGCGCAATAGTTGCTCGTTCGAAAGCCCCATCTCGGCCGCGCGAGAGTATTCGGTGAGCAAATCCGTGTGAAACATCCCGGGGTCGTCAGTCGAGAGCGTCACGGCAAGGCCGCGCGCGAGGAACTTGGGCAGCGGATGATCGGCAAGCGTTGCGCCCGGTTTGCCTGTCTGCCTGCCGAGCGCGCCCGTGCAGATATTGCTGGTCGGGCAGTTTTCGAGGGCGACACGACGAGACGCCAGTGATTCGGCCAACGCCGGGTCGCGCATCACGGCAATTCCATGCCCGATGCGTTCGGCGTTGAGAAGTTCAATCGCTTCCCGGACTAATTCCGGGCCGCCTACTTCGCCGGCGTGACAGACCAGCCGCAAACCCTGGCTGCGCGCAAGATCGAATGCCGGTCGAAAATTCACGGTGGGAAACGACAGCTCGTCGCCGCCCATTCCGAAAGCGATAACGCCGGAATGCTGGAGATTGACAGCCAAGCGTGAAACCTCGATCGCGGCGTCGGCGCCAAATTGGCGGGCCGCGTCGAAAATCCACCCTGTGCGAAGCCGGCTGAACGGAACGCTTTGTGCGGTCTCGCGGATCGCAGTGAAATTCGCTTCGACGTTCTGCATCCGGCGGAGCATCACGCCCGCCGAAATCGTAACCTCCGCATAGACGACGTTCTGCCTTACGAGCTCTTCGCAGAGATTTCGCGTAATCAGGGCGTAATCGGCGGGGACGCGCAGAAAGGAAGTGACCCACTTGAACGTTTCGATGAATCCCAGAAAATCCGAATAGTTGTAGCGCGCAACAACTTCTTCACGGGTCAGCGCAACGCCATGACGTGCCGCCAATTCGACGGCGGTTTCCGGCCGGATCGATCCTTCGAGGTGTAAATGGAGTTCGGCCTTCGGAAGGGAATCGAGGATCGTGAGTTGTCGTGTGGTTTGCGTCACGAATTCAATGTCACTACGACTTCATTGATTCGGCAACTGAGGTCGCCCAGCGTTGATCCAAGCAGTCATCCAGTATGATCCCAGATCCGTAGCGGCGTCAGAAAACTGCCGGACGAGAACCGCCCCGGCCTGGGCGTAAAAGTGGTCGTAATAATCGTCGGTATAACCCGAAAGGCCGGTGTGGGCGCGGCGGTCCGCCAGAAGGACGTTTTCGAGCCACGAGTGCGCGGTCAACGCCATCTCGAAAGCATGATCGGTAGGATCGTGAATAAATGAGGCCTCATTCGGCTTGACGAAAAAAAACAGCGAGTAGCGATCAACCAGTCCGACTCCAAACCTCTCGTTCACTCCCGGTTGTAGCGAAAGCTTACCGTCAAAGTTGATTGTGGCATTGAACGGATCGTGCGCAGCCGCCACATAGTGAGCAAGAGCGGCGGCCTGGAGTTTTGCGTCGTTCCAGTTGTGGTCTTGAAATGCGTCCGTGAGTTTCTTGCTGTAGAGTCCCACCTGCCAGGGCAGAAGTCCATATTGCTCGAGCGGTCTGCGTCCGAATTTTGCAACGGCTGCCGTATAGTCGCGGGGAAGCGCCGAAAAGGGAAATGCCCCGTAATGATCGAGCCGAATGAAATCCGTCCGGCGCTCTGCTATGCCTTTCGCATCCGGTTGCTGTTGATCGGTGACGTGCTGCACGAGGAATTGGCGGTTTGCTTCGAAGAAACGCAGCATCTCGTCCGGCAATGTGTCGACAGCCTTATTGGTAATCAGCCGCTCGCCGTTTTCTCCCCAGCCAAACGTGGGAGGCAGCGCGAGCACAAATATCGCGAGCGGCACGGCCACGCCGGCGCCGAGCCGAAGGCGCATCAGCGAGTCTCCTTCTTCGTTGCTGCGGAAGCACCCAGGTTCGCGTTCGAAAGTTGGCTGTGTCTCTTGCCGTAGAAGTAGTACACGAATAGTCCGATCAGCAGCCAGACGAAGAAGCGAATCCAGTTTGTAATAGGCAGCCCTGCCATCAGGAGCACGCACGTGAGTATCGTCGCAATCGGCGCGAGGAGGCCGCCCGGAGCGCGAAACGCGCGAGGCCGATCGGGCTCGCGGAAGCGCAGGATCAAGACTCCGCCGGCCACGAGCGCGAAGGCAAAGAGCGTGCCGATATTCGAAAGGTCGGCGAGTGTTCCGATGTCGAGTAATCCGGCGGGAATGCCTACGAGAAATCCGGCCACCCACGTGGAAAAATCCGGCGTGCGAAATTGCCTGTGAACGCGGCTGAATATTTCGGGAAGCAGGCCGTCGCGCGACATTGCAAACCACACGCGAGCTTGCCCAAGTTGAAAGACAAGCAGGGACGAAATCATTCCCATGAGCGCGCCCATCAACACGACTACTTCCACGCCGCCGAAATGGAGACGCTTCATGGTGTTGACGATGGGAGCGGCGTCGTCCATCAGGGTTTGCCATGGAACGATGCCGGTGAGGACTACCACGACTGCGATGTAAAGCAGCGTGCATATCAGCAGCGTAAGAATGATGCCAATCGGCAAATCCTTCTGCGGATTCTTGCATTCCTCCGCGGCGGTGGACACCGAATCGAAACCAATATAAGTGAAGAAAATAATCGAACCGCCCGTAAGAATTCCCGGCCAGCCGTTTGGAGCAAAAGGGTGCCAGTTGGCGGGGTGAATCAATCGCGAGGCGACGGTGATAAAAACCATGATGGCCACAATTTTCAGCATCACCATGATGTTGTTGGCACCGGCCGATTCGCGGATGCCGCGGACGAGAATAACCGTCAGTAGCATCACGATGATCAGCGCCGGCCAATTAAATCCGAAGTGCCACCCCGGCGCGTACAGCAGGTTGCCTTGCAAGTCCCTCAGTCCCGCGGGCAGATACGCGGGTGTGATCCATCTGAGATTCGGGTGAATGCCAAACCAATCGATCAAATCAACCACGTGCGCCGAAAATCCCACACTCACAGCCATGTTCGATACAGCGTATTCGAGAATCAGATCCCAACCGATGATCCACGCAATGAGTTCGCCCATCGTTGCATAAGTGTACGTGTAGGCGCTTCCAGCGATCGGAATCATGGCCGCCAGCTCTGCATAGCAAAGCCCGGCAAACGCGCAGGCGATGGCCACAAGAACAAAAGATAGCGCGATGGCCGGTCCTGCGCCCGGCCTTCCGAACGAAGCGGAGTGATAGATCAGGTATTCAAGCAGTGGCGCGTTGAGGATCGATTTGTACTGGAGCGTTTGTCCGGCAATTGCTGTGCCGATGACCGTGAAAATGCCCGAGCCAATCACGGCGCCAATTCCGAGTGATGTCAGGCTCAGCCAGCCGAGCGACTTCTTGAGGCGCTTCTCGGGATTCTCCGAGTCGGAGATGAGCTTATCGATGTTCTTGGTCCGGAAAAGCTGTGCGTCCAATCGCCACCTTCCCCGTGTACGTGGGAGAGGAAAAAACTCTACATTGGGCGAGGCTTGCGCGCAAGATTACTGTTTTCTGAATGCGCCCATTCGAGCCGGTACTCGCGTCGAAGGCAACGTCCATTTTAAGCCAGTTGGAGATTCGCATAGCGCTCGATCAACTTCTTCGCGCCGTAATCTTGAAAGCTGACCGTCAGCTTGCGATCCTCGCCTTCGCCCTCCACCTCGAGAATGGTGCCGATACCGTACTTCGGATGGCGAACACGCGTGCCAACCAGCGGATTTCTCGATGCGCGAGACGACTGTGCTGATCGGCCGTATGCAGGTCGGGCGGAACTTGCAGCGCGTCGGCGGTTTGCATACTCCGAATAGTCCGGATCGGCCTCGTATCGACGCGTTTCGCCCGGTTCAGACATTGAGCCCGGTACCATTGCAAGCAGCTCTCCTGGAATCTCGCTCAGAAAGCGCGAGGGAAGAGAAGCGCGCAGACGGTCCTCGCCGTAACTGCGCCGGTAGATCGCGCGCGAAATCGTCAGCGATTTCTTTGCTCGCGTCATTCCAACGTAAAAAAGACGCCGCTCTTCTTCCACATCCTGCGGCCGGTCCAGCGAACGGCTGTGCGGCAACAAACCTTCTTCGAGGCCCGCAAGAAAAACGGTATCGAATTCCAGACCCTTCGCACTATGGAGCGTCATCAGCGAAACGGGAATCGTTTCGTCAAACTCATCTGCGTCGCTTACCAGCGCGGCGTGATCGAGCACGTCTTCCAGCGTTTGACCCTGTTCGGTCGCTTCTGCCATGGCGTTTGCCAGTTCGCGCAGATTCTCGGCGCGCGAAGTGTGTTCGAGGTTGTCCTGCTGCTCCACCCAATCCAGGTATCCGGTGCGTTCGAGAACGCGCTCCATCATTTGTGCGGTTGGCAGTTCGTTGCATTCCTCGTGAAGCTCTTCGATCAGCTTGCAAAAAGCCTGGAGCGACGTGCTGCTCTTTTTTCCGGCCCCGGCGTCGCCCGAGCGAATCACCTCCCAGAGCGACTGACCTGTTTCGCGTGCGCGCGCTCCAAGCGTCGCCACCGTGGTAGCACCGATGCCGCGCGGAGGCACATTGATTACACGCAAAAGAGCAACGTCATCTTCAGGATGAAACAGCAGCCGAACGTACGCGAGTGCATTCCGCACTTCGGCGCGTTCGTAAAAGCTGAAGCCTCCAACGACGCGGTAGCGAATTCCGAGCCGTCGCAGTACTTCTTCGAAGGAACGCGATTGCGAGCTGGTGCGGTAGAGAACCGCCAGGCGCGCGTCGCTGTCGCGGCGCACGATCGATGAAAGCTCGCTGCAGATATAGTGGGCCTCGGATGTTGAGTCCGGCGCTTCGAAAAAACGCAGCAGGTCGCCGGAGCCCAGCGTGCCTTGCAGCGTTTTGCCGAGACGATTCGAATTATTCTTTACCACCGCAGCCGCCGCGTCCAAAATCTTTTGCGTCGAGCGATAATTTTCTTCGAGACGGATGATTTTCGCGCCCGGAAAATCCACTTCGGTGAATCGCTTCAGATTTCCCGCGCGGGCGCCGCGCCAGCCGTAGATCGATTGATCTTCATCGCCAACCACGCACACATTCTTGCGCGGACCTGCGAGCAGCCGGACGAGCTCTTCCTGGGCGTGATTCGTGTCTTGAAACTCGTCGACCATCAGATATTGGAAGCGTGAATTCCACGCAGCCCGGACGTTGGGATGTTCCCGCAACAGTTCCACCGCGCGCAAAAGGAGATCGTCGAAATCGAGCGCGCTGGCCTTTCGCAAAATCTCAGTATAGACGCGAAAGATCGAGGCGACTTCCTTGCGCGTGTCGTCGCGCATTTGCGTCGCTTCTGACTCCATCTGTTCCGCAGTGACGCCATGATTTTTCGCGTGGCTGATTTGCGCGCGAACGCTTCGCGGCGGGTAATCTTCGGTAGCCAAATCGAGCTGCACCAACGCACGCTTCACAGCGGATGTCTGATCGTCGTCATCGTAGATCGCGAAATCGCGCGCGAGACCAAGGTTGTGAGATTCTCGCCGCAAGAGGCGCGCGCAGAACGAATGAAACGTCGAAACCCACACGTCTCGTGCATCGCGGCCGCTCGCGCGCAGCAAGTCACCGATTCGTTCCTTCATAACGTCCGCAGCTTTGTTCGTGAACGTCACGGCCAATATCGCGCTTCCGGGAATACCTTTCTCAATCAAATGCGCCACCCGATAGGTGATCACTCGCGTCTTTCCGGTTCCCGCACCCGCGAGGACTAGCAGCGGCCCTTCGGTCGAAAGCACCGCTTCACGCTGCCGCTCGTTTAATTTATCGAGGAGTGCCGTTTCCTGCGGAGAGTTGGTCAAGAAGGAATTCTAGCTGAGCGACTCCCAATCGGCAATTTGCGATTCGAAGCGCTCCCGATTCCAACCGTTGGAGCTAGACGTTCCGCACATCTTGGTACCTTGTTCAACTCTGTTACAATCGCTCGGTTTTTCGGTGAAATTTCTTCGAGCCTGATGAAAGCGAAAATCCCACTATGGTTGCAGAAAACGGTCGCGGTCATGGGCGGTGGTGGTCTTCTCGTCGTCGCTTTCCTCGATTCCTCCGTGCTGTCGTTTCCGTTTTTCACCGACGCACTCGTCATCGAGCTTTCCCGCGAAAGACCTGCGCGCATGCCCTACTACGCAGCGACGGCGGCGCTTGGCTCGCTCCTCGGCTGCATCTGGCTTTACCTTCTCGCAAAAAAGGCTGGCGAGGCGTACTTTCATCGCAAACACGGCAAAATCGCGATGAAGGTGAAGCGTTGGGTGCAACGCAATGCTTTCCTGAGTGTTTTTTTGCCTTCCATTCTGCCTCCGCCGTTTCCGTTCAAGATTTTTGTGTTCGCCGAAGGCGTGTTTCAAGTTCAGGTGAAGACCTTCGTTTTGGCCCTATTGCTCGGACGCGGCTTGCGTTATTTTTTGGAGGGAATTCTGGCAGTCCGTTACGGTGAGGCGACGCTTGTTTTCTTGCGCGCGCATAGTGCCGCGTTCGCGCTGTCTGTCATTGCCGTAATGGTTGTGCTCTATCTGATCAGCCGCTGGGTATTCCGCCATCCCCACGAAGAAGCTTAGGAGAGGCCGACCGCTACGGGTTCGGTGAGGAAGCGAAGCGGAATCCTTCTTCGCGCACGCGCAGGCTGCTGTCGAGATCCACTCGCACGAAAATATCGGCGGGGCTGCTGTCGCCGCTCGCGAATTGCATGTCTCGCAATTCGAAACGGAAGCCGTCTTCGAGGTGAGTCACGCTCGCAAGAGGGAACCGCGCGTACGCAAGAAACTTCCTCGCGCTCGCCGTTCCCTCACCGGCGTCGAGAGCAGCAGACGCTTCCGGCTTATAGTGCGTGAGGCTGCGATCGGGATCGAATTCCGCGCCGGGCGCGACGGAAAGTTCCACCTCCTCGATCGTATTGTCGGTGGTCACAACGCCGCGCCAGCTGAAGGGCGCGGTAGCCGACGGAAACGCGCCCGCTGCAAGCGGGTCGCGCCGGTGAAATTCGCGGGACAGGAGCAAATCGACAGCGCGGCTGTGGAGATACGCTCGCCCGCCCAAATACCCCACAAGCAGAATTAACGCAATCAGGGCGCCTTTCCCTCCTACCGCGCCTCGTTTCCGTTCGCCGATTTCGTCGCTGACCAAGCGAAATAAGTGCGGCAGAAGCAGTCCCGCGAGCAGCAGGAACAGAATCCAGGGGTCGAGGCTCTGCGTCAGATTCCACGCGGCTGAAGCAATTTTTAACGGCCAAAACAGCTGCACGCTTTCGCCGTTGCAAAAATCCAGCGCTAAGTGACAGGCAACTCCAATCGCGCTAACCGCGCATCCTGCCGCAAAAGCTAGCGGCGGCCCCGGATTCTTCGATGGACGCTTGCGATCGAGAAAACAAAACGCAGCGGCAACAATGGCAATCAGCGCCACGGAACCAATCGCGGAATGAAATAACGCGCGATGAAGATTTAGGAAGGCGCCCGGCCCGCCCAGATAACTGGCGTAATCGAGATCGGCCGCTACTCCAGAAACGATAAGCATGTATGTGCCATATCGCGGCAAACGACTCTGCGCAACGCGCGCAATCGCTAGCGAAACAAGACCATGCGTAATCGGTTCCACGCCGCGTCCTTCCAATATAAAGGCAACGGTCAGTGCGGGGCCGGAGTTACCAGGGAGATCGCATCCGGTACGATTCTAAAAATAATTGGCAACGGTCCAATCGGTTCGCCGTCCACTTGCGCGTATACCAGCCCCGTTCCGTTAGCTTCGCAAATCACTTCGGCTGCCTTCCACGTCTCGATCCCTCTCATCTGCCGGATTTTTCCAAACCACAGCGCGGGAAGGCAGGCAATGTAACGAAGTCGGCTGCGGGTGGAATTCGTCAGCATTTCAAAGGAATCTTCGAACAAGCTCGCCCCGGTCGTAATCTTGAATGGCCCTCCGTAGTGTGCCGTACGCCCGACAACGATAATCGTGGCCTTCCGTTCCACCCCTGAGGACCGAACTCTAATTCGCGGAAAACTGTATCGGAAGAGCAATCGCGCTCCCTCCGCCCAATATGCCAGTTGCCCCGCGCGCTTTTTCAGTCCTTCATCCACCGCGTTCACCAGTGCTCCGTCTGGCCCCGCGCCGGCCACGCAAAGAAAATATCGGCCCGTCTGCGATAGCGCCGCGGAATGGTTTCCTCCGGTTGGAATCGCCAGTCCCAGCGCGATTCGACGAATAATTCCGGTCGAAATCAATCGCGCCGCGTGCGGAATGTCCCACGGAATCCCGAGTTCCTTCGCAAGAATGTTCGCGGTTCCCGCCGGAAGCAGCGCCATGGGCACGTGGCTTCCCGCAAGGCCGTTGACGATCTCGTTGATCGTCCCGTCGCCGCCGCACGCAATCACCATGCCGCGTCCCTGATCCACGGCCTGCCTCGCAATATTTCTGGCCGCGTAACGGCCCGTAGTGGGCGCCATCTCGGCGGTGATGCCAGACTCCTTCAGAATCCGAACCGCATGCTCGATTTCCGCAAATCGCCGATGGCGTTTGAGCCCGCTCGTGGGGTTATAAATCAGAAGCGCGTTGGTGATGGCTTCAGGCATCGATTCGTTCGAAATCTTCAAAGCAAGCGCGCATTGTATAATATTCATCGATGTAGACAGATTCCATCCCGCTGAGGTTTTCCATGCCCAAGGGTGGTCCGCAGCAAAAAGACGTTGACCGTCTGCGCGAGAAGATTCGCCGCCACGAGTACCTCTACAACGTTCTCGATGACCCCGAAATCTCCGACGCCGAATTCGATCGCCTCATGAACCAGCTCAAGGAATTCGAAGCCAAGAATCCAAAGCTGGTTACGCCGGATTCGCCCACGCAGCGTGTCGGCGGGCAGCCCCGCGAGGGATTTCAAACCTTCCAGCACAAGATTCCGATGGGCAGCTTGGACAATGCGTTCTCGTTCGATACGCTCGCGAATTTCGATCGCCGCGTCCGCGAGCTGACCGGCCGCGAAAAAGTTGACTACACCACCGAGCACAAGTTCGACGGCCTGAGCCTTTCGTTGCAATATGAGAAGGGCGTCCTGGTTCGCGGCGTCACCCGCGGCGACGGCACGACAGGTGAAGACGTCGCGCCGAACGTCAAGACCATCCCCGCGATTCCGCTCAGCATCGATCCCGCGTTGCTCAAAAAAGCAGCCCTGCCCGCGACCTTCGAAGTGCGCGGCGAAGTCATCATGACGCACAAATCCTTCGAAGCTTTGAACGATCAACAGGATCGCGAAGGCGGCAAGCGCTTCGCCAGCCCCCGCAATGCCGCGGCGGGTGCCGTCCGGATGCTCGATCCCAAAATCACGGCGTCGCGCCGCCTCGATTTCTTTGCGTACTACCTGCTCGTCGATGGACGCGCGCCGAAGAAGCGCCACTCGGAAGTTCTCGAAGCTCTGGGCGAACTTCATTTCAAGGTCAGCGAAGATTGGGAGTTGCATCACTCGATCGAAGAAGTCGAAAAATACATCAACAAATGGGAATCCAAGCGCGAGAAATTGCCGTTTGAAATCGACGGCATCGTCATCAAGGTGGACGAAATCGGCCTGCAAAATGAACTCGGGTTCACGTCGAAATCACCGCGTTGGGCGATCGCTTACAAATATCCCGCCCATCAGGAAACAACCCTTCTTAAAGAAATCGCCATCAGTGTGGGCCGCACAGGCGTGCTCACTCCCTTCGCGATTTTTGAGCCCGTGCAAATCGGCGGCGTCACGGTTGTGAAGTCCACGCTGCACAACATGGACGAAGTCGAGCGGCTCGGTGTCCACGCCGGAGATACCGTTCTAGTCGAGCGCGCCGGCGAAGTGATTCCCCATGTCCTGAAAGTGGTCAAGCACGGAAAAGAAGAAAAGCAATTTAAGATGCCGGACAAATGTCCCGTCTGCGGCACGCACGTGCACCGCGCCGAAGGAGAAGTGGCCTACCGCTGTGTGAACGTTTCCTGCCCTGCGCGCCGCAGGGAATCCTTCCTCCATTTCGCGGGGCGCCACTCGATGAACATCGACGGTCTCGGAGACAAAATCGTGATCCAGCTCATCGAGAAGAATCTCGTGAAAGATTTCGCAGATCTTTACAAGCTCGATTTAGCCACACTCTCGAATCTCGAGCGCATGGCCGATAAATCGGCGCAAAACCTTCTCGACGAAATCGCCGCCAGCAAGAAAAATAGCCTCGCGCGCTTGATCTACGCCATCGGCATCCCGTTTGTCGGCGAGCGCACCGCGCAGCTTCTCTCCGCGCATTTCGGCTCGATGGACAAACTGGCTGAGGCCAGCGCCGAAGAACTCACCGAAGTCCACGAAGTCGGCCCCAAAATCGCCGAAGGCGTTCGCGAGTTTTTCTCCGAATCGGCCAACCGCAAGCTCATCGAACGCCTACGCGCCGTCGGTGTGAACATGAAAGAAGAACGCAAAGCGCCCAAGGGTTCGAAATTCGCCGGAATGACTTTCGTGTTTACCGGCACGCTCGCGCGCCGCTCGCGCGAAGAGGCCGAAGCGCTCGTCGCCGAGCAAGGCGGCAAATCCGGGTCGTCCGTCAGCAAGAAAACAAACTACGTCGTCGTTGGAACCGACCCCGGTTCGAAGCTCGCCAAAGCCGAGTCTCTCGGAGTCCCCATCCTCAACGAAGCGGCCTTCGACAAACTTCTTCGATAGGTTTTTAAGGAACAATCAGGCCCACCTGAAAGGTGGACCAGCTGTGACCCTCGGCTAAGAATGAGGCGGCGGATATTCCTGAAGTCTTAGCTTTAACTTCGCTATATACTCCGTAGATCCGTTTAGTATACACTGTATACGTGGTTGCTGGCTCTACCGCATCGCGAATCGCCGCTGCCGCCCGCATCCTGCTGGATAAGGAGGGGACGGAGGCGGTGACCATGCGTCGCGTAGCTGCGGCCGTGGGTGTCACGCCGATGGCAATCTATCGCCACTATCCGGGCCGAGCCAGCCTTCTAAACGCTTTGGCGGACGAAGGTTTCGAGGAGTTAGCTGCGCGCCTGTCCGTCCAAGAGATCGCTGGCGGCGTTGAAGAGCGGCTCACGAAAATGATGGAGGTATACCTGGAGCACGCCCTTCAGAAACCCCGCCTCTTCGAGCTCATGTTCCTCAAACCGCGCGAAGGAGCCCGTCGCTACCCGCGGGACTTCAAGGCTGGCCGTTCCCCCACCGCGAACTTGCTGGCGGAAGTGGTGCAGAGTGGCATGGACCGCGGCTATTTCCGGAAGGGCGATGCGTGGGAGATCGTCTTCGAGATGGGCGCCTTGTCCCACGGCCTCATCCTGCTCTATCTAGGCGGGCGCATGGCGGTGCCTCCCGCTCGTTTTCGCGCATTCTACCAGCGATCTTTCAGGAGACTCATACATGGCATTCGCAAATGACGATCGGCTTAACATTGACGCACTTTTTGTCGTGTTCGGCAAGAATCCACACACTTCGCGAACAAAGAGAGGCCCCCTGGAGATGGAAGTGAAAAACAGGTCGGCGCTTGAAGCATCTGGCTATCTCTTTGTTGCAGCGGTGTACCCATTGTTCTGTCAACAAACCTGGGCTGTAGTAGAGGGCATTGCCCGTTTTGCCGCGACTTGTTCTCTCTTAGTCTTCTTCCTATTTTGCACGGCGCCGACGGTTTATGCGCAAGAGGCACAACCTCTAACCAGCGGCTTGAACCAGGAACGACCGCTGGGTCCGGGCGAGAGCCATGTTTATACAATCACTCTGCAAGTAGGGGCTGGGGTCCTGGGGGAAGCCGATCAACACGGCATTGACCTGGTCATCGACATTTTCGGCCCTGATGGCAAATTGATCCGTACCGTGGACACCCCGAATGGTGCGGAAGGGCCCGAGCCGATTGATCTGACCGCGTTCCAGACTGGGCTCTACAAACTGGTGATCCATACGCTCGACGAAAAGGCCATGCCAGGCAAATACGTGATGAAGATCGATCGCGTATTGACCGTCGTCGAAAACGCGCAGCGCATGGCGCAAGCGATGGCGGAGTATCGCAAGTTCGACGATCGGATTTCGCTTCTTCGGGCGCGCAACGCGAAGCAGTACGCTATTACGTCGCCCAAGGGCATTGACGAAGCACATTACGTCACCATCGGCGGCATTGAACAGTGGGTCACGATTCGTGGGCGGAATCGTGATAACCCCGTGCTGTTGTTCCTGCATGGCGGGCCAGGTGACGTGACCAGTAATTGGACATTTTCGTTGTTCGCTCCCTGGGAGAAACAGTTCACCGTGGTGCAGTGGGATCAGCGAGGCGCGGGCAAAACGTTGCGGAAAACCGTCTCAGTCGCGCCGACCATGACAGTGGATACGTTGGTGCAGGATGGCATCGAGCTCTCTGAATATCTGCGCAAGCATCTCGGCAAAGACAAGATCGTCATCGTTGGCCATTCGTTTGGAACTATCCTCGGCCTCGGTATGGCGCGGGCGCGCCCCGATCTCTTTTATGCCTATGTGGGCACAGGCCAGGTCGCCGACGAAACGCGCAACTATTCCGCGGCCTATGATGCCTTACTCAAGAAGGCGCAAACGGTTGGCAATCAGCAGGTCATCGACGACTTGAGACGCGTCGGCCCACCGCCTTACAAATCAGCCGAGGGATACGGTGTTCAGCGGAGATGGGCGAATGCTTTCGAGGGTGCGGACCTGTTTTTGATCGGGGAGTTAGGTCTCAAGCTCGTAGCTCCCGGCAATACCCTCCAAGACTTCAACGACTCTGAAGAAGGCCAGCTGTTTAGCGGCCAGCATCTTGTGCCCCAGACTACGTCGAAGGGGCCAAAACAACTCGGGCTGGAATTTGCGATTCCAATGTTCTTCATTCAGGGAGCTGAAGACTTTACGACCCCCACAGCACTTGCACGAAGTTACCTCGATTCGATCAAAGCACCGCGCAAAGAATTTGTGACGATCAACGGTGGCGGGCACTTTGCGGTTTTCATGCACTCCGATCAGTTCCTGCAGGAGCTGGTCAAGCTGGTTGGCCCGTTGACAGTAAATCGTTGAGAGGCATTCCCGGGCTGGATTGCGCTGCGGCAAGTGCCTCCAATCCGCGAACTGCGATGATGCCTTCTCTGCAATCTAGGAAACCTTCTGCGCTGTTCGCCACCGTCCAGAGGAACGCGGTTGTTCCTCGGCCAGTAAGCACCTATAATTGCAATTGGCGGATGGGCCGGGTGATCGCCGGTTCGTTTCTCGCATGGGAATCGAACGGGAGGAAAGTCCGGACTCCGGTCGTCGTGAGCTCGCGAGAGTCGGCGACGGCAGGGCAACGCGCCTGGTAACGCCAGGGGGCTGGTCCCTGTTCAAATTTCAGCGGGCGCAAGCTCGCGCCAGGGAACGCGGCTACGGAAAGTGCCACAGAAAATAGACCGCCGGTGATGCTTGCACCTCGGCGGCAAGCCCGCGGCAAAACCAAGGGCTCGCCTCTTTCGGTCGAGCGCATTTGGCAAGGGTGAAAAGGTGGGGTAAGAGCCCACCGCCCGGGTGGCGACATCCGGGGCACGGAAAACCCCGCGTGGAGCAAGGCCAAATAGGAGGGGAGGGCTGGCCCAGCCCGTATACGCTGCAATGCGTTGCGACCCTCGGGTAGGCTGCTCGACTCCGATAGCGATATCGGGGCTAGAGGAATGATTGCCGCACCGCGTAGCTGGTTGACCTCGAAGCAAATCGAGGTCACGGATCGCGCGGCGCACAGAATCCGGCTTACAGGCTCATCCGCCAATCATACAGTGACCTTCCGGCCGGTACTTTCTTTTCTAATGGCGAGATTCGGCGATTAGTAACGACCTTAACTCCCGCAAAACCAATGCGCGCTCTCGTTCTAATCGCAACAAAATTGCACTTCGCACCGGCGCGTTTTTCGCGGCTGGGATTTCGTTTCCTTCGTGAGTTTAGGACCTTAGTCCTTCTCCGGCTGGGCGTTCTTAAGCGGCGCTGCGGCGCGCTTACTGCGGCGCGCTTTCCATGTTTGATAGATGGCAGGAAGCAGCGAGACCACGACTACGGCAGCGATCACGTAGTGAATGCGCTTGTCGATGTTCGGCACCGTGCGGCCCAGCGTGTAGCCGAGCAGAGTCATGCTCCACACCCAGGCAATCCCACCGACGATGTCGTAGGTAAGGTAGCGCGCGTACTTCATTCGCGCCGCGCCGGCCACCGGCGGGCAGAACGTGCGAATGATCGGAATGAATCGCGCGAAGATGATCGTCTTTCCGCCGTAGGTTTCGTAGAACTTCTGCGCGCGCTCGAGGTGGCGCTTCTTAAAAAAGCGCGAATCCTCGCGCTTGAAGAGTCTCGGTCCGGCCTTCCAGCCGATGAAGTAGCCCACTTGGTCGCCAGCTATCGCGCAGAGCGTGACGAGCGACAGCAACCACGCCAATTTCATCTGGCCGGCTCCTGCGAATACGCCCGCGGTTACCAGCAGCGAATCCCCCGGCAGAAAAAAACCCACAAACATTCCGGTTTCTGTGAAGACGATCACGCAGACCATCAGCGTTCCGCCCCACTCGACCAGACCGCGGACATCGTAAAGCCGCGCCAAAATGTGTTTCAGGAATTCGAGCATGAGCGAATACCCTTCGCGTTTCGGTAATTTCGCGCTAGTAGCTTGGTCGTCGCTAGCGGCGCTACCGACCAGACTAGCAGAAAACCTTGTATTTTGAAGCTTATGCGGACTATGCCAACCACTACTAGTACTTTACTCCCACCACTTCTAGCCCCCTGTACCATTGGCCAGTTCGCTCGCCCGTCCGAAGATGAGGTTGTTCGACGAAGTTTCTCTGAGGAGGGGTTGAACATGGAAGGTGGCTACGCAGTCTGGATGGGGCAGCCGGTGATTCTTAGAGTGTTGGCAGGGACGCTTCGCGTTCCGCTGCGCGGACGCCTGGTTTCTGAGACAGGCGACGTCGTTCGGTTGCGCATCGCGGACAGCTGGGACGTCGACATTTTCAAATCAATGGTAGTAGCCGTCGAGCACGATAACCCGGTTTACGCGGTGAATTAGGAGGCTGCCATGAGCGCAGTGGCCGGCAGCGGCCTGGATCAAAGCAGGGAGGCAGTTGACGCAGCGCGATTTCACGAGATCCAGGAGGCAGCATTTACTGGCGGACGGATCGAAGCGGTGCGCGACACTCTGATCGTTTTGGCGCTTCAGCTTGTTTTTCGGGCGATGATGATATTACGGCGCTGGAATTACTGAGCAGCCGAATCGCTCCTTAGATTCTATTGAAGAGTTTACCGGCCCAGCATTCCTCACCCCAAACCCGGGTCTGCACCCCAACAGACCCAGGCCTCCTTCCTCCCTAACGAACGAAACATTCGCCGGGATTCCGTGTTAAATCATAGTTCTGTTTGATTTTTGGAGCGTCCTGGGGCATATAGTCTGAGGAAACCCTCATATTCGTTGTCGTCGTCATTTTCGTGCGCGGAGTCGCGTGGGAGATTCCGAAACGCGACGCATGGTTCGATGTCTAGGGCGGAAAAATTGCGAAACAAGCTATGAGGTTTTCGGCGCAGTAGGCTGTAGAATACAGGGTCGGTTTTCTCGCCCTCCCCGGCAGCCAGCTGCAACATCCGGGATCAAAGCAACGAGAAACTAGGAGCCCAACTGATGAGGATTGCGAGCGTTGCAAGCGCCTTTCCCGAGCATTACTACAAGCAGGAAGTACTTGTAGGGGCTCTCAAGAACTACTGGCGGGAACGCTTGCCTAATTCGGAGATTCTCGGCCGGCTGGACGACAGCATGAAGGTAGAAGGCCGCTATTGCGTGAATCCCATCGAGTTCTACGAGCAGATGCAGAACTGGGGCGAGGCGAACAACTCGTGGATCGAGCACGCTATGGACCTCGGAGAGAAGGCGCTGTGCCGCGCGCTAGTGAAGGCTGGCCTCGAGCCAAAAGATCTGAGCGCGATCTTCACGGTGTCGATCACAGGTATCGCGGCGCCGTCTCTGGACGCGCGACTTGTGAACAAGATGAAGCTCTCGACGAACATCAAGCGCATTCCGATCTTCGGACTGGGCTGCGTGGCGGGAGCCGCGGGAATTGCGCGCGCTGCGGATTATGTGCACGGCTATCCGGATCAGGCTGCGGCGTTGCTGTCTGTTGAGTTGTGTTCACTCACACTACAGCGTGAAGATCTCTCGATGGCGCACCTGATTTCTTCTCTGCTGTTCGGCGATGGAGCAGCGGCGGCGATCGTCGTGGGATCGAAGCGCGAATCGAAGGGCCCCGAAATTTTGGCGACGAAGTCTCAACTCTACCCGAACACCGAGCGCGTGATGGGCTGGGACATTTCGGAAAAGGGCTTCCGAATCGTGCTCTCGCCGGAAGTGCCGGACACGGTGATCAAGCATCTCGGCAACGACGTCGATGGTTTCCTTGCGGAGAACGGATTGAAGCGCAGCGACATCAAGAGTTGGGTGATGCACACGGGCGGGCCCAAAGTGCTCGAAGCAACCGCGACCGCGCTGAACATCACCGAGAAAGACCTTGCGGCGTCGTGGGATTGCCTAAAGAAGGTTGGCAACATTTCGTCCACTTCTGTACTCTTAGTTCTAGAGGATGTTTACACTCACCGGCGGCCAGCACCGGGGACACTGAGCATTCTCGCTGCAATGGGTCCGGGCTTCTGCTCGGAATTGGTCCTGCTGCGGTGGTGAGGAGTGCGAGTTGTCGACAACTCGGGCAGACGTGCTGGTGGTCGGAGCGGGGCCTGCCGGAATCGCCGCGGCTATCGCCGCAAGCCTGAAGGGCTTTCGAGTCACCGTAGCCGATCCGCGTAAACCCCCCATCGACAAGGCCTGCGGCGAAGGACTTCTTCCCGAAGCAGTTTCAGCGCTTCGAGCATTGGGAATCGATTTACATCCAGGCCTGGCATTCCCTCTTTCCGGCATCCGATTTGTAGACGACCAATTCTCCGCGACCGGCGCCTTGCCGCGCGGTGCTGCGTTCGGAATGCGCCGGACTTCTTTACATCACTTACTCCTGGATCGCGCCGCCCAAGTGGGAGTTTCGTTTTTATGGGGCTCGCGAGTTTCCGGATTACACCCTGAGGGAGCCATGGTCTCCGGAAGGAGATTTTTCTCGAAGTGGGTCATCGGCGCCGACGGACAGAATTCGAGTGTCAGAAAATGGGCCGGCTTGGACTCGAGGCGCGCGATTCATGCGCGATTTGGATTTCGGCGCCATTTCGCGGCGGAGCCGTGGACGGACGCGGTTGAAGTTTATTGGGCGGAAAGGTGCCAGATGTTTGTGACGCCCACGGCGCACAACGAAGTGTGCGTGGCATTCTTGTCCAGAGACTCGAGATTGCGGCTTGACTCGGCGCTTACATTTTTCCCCGCAGTGGCGCAGAAACTTCTCAGCGCTGAGGCTACATCAGCGGAACTGGGTTCGGTGACTGCGCTCAGCGAGGCGCGCGCGGTGCACTCGGAGCGCGTCTTTCTCGTCGGAGATGCTTCGTTTACCGTGGACGCGATTGCGGGACAGGGGATGGGTCTCGGATTTCAGCAAGCGATTGCACTCGCCGACGCTCTGGAACGAAACGATTCGATGCAATATGCGTCGGCGCATCGGAGAATCACGCTGATGCCCGCGCGCGTGACGAAACTGCTGCTGGAGATGAGCAAGAGAACATGGCTGCGGAGAAAGGCGCTCCGGCTGTTTTCCGGCAATCCGGGTCTGTTTGCGCGCGTTGTCTCCATTCACACCGGGGAAACTTTTTCCGGTGAGCTTAATATGCGTGAAGTCTTCGGGCTGGGCTGGCAAGTTCTACGCGCGTGATCCGATGAAGGCTCCGCCTTCGCGTGGATAAGTCAGCGAGCGCCGATGCCACGCAATTGGGCAACTCGCTGTCTTCGTATCAATGGCTAAGAAAGGCTTCGCATTTGCCTACGTGTCTGTGAATCATTGTGCGTTCGCGCGCGCTGACTTTCGTTCGAACCGCCCAACGCTGCGTCGAACATTTTCGCGTGATGAGCGGCGCGAGCGTGTCACGTGAGGAGGGAAAGTCGCGGGAGAGGAACAAATCGAAGGGCGGCCCCCGGATTGGTCTGGACTCGCCCTTCGACAGTTGAGCAACAGGCTAACGGTTAGACGGTTTCTCTTTGTCTTTATTATCCTTTTTGTCGGGAGGTTTTGGCTTAGCTTCCGGTTTAGGTTGCGGTTCGGGCGGCTTCTGCTGCGGGCGCGCCGCAGGAGGCGGTGTCGCCGGACGCGGCTTGGCTTCGGGCTCCGGACGCGGCTGATTCGGTTGCGGACGGGCCGCATTGTCGTTCGCGCGATTTGGCGGCGCATTGCGATTAGGCTGAGCCGCGTTGTCATTAGGACGATTTGCCGGCGGCGCTTCGCGCTTCGGCGGATTTTCGGTGGCGTTTGGATTGGGACGATTGGGAGGCGGCGCTTCGCGCTTCGGCGGGTTTTCGGTGGCGTTTGGATTCGGACGATTTGGCGGCGGCGCATTGCGATTAGGCTGAGTCGCATTGTCGTTGGGACGATTTGCCGGCGGCGCTTCGCGCTTCGGCGGATTCTCGGTGGCGTTTGGATTCGGACGATTTGGCGGCGGCGCGTTGCGATTAGGTTGAGCCGCGTTGTCGTTGGGACGATTTGCCGGTGGGGCTTCGCGCTTCGGCGAGTTCGCATTTTCGTTCGCATTCGGATTCGTACGGTTCGGCGTCGTCGTCGCGCGATTCGGCTGAGTCGGATTTTCATTGGGACGATTCGCCGGTGCTGCTTCGCGATTGGGCGGATTGGATCTTTCGTTGACGGTCGGATTGTTCTGATCCGAAGGAGTTACATTGCGATTCGCCGGAGCCGGGTTTTCGTTCGAGCGGCTCGGAGGATTATTCGTTCTGTTCGGCTCCGCCACGTTGCCCGGTCTTGGGGCCGCCCCTGGCGGAGCTGTGGCGCCGGGACGCGCAGCGTTGGTATTTGCATTTCCGCTTGCGCCGGCGTTAATTCTCGCATTGGCGCGTTCGAGAGCGGGATTGACCGAGGGCCTCGGCCGACCTATGGGAGTGGCCGCCGGTGCGGGGGGCATTTTGGTCACCAACTTTCGATTGGCCAACGCAGGAGGCGGAGTGTGGCTTGCAGCCGCACTCGGACCGACCACGCTGACGCGGGAGGGGGCGAGAGCCGGCGCATTCTGGGCAACCTGCGGACGCTGAATTTCTTCAGCCGAAACCCGAATAGTTGCGCTGCGCACTGGGCGGGCGTTCACGAAAGTGTCGCGGGAAACGGCGGTCACGGCCGCCGTGTTTCGCTGATAGGTGTAATTGCTAACGGTGACGTGATTAACCGTAACGTTCCGGTAGACGTTCGTGATCTCTACCCGATTAATCACAGTGGTGTTGGTAACGTTTACGTTCGTTACGTAGCGTTCGCTCACATGATATGCGGGGACGAATACGTCGCGCGGACCAAGCGGAAACCAGGCCACTCCGACTCCGCCACCGAATCCGATTGCTACGCCCACCCCGCCTCCGCCGACGAATCCAACAAGCGCGGGTGCGTAGTATACTCGCGTGCGCACTCCTACAGCGGCAGCCGGTCCGGGCACCCAGCCCCACCCGCCGCCTTCAATTACTGTCCAGCGACCGTAGTGAAACGGCGCGAACCCCCATGGCTCGTCTTCAACCCATGTCCATCCCCAAGGCGAAATGAAGGCCCAGTGGCCGTTGTGGTAAGGCGCCCACCCGGCCTCGACGTTGGACGGTATCCAGACGTTTCCATAAGTACGGTCTGGTTGCCAGTGACCGTAGGTATCTAGGTCCTCGTAGCCAATCACGTCCCTCGAAACGTAACGCACCGACTCGGAATGATCCTCGCGCACGTCGCGTGAACGGGCCCATCCGTCGAACTCATCCAGACCGCCGGCGGGCTGGACGTCGTAGGACAGCTCATCGGAGCCGGAAAAGATGGCTCGTTGGCCGGGTGTGACGGTATACGCGCGTCCACCGCCTGTTACTTCCCCCTGCCCGGAACGCACAACGATTACGGTGGTGCCGCCATCGGGATCAACGTTGAACCGATAGTCGCCCGGACGGAGGATCGAAAACGCAAGATTTGGCGTATCGATTTCATACGCCTCGTCTTGATCGATATCTCGGACGCGGACGTTGATAATGCCCTGCGCGAGCTGAATCTGAACCTGCTGATCGTTCAGGTTTAGAAACGAGATGCCAGTCTGACTGGAAATGCGAATGGTGGTGCTGCCGATGTGGAGTTCGCCGCGCGATTCGGCGTCGGCCCACAGGTTGTCGCCCGTCGTGAGCGGACGGTTTGGATTGGCCTGCACCCAGTCTTGCTCGCCCGAAGGCTGGAAGGAGATTGCGCCTTGGATAAAGTTCAGGCGCGCCACGCGTCCGGGAGGGTCTTGTTCGTTGTTATCGTCATCTTGAGCGGAGGCCATTCTGGGAAGCGCCAGGAAGAGCGCTGCAGCAATCGCCAGATAGAGTAGGAACGGGAATCGTTTCTTCATTGTTACCCCTTTCGCGAAGTTTTCATTCGGGACCAGGACCGGGTACATTGAGCTCAACAATCAAACGAACAATTATGAGCCTTACATAGCAACGAATCAGGAGGGCTGGTTCGAAGTTTGCAACTAACGGATTCACGTATCCGGTGCCCGCGAATTCCGACTGGACCTCTAGAGTAGCACGAACTCAGGAACAGGAGTGACCCTCTCGGCAAGGCTCCGGCTCCCCGCTTATAAAACCCAGCGGGGGGCCTAACGGCCACCCTTGTGCGACCCGCCACCGTGCGACCCGCCACCGCTGGGGTGAGAGCTGGCCCCACCGCTACGAGCCGCGCTGCCCGATCCGCCGCGATAACCGCCATACCTGGAGCCGCCGCGCGGAGTCACAATCGGCCGATGCATGTTCAGTTGCGGACGTCCGGAATTACGCGAGAAGCCCCCGCCGCGCGAAGCGGATGATGGCGGCGCAAATCCGCGGTTCGCGCCGGACGGCTGCGAGCTGCGAGCCGGTGGACCAAAGCTACGAAATCCGCCGGGGTTCCCGGCCGACGGCGAGGGGCCTCGGCTCGAAGGAGGTGCCGTGAATCCCCTTTGGTTCGAGCTATTAGCCGAGCCACGATTGTTCGCGGACGACGCCGGAGGCGTAAAGCCGCGAGAACTGGGACGTGAAGATTGCGAAGCCGCTCCATTACCCCCCCGCACAACGTTTGAATTCGATTGTGAGTGGTTCAAGCCACCCGACGATTGCGGGCGTGCAGATGCGCTCGGTCGCGCCGTTGTGCCTGAGCCGTTGCGAGGTGATTGCGTGTGATTCGCAGCATTCGTTCGCGAGGCGCTGAAGAAGTGTTGTGAGTTTGTTGAGCCATTGCGGATTGTCGACGGGCTAGCCGCGCGGTTCGATGCACTGTAGCTGCCTCGGGTCGGTGCGACTCCCATTTTCCCGGCAACCATGCTGGCTTGCCGGAACTGACCCGCGCTGACCGATTGGTGATTCCCGCCGACAGCCTCACGTCCGAAACGGTTGCCGGCCATCGTCGTCATGCCACCGCGAATGCGGGAGTTCGTGGCCGCATCGCGCACGTTTGAGAACTGACGCCCGCGTATTCTTTCTCCGAGCGGACGGAATCCGTCATGGAATCCATCGTGGAATCCTTCGCGGCCGAAGGCGCCAAATCTTTCACGCCCTCCCCAACGGCCCCACCAAGGGTGGCACCAGTCGCCTGGCCCAAGTGGGAGCCAACCGATGCTGCCGAATCCGCCAAAGCCGAAGCCAACTCCAAAACCACGGCCGAATCCGAAGAACGATACGTATGCTGGCGCCCATATCGGGTAATAGGCGGGATAGGCTACGACCGGCCCTGGCCACCAAGCCCAGCTGCCGCCATACAAGAACCAGCGGCCGTAGTGATATGGTGCCCAGCCCCAAGGCTCGTAGGAAACCCACGTCCAGCCATAGTAAGGTTCATAAACCCAGCGACCCGTGCTGTAAGGAGCCCAGTTGGGTCCCTGGTTGGGTATCCAGACTTGGCCGTAATCGCCTTCGTTTGCCCAATGGCCGTAGTTGTCGAGATCCTGCGTACCGGTGTAATAACGATTGGTGTGGCGCCAGGAATCCGCATGAGTGATCAGCCTGTCTCGGTCGCCGACGAACCGATCCCAGTCGTCGCCTGCGTTTGCCTCGCTCGTTTGATATTGCGGATTATCAGTCCCTTGAATCGTGATCATCTGTCCGCTGTCGACTTGCGTGCTGCCTTGCGGAGTTACGATTTGCGCAGAACCCCGGCGCACCGTAACCTGCGTTTCCGAATCCGAGTTCACGACGATGCGGAACTCACCTTCGCCCTGTGAGGGTCGAATCGCGACGTTCGGCGTGTCAATTTCCACTCCGGCTTCGCTGCCCTTCAACAAAGAGTACGTTACCAGGCCTTGACCAATCTGAACCTGAATCTGTGTGCGATTCAGATTCCCAATTTTTGCGGTCGACCCTCCCGACATCCGCAGCAGGTTCGCGAAGTCGAGCTGCAATTCCGCGCGCGACTGCTGGCCGGTCGAAATCCGGTCACCCACCGCCACCGGCGTGTTTAGAGTCGCTGCTGACCACTGACCTGTGTCGTCGCGCTGGGTAGAGACATCGCCGTGAATGTAACTAACGCGTGCTACGCCCGGCTGCGCGGTGTCGGACGCTGGTTGATCCGGTTGCGTGTCCGACACCGGCTGCGCGGACTCTGTCGGCGGTGGCGGCGCATCCTGCGAATCTTGCGCGAACGCGGGTAAGCTCGCCGCCGTTATGAATGTGACAGCTATTAAAGTTATGAAGTGCTTTTTCAAAACCCACCCCCTGCAACCGACCATAGCCGACGGACCCTTCATTCAGGCACTAATGCAGGGTTGATGCCAAATTCCGTGCTTGAGTCTTTTCCTTGGAAGTACCTTATAATCAATATGGTACGAAGGTGCTGCTAGGATGCGACCTATGGGGTTATGTCAGCTAACTGGTTGTTTTGACGCGAGGGTGGTGGATTTCAACCAGTCGACGCGGTGGTATTGCTCATCAAAAAAGATGTGACTAGGCTTCTTTTTCTGGAGGGTCGGGGACGCCGATTTTCGAGAGGCGATATCGCAGGGCATTGCGCGAAAGTCCGAGTGCGCGCGCAGCCTGGCTCTTATTTCCGTTAGCGCGGCGTAGAGCTTCGCGGATCAATTCCTCTTCCCATTGATCAAGCGTCATTCCAGCAGGCAGCGTGAGAGCCGCGCCGTCAGCACTGGGCCGCGGCGAAGGAATGTCGAGATGAATGTCGGCAACATCGAGCATTGTGCCTGACGAAAGCATCACCCCGCGCTGGATGATATTTTCCAGTTCGCGTGCGTTTCCCGGCCAGTGAAAATCCATCAGGCGCTTCATCGCCTGCGGCGTAATCCCTTGTAAATGCTTCTGCGCATCAGCCGCGTATTTCGCCAGGAAGAAATTCGCGAGCGCCGGAATATCCTCCTTGTGATCGCGGAGAGGTGGAATGTCGATCGCTACGACATTCAGCCGATAGAAAAGGTCCTCACGAAACGTGCCGTCCTCAAGCGCGGCGCGCAAATCGCGATTGGTTGCGGCGATCAAGCGGACGTCGACTTTGAGTGTTTTCGTTCCACCGAGACGCTCGAATTCTTTTTCCTGAAGAACCCGGAGGAGTTTCACTTGCGTGGCAGCCGGCACGTCGCCGATTTCGTCCAGGAAGAGCGTGCCTTTGTCGGCAAGTTCGAATTTTCCGGGTTTGGCCGTCGTAGCGCCCGAAAACGCCCCCTTCTCGTAACCGAAAAGTTCGCTCTCGAGCAGATTCTCGGGAATTGCGGTGCTGTTAATCTTGATGTAAGGGCCGCCTGCGCGAGTGGAATGTTCGTGAATAGCGCGGGCAATGAGGTCTTTCCCTACGCCGCTTTCGCCGCCGAGCAGCACCGTGGCGTTTGTCGGCGCGACACGCTCCACCATCGCGAGTACCGCCTGCATTTTGTCGCTTTGAGCGACGATATTTTTATACTCGTAGCGTTTACCCAGGGCTTCGCGCAGCGAGCGGTTTTCTTCGCGCAGTTGGTGCGTGCCAAGTTCCTTGCGAATTACCAGCATCAATTCGGCAAGAGAAAATGGCTTGAGGACGTAGTCGCTCGCGCCCACCTTCATTGCTTCTACCGCTGATTCCACCGTGCCGTGCGCGGTCATGATAATGATCGGAAGATTGGCGTTCGTACGCTTTACTGCCTGAAGAAATTCGAGGCCGCTCATGCCTGGCAGACGAAAGTCGGTGACGACGAGGTCGAACGATTCTTTATTGATCAGTTTCAAGCCCGTCTCGGCGTCGGCGGCCGTCTGGGCACGGAAGCCCTCTTCGGCGAGCTGCAACTCAAGCAAGCGCCGCATCTTGGCTTCATCTTCAACAATTAGGATCGACGGCTTTTCGGATGCCATAATTTAGAGTCATCTCCCAAGGTCTAGCGGGTTTAGCCTAGTCGCTCGGCGACTCCGGGAAAAAAACATGAAAGCGCGCCCCGCGCCCATGAGAGTCTTCGCTCTCCAACTTGATCCAGCCGTGATGATCGTCCACGATTTTAGCAACGATTGAAAGTCCTAATCCGACGCCGTCTTTTTTCGACGTAAAAAACGGATTGAAGATTTGCTCCCGCAATTCCGGTGAGACGCCTGGGCCATTGTCTTCGACGATCACTGCAACTCCCGATTTGCCGTTCGATTCTTCGGGCTCGATTCCAATTTCGAGGCACGCGCCCGCGCCGTCGGCGGCCTGAAAGGCGTTCGTCACAAGGTTTACGAAGACTTGCTCGCACAGCTGGCTGTCGAGAAGAACGTCCGGCAAATGGTCGGCGTAGCGCCGCTGAATCGTAACGTTTGCAGCGGGAAACTGATGACGCACTGCTTCTATGGCGCGATCAACGATTTCCGGGACCCTCGCCGGGCGCAGGTCGAGATGCGAGGGCCTCGCGAAATCCAGGAAACGCGCGACCAGCGAGTTCAGCCGGTTCACTTCGGAGCCGATGAAACCGGCAAGTTCGCTGGCCAGAGGATTCATGTCGTGAACCTTTTGCGCTAGCATCTCGGCCGATCCTTTGATCACGCCCAGCGGGTTCCGTATTTCGTGGGCAAGCCCCGCGGACATCTGGCCGAGCGCCGCTAACCGCTCGGACCGCCGGGCATCCGCTTCCGCACGGCGCAACTGGCGATTCGTCTCTTCAAGTGTTTCCGAAATTTCCTGATACTCCAGGGTCTGGCGTTTGCTGGCCATTGCGAAGCGATTGATCAGGATCGCCACGAGAAAAATGAAAAGAATCCGGGTTGCGAGTACGCTAGCGCCTTCGGGAGTCAGCTCGTAGTCCTCGATCTTGATTGCCGGAATCAGAAGCGAGCAATACGCGAGCGAAGTAAGCACGGTCCAACATAGTGTCCCCAAGGTTCGAAAGTACATCGCTGCCGTTGCGACCGGCAAGTAGTAGACCGGATAGTAGTCGCTATTGATTCCCAATTCGCCCGTGTGATCGATGAGAAGCGTAGCCAGCAGGATTTTCAGTATGACGCTGTACGCCGGACCGCGCTGCGGCAGTTTCGCGATCAAGCGCCCTTCGAGAACTTGCAGGATGCCAATGGCCAGGAGCGTGAGCTGTTTGTGGACTTCGTCGATGGGCGGCAGAAGCGCCAATCCGAGAAGAAAGATCAACAAGAGAACGTCAATCCACCCGAACGTCGAACGTTTGCGATCCAGAATCACACGAGACTCCATGCTGAATCTAACACGGCGGGCGTGGAATTTGTCGTGGTCAGAACCGAGAATAGGCTGACACGCATGAAACCGTTCAGGCGCGATGTCTCGGCCCTGCGCGGTTTATGACAACGCTTCGACGAGTGCTACGCGTGCAGGAAACGGTTTGCGCTGTAAACAAGTCCGAGGGTGAAAAATGCGATCACGATTTCGCCTAACGCCCCAACGATAAACGGGCGAAGGCCTTGTTTGCGCATGTCGCCGATGTTCGTACGCAGGCCGACGCCGGCAAACGTCAACAAAAAGGCCCAACGCGAAAGATTCGCCAGGCTTGCGAGCTGCGGTTTCGCAAACACTCCCGCTGTTGCAAGCGCAGAGATAAAAAGAAAACCGAGCACGAACTTGGGGAATTTCCTCCAGAGGAAAGTAGCCTTGTTACCGACGCCTTCCGTTCGTTCCTTGCGCGACCAGTAAAGCGCGTAGCCGAGCACTACGAAGCCGATCATCGCGTTGCGCGCCGTTTTGGCGAGCACCGCAACTTTCGCCGCAGCATCGGAATACAGAGCGCCCGCGGCCGTCACTTCCGCAGTGTTGTCGATCCCGAGTCCCGCCCATAGCCCGTAGCTTAGATCGCTTAGATGCAGCCAGTGCCCAACGAGAGGAAATATGAATAGCGAAATCGCGCCAAGAGTGAGAATTGCGGCGATCGCGAACGACGCATCTTCGTCGTCGGCGTCAATCGCACCCTGCGTCGCGATAATTGCCGAGACACCGCAAATGGATGAACCGACTGCCAGCAACGTCGTCAACTTGGGCTTTAGCTTAAACGCCCGGCCGAGAGCGGTCATGAAAAGGAGCGAAAATGCAATTTCCATTGCCACCAGCACCAGACTGATTCCACCGAGCTTGAGCACGTCACCGAGCAAGAAACGCGAGCCGAGCAGGACGATTCCTGTTTTCAGCCAGAATTCGTACGTTGCGAGTCCGGGCTTGAACGCGGCAGGAACTCCCGTGGTGTTGGCAATCACCAACCCGATGGCGATGGCCCAGAGAACGTACTCGATGTTTGGCAACGTTAGGTGATGCGCTCTTCCGTAGGCCGCAATCGAGCGCTCCACGAGCTTTCCGGCATATCCAACGGCGACCAAGAGCAAGAGCCCAGGCAAAATGCGAAGCGCGCGCCGAAACAGACTATCCGAGTACGGCTGCGAGACTGCGATCGAGCTGGCCATCTAGTGATTCCTCCCGAGAATGTTTTTGACGCGCGCGTGTTACCACGGAATTTGCTTCAGCAGGCCCGCCCAGACCAAAAAAGACAGCAATAATGCCAACGCGACGGCCCAACCGTCGAGCGAAAGCCCCAAACCGTTCTTCTTGGTAACTGTGGCGCTGCTTTCAGAGGGCTTGCTCAAGGCGCGAGGCT
>Ga0210401_10001268_pt1 | contig 29561 bp, 27 predicted proteins | sample IncBWH32MmetaG_FD_150866 | JGI IMG/M metagenome (GOLD analysis project Ga0210401, IMG submission 150866) | Forest soil microbial communities from Barre Woods Harvard Forest LTER site, Petersham, Massachusetts, United States - Inc-BW-H-32-M | ecosystem: Environmental > Terrestrial > Soil >...
ACCCCCAGCACCGAGGGGCGACACATATTAGCCCAGGACGGAAGTCCCGGGTAAAACCAGCAAAGAGACTCAGGTCCCGCAGGGCGCAACAACACCTCGCGCAAAAAATCCTCAAAACAAGAAAACCTCCTCCCGCACCCGCAGGAGGAGCCGAAAACCCCGACCTAAAAGGTGAACTTAGCCCCCAACTGAATCCCCCGCGGTGCGCCGCCACCCAGGAACGGGTTGCCAATGCCCACGTCACCCGTCGCCGTAATCGGATAACCGCCACTGGCTCCAGCAACCTCGCGGCCGTTAACCACGTGGAAGCCCCCGGCTCCAGCGTCCGCAATGAACGCCGGCAAAAACGGATTGGCAAAGTTCGGATGGTTGAGAATGTTAATGAAATCCGCGCGCAACTGCATGCTTAAACGCTCGGTAATCGCCGTAGTCTTGTAGATCGCCAGGTCCCATTGCTTGTAAGAAGGACCGTGCAAGGAATCGCGCCCTTCGCTGCCAAAATGGCGCGTGCCCGGCACACAGTCGGCCGCCGTGCCCGTAGGCGCCGCTTGTGCCGCCGCTGAGATCGTGCACGGGATTGCAAACGAGCTCATGTCCAAGTAGTTCAGCGGCGTATGGGGATGGTACACAATCGGCCCAACCACGTCTGGCCGGTCGAAACCGTTGCCGCTCCCGCTGTAATCGTCCTCAAAGTTGTAGTTGAGCTGGAATGGCTGCCCACTCTGCAGCGTCACCGTGCTGTTTGTGCCCCAGCCATTCTTCAATCGCTGCATGCTTCCGCCCATCTTCGGCAGGTCGTAGGAAAAAATCCAGGTGAACCGGTTGGGCAAGTTGAAGTTCGAAGGCCCGTATTCGAGTTGGGGATTGGTGCTGTCGTTCGGTTGCGCTGCGTTCGGCTCGAAGTCCTCGCCGTCGCTCGAATTATCCAGGGACTTCGACCACACATAGTTAACGATCGAAGTGATCCCATGCCATCCGTTCACCCGGTAGCTCGCTTGCAAAGCATTGTAGTTCGAACTGCCGGTGGAATTTTCCTGCAGCACGTAGAACGCCGCGTAGGGGTTGCCAGCAAGCGGGCGGGCCGCACTGCTGTAAACGTTAATGCAGTTGCAAGCAATGTCGGCGGCGTTAATCGCCGCCATGCTCGGCTGGCCCAGATCGAAGAAACGCCACAAATGATGGCCTTGCGATCCCACATACCCGATCTGCAGCACCGTCTTGCTGGTGAGCTGCTGCTGGAAGTTCAGGTTAAAGTTCTCCATGTAGGGTGTCTTGATGTTGCGATCAAAGCCGAAGACATCGCACTCGAAAGTGCAAGTGTTGGTTGGCGTGTATACGGGGGCGCCGGCAACGATAGTCCCAACCGCGGCAGGCGTCGAGAGAATCGGCGCCGGCCCGATGTTGTTATAGGCCGGGCCCGGATCGAAGAAAGGCGCGTACGGCAAGTGGCCCAGAATCATGTCCTGGGAGAAAGAGTCGAAGAAGATGCCGTATCCGGCGCGGATTACCGACGTCCCCTTCCCGCTCATGTCCCACGCCAAGCTAACCCGCGGAGCAAAATTCTTGTAGTCCGGGTTATACAGCCTGCTTAGTCCGGGCTGCCCCACCTGGGTCAGCGTAAACGTGCCCGACCCCGCTGCCGGAGACAAACTGGTAATGTTGCTCATCAGGTTGTTTTTCTCCCCGATCACACCGAAGTAATCCCAGCGCAGACCGTAATTCAGGGTCAGCCGTGGAGTGAGGCGATAGCTGTCCTGGAAGTAGAATCCAAAGTTGTTCTCGTAAGTATGCCTGGTGGAATCCCCGAAGTATTGGAATCCGCCGTCCACGTTACCCGCGAGGAAGTCTTGCAACGGAGTTCCGAGTGTACTGCCATCGAAATTCAGTCTGCCCCGGAAGTATTTGTCGAAATACTGCTGCACTGACGTTCGGTGAAAATCCGCCCCGAATTTGAGATCATGTCTTCCGACCTTCCACGAGAAACTGTCGAGCACCTGATTGTTGCTGTCCACGCGGTGACGCGGAACGCTGCTGGTCGCACCGAGTTGGGCGAAGCTACCCACAAAAATGTCCGGCAAACCCTGGTCGGCTGCGCCCGTGCCTGTATTGAGCCCGATTGAACTGGGCGCGAAACTCTGGTCCGCCGGGAAGAAACCCTCAGCGAACCGGTTCCAGCCGTACCGCAAGTCGTTGACTTTGTTCGATCCGATCGTGTGAACGTAGGAAATAGAAACAAGCTGCACTCGCGTGGGGGTGGAGGTGTTGAAACCCGGCAACTGACCACCGCTTGCGGTCAGGGCCAGCGGAAAGGACTGGACACTGTCGCCAAAGAAATATCGGCCCGATAGCCGATTAGACGCATTAAAGTTTTGATCAACTTTCGCGATAAAGCTGGTCAGCCGGTTAAACGAGGGCGAAACTACCGAACTGTTCGGCCCATTCGGGCAGCCGCTGCCTTCAGCTCCAACCAGTGCGCCACCGAACGTCCCAGGGATGTTCGGCGCCGGCCACGGGTTACGAGCTAAGAGTGCGGCAATCACGGGATTTGTGGCTCCCCCGTAGGCGGCGATCTGCGCTGGGTCGGGCACACAGGCCAGAGTTACCACTCCAACAGGTTCCTGCTGGCCTTCGTAGTCCGCGAAAAAGAAGGTCTTGTTCTTGATGATCGGCCCACCGACTGAGCCCCCATACTGATTGTTGTGAAATGGCGCCTTGGGCTGGCCTACCGTATTGAAATAATTGCGCGCGTCCAGCGCATCGTTGCGGAAATATTCGGCCGCTGTGCCGTGAAAAGCATTGGTTCCGCTCTTGGTGACGATGTTCACCACCGCCCCCGCACTTCGCCCGTACTCCGGCTGGAAGTTCGAAATGACGTTCACTTCAGCTATGGCGTCGAGCGGCAGAATGGTCGACGGAGTTCCGAAAACGCCCGCCTCGTTGATCGCAGGATCGTTACGGTAACCGTCGTTCATATCGGTTCCATCAATCAAATAATTGTTCGAGCGCCCGCGCGCCCCGTTCATCGAGAACTCGCCGAACGATCCGGGGGAATCCGAAATCTGATCGGGGGAACCGGAAACACCCGGGTTGAGATAGATCAGTTTGGTATAGTCGCGGCCGTTCACCGGCAGGTTTTCCACGGTCGCCGCGGTGATTACGCCGCCCAAGTCAGTGCTCGTGGTCTCCACTTGGGGCAGGGTGTCGCCCGAAACTTCCACCTTCTCTGTAACTTGTCCAGGCTTGAGGGCAAAATCCACACGCCGCTCGCTGCCGACGTCCACGGTCACACTGCTGGTCACCGAGGTCTGAAATCCGCTCTGCGAAATGCTGACATCGTAGGTCCCGATCTGAAGCTCGGAGACGGTGTAGCTGCCGTCGGCGCTCGTCTGTGTGGTCCGATCCTGCCCCGTGTTCACGTTATGCACCTTGACCGAGGCGCCGGAGACGACTGCACCCGAAGCGTCCGTCACCGTCCCCAAAATGGTTCCGCGAAACGTCTGGGCAACCAAGGCCGTTGTCAACAGAACCACAAATGCCGCCAGGATCATTCGCAATCTCATGATCATTCTCCTCTTCCACCCAAGTCGTCACTCGAAACGCTATCCGGTTGTGCCGAACGCGGCATCCAGTCTAGTGCCATTTCACCGGAAAACCGCAAGCTAAATTGGTCATAGATACCATCGGAATATCAGCAAGACGCTGAAAACGGCACTCCAAAGAGGCCATTTTCAAGAACAGGCATTGTAGCGCAAGCGGGGCACAATACAAGTGGGAAGCGGGCTTACCACCCCGGCGAGGTCTTTATTGCGAACGTGGAAACTCTTTGCACACTGAAGCACAACGCCCAGCCATCTGGCTGGGCGTTTCGCATCATAAAGTTGATAGCTGACGGCCGAAAGCTGAGCGCTGACCGTTACTTACCTCTTCACCTCATCCCTCTCCACAACGCCATCCTTAATGTGAACCACGCGATGCGCGTATTCGGCAATGTCATGTTCGTGGGTCACCAGAACGATCGTGTTTCCTTGCGCTTGCAGGCGATCCATCAGCGCCATGATTTCGTTTCCGGTCTGCGAATCCAAATTCCCGGTCGGTTCGTCGGCAAGGATGATTGACGGACGATTCACCAGCGCCCGGGCAATTGCGACTCTTTGCCGTTGCCCGCCGGAAAGCTCGTTGGGCTTGTGCATCATGCGCTCTGCCATGCCTACCGAGGTCAACGCAGCCTTGGCGCGCTCGACCCGTTCCTCAGCTGGCACGCCGGCGTAGATCAAGGGCAGTTCCACATTGTGCAAGGCAGTGGCGCGCGCCAGCAGGTTGAAAGTCTGAAACACGAAACCAATCTCCTTGTTGCGGATGCGGGCCAACTCGTCATCATCCAGTTCGCTGACTTGCTGGTTATTCAGCCAGTACTGGCCTTTGCTGGGCGTATCCAGGCATCCAATCAAATTCATCAGCGTGGACTTGCCCGACCCCGATGGCCCCATAATCGCGACATATTCGTTGCGCCGAATATTCAGATTGACGCCCCGCAGCGCATGCACTTGCTGCTCGGAGCCCATATCGTAAGTCTTCCATAAATCCCGGGTGCTAATCATGAAAGCGTCGGGAGAGGCTGACACTGCGGGTTGCGCGATGTTGATTACTTCTGCGGTAGCCATTATTTTCTCCGTTTCCTCTTCGGACACTTGCCCGCGCTCCGATCTTTGCTGCTCCTTCGCCGGCTTTCCATTGGACGCTTCATCGGCGCGAAGGTTAGAGCCCAAACTGCTAACTGCTCTCTTCTTCTTCCTTCTTGGGAGCCGCGTTATCTACCTTTACGCTGCTGCCCGGACGTAAGGTACGCAGCACTTTATAGCTGCCGGTCACGATCTCGTCACCCTCTTTAAGTCCCTTGATCACTTCGATATCGGTCGTGCCTGCGATGCCGGTATCGACCGGCACGAACTCGGCTTTGTGGTTGCGGAGGATGAATACGCCCTGAATTTCCTGCTTGTCTTTATCTTTATCCTTGGACGCGTCCGTCTGCGGCGAGGCCGCCTGTACCGAACCCTTTTCATCCTTCGGCACGAGATCCGACTGCCGACGAACGGTCAGAGCCTGAATTGGAATGGTCAGCGTGTTTCCTCGGGTCGCGGTCGTGATCTTGGCTGTTGTCGAAAGACCGGGGCGTAGATCATCCGGCGGATCCACCAAGGTCACGACTACCTTGAAGTCCTTAGCTTCCTGGCTGGTGCTCGCCTGTTGCGACGTGGAAACGCCAGTGGAACGCACGATGGCATTATCTCCAATCTGCGTGACCACCGCTTTGAAGGTTTTCTTCGGAATCGCATCGATGGTCACTTGCGCCGTCTGGCCCATCTGCACATTCACGATATCGGTCTCATCTACCTTGACTTCGGCCGTGATCACCGCCATATCGGCCAGCGTCATCAGGGTGCTGCCCGGGGCATTCTGGATTCCCATCACGACGGTCTCCCCTTCGCGCACCGGCAAATTTGTGATCACGCCATCATACGGAGCCTGGTAAGTCGTCTTCTTCAAAACGTCGGTAGCGTGGGTCAGATTGGCGCCGGCCTGCCCGATACGTCGATTGGCGGAATCCTTCTGCGCCTTAGCCTGCGCCACCCGCGCCTCTGCCTGCGCCAATCCAGCCACAGCGGTTTGGTGCGCCGCTTTCTGCATGTCATAGTCTGACTTCGAAATCAACGCATCTTTGTAAAGACCTTGCGCGCGAGTCCAGTCGAGGTCCGAGCGTTCCGCATCCGACTTAGCCCGATTGAGATCAGCCGCCGACGTATTCAGTGCTGCCTCCGCCGCCACCGCATCCGTGCGCGCCGCCTCGAGCGAGGCTTGCATCGCGTCCATATCTGCCGCCGATTGCACGTTCTCGAGCTGCGCCAGCATTTGTCCCTGCCTTACCCGATCACCTTCCTTGACGTACAGCCGGATAATCTTGCCGAAAGCATTCGCGCCGATATTCACATACGTCTTCGGCCTGATTTCACCGGATGCACTCACCACCGCAACCAGATCCATCCGCTGCGCCTTGCCCGTCTGCACGGTGACCACATTCTTATGGCTCTGGTAAACGGTGAAGCCGACGATGGCGGACAGCAACAGCACCGCTCCAGCACCGATCGCAATTTTTTTCCAGGTCTTCATAAATCAGGTCTTCATAAATTCAGGTGCTCATAACTCCGTTGCCAGCTTCGTCCCCGCCCATCTGAGGAACGGCCAGCCCGGAAAGTCTTGCGAGTCGCCTTCGGCCAGTCCGCCTTCGATACACCAAGCCCATCGAGCTCCAGGGGGCCCATCCTCAGATACGGCTCCCCTAAAGCGAAAGTTCCCAGGGGCAGAAAAGGACCGGGTGGATGGCCAGAAAAACCAATGATTCCACAGGCCAACCCGTCATTATATCTTGCCCGCCGAGCGGGGGAAGTACATGGCTGAGGACGGGCCGCCAACCGATGCCGGAAGGCTTTAAGCGAACCGGGCAAGGAGAAGTCCGCGCCGAGGCGTGATCTTCACAACAGGGCGGGGACCGCTAATCAAACCAGAGTTCCAACCCGCCCCGTTTCCCTGCCTGAGACGCATCATGGCACCGCTTCGTTTAATTATGGAATGTTCGATGCTTGCCGCCGGTCCAGGCTCCACTCACCGGAATCCTGAACACCGGTATCGGTGGTGGAAACAAAATTATCGCCAGCAGCAGCTTTCGTGGTGGCCTTGAAACCGACGGTTGCGCTGGAGCTTGTCAGGTAGCGTCCTACAATTTCAATCTTGTCATTGAGCCCGTCGGGGCGGGTGCCACCGACCCCTTTCGGGTCGTTGACATCATAGTACTTGCCGCCGTGTAGCAAGAAGCCTATTTCAGAACCGGCGGAATTGAAATAGGCGCCGGCCACGTCGCCCTTATTGTTTACAATGCGGGCAATGGTCCCGCTTGTGCCCGCCTTCGGGTCACTGACTGCTTTGAAGGTCTTTCCGTTGGAGATAAAACTCTCGTAGCCGCCAGAGGAGCCAAAGGCAAATACAGTGATCTGGCCACTGTTATTGATTCCCCAGGCCTCCGTGCTGGTGTCGCCCTTCACGTCGATGCTCGTGTACTTGGTGCCCACTTTTAGAAAGCCGTGCCGAACGTTGCCGGAGTCCAAATACAGACCCACAACCGCTCCCTTGTCATTGATTCCGATGGCCTGGGTTCCGTTTGCCTTGGGGAAGTTGACTCCAGTGAATTTCCCACCCGCGTATACAAACCCTTCGTACAGACCGGTATTGGTGCTGGTGCACCAGCCGGCTGCCGCTCCCGCGCTATTGATACCGTGGAAGGCAATTGCACCGGACGTGAAACCGCCGCTCGTCCCACAATCCTTATCAATATCAATGTCATTGATCGTGGTTAGCTTCTTCCCGGCCAGAATCATTCCGTGCTGAACCCCCTTGGCGTCAACATAATCTCCGGCAATCGTGCCTGCATTGTTGACCGCGAAAGTGTCCGTCTCCATCGCTGTCTTGTTGGCCTGAACATCCGAGAACGTGAAGGTTAACGGGGGCGCCGCGGCGATACCAACGGCGGCGAACATCATAACTATCAGCGCGCCAAGAATGGATTTTTTCACTGCTTTCTCCTAGAAACTGAGGTGTGGTGACCCTTCCCGGCCCGTGGTGGAAAGTCGTGAAGCGGTTCAGGCCGCAAATTATCGTCCCCATGACACTAAAGCGGTCAAGATGAAAGGTTTTGCACACTGCTAGAGGGCTGAGCTAACTCGAGGAATGCTCGGGAATGGAGATCAGCGTTGGGGAGGCCGTTTTATTCCCGGTCGAGGCTTTCGTCGATTGCAACCTTGCCGTTCTTCTCCACGGTGATGACGCGATGAATGCTCTTGAATCCCGACAAGGTGATGTCGAGAACGTAGTTGCCCGGATCCAGGTAAAGCTCTACCGGCGAGTTCCTATCGAGAATGCGATTGTTGATGGCGACCTGTGCACCCTTTGGCGACGTCTTGACGCTGACTGCGCCCATTCCAGCAGTATCGCTGCCACCAAAGAGCTTCTTGAACTTGCCACCCATCTTGATGTCGTCGGTGTTGCCTAGCGCCTTTAGGCTGGGTGACAAGTGGAAGGTTTGCCCCACCTGGAGATTCGCGTTGCTGCTCTCATCCAGGTAGCCCTGCTTCTTGAATGTGAAGCTGTGATTGCCGGGCTTGTCTACGGAGATCTGCGCGGGCGTGACTCGGCCTGTATCTTTGCCGTCCATCCAGATGGCCGCACCCGCGGGATCACTGGTCACTGAAACCGTGGCCGCAAGCTGGGCGAGCTGAACACTGACGAGTGACCTGCTGCCCGAGGCGACTTCAATGCTACGGGTGTCCGTCGCGTAGCCGGGCTTGATGATGGTCAAGGTGTGCTGACCCGGGTTGAGTCCGGCGATGTTAAACGGTGTGACCCAGGAAGGATCGTTTTGTCCATCGATTTGGATCTGTGCGCCTGCGGGGGTTGAATTAACGTTCAGCTGCCCGGGAACAATCGCCGGAGCCACAGGCTTGGGCTTGCTTTTCTTTTTATTGTTGTACTTCGGCTGCACGGAGACCGCGGGAGGCGCAACGGTGACAGGTTCAGGAGCCACTTGCACCGCGGTCTGGTTATTCGCAGCTTCGGTAGATGGATTTGCGCTTCCATTCGGCTGGGCCGGCGCACTGGCAGCCGGAGCCGGTGGTTGGTTTGGTGCATCATCATCCGCGTTCTCGGAGTGGATGTGCCATGCGATCGCAGCCACAATCAGCACAATAATGCCGATGGCACCCGCGACGGAAAACACGAAAAGTTGTGGGGGCGTCTTCTTAATTTCCGCGACCGCTTTTTTCGCCACTTCGCGCGGTTGGATTTTTGGCTTTTCGGGTGCCGCTTTGTTGAATACGGTCGCGTGCACGGCATCCAGCGCAGGTGGTTTCTCCGCAGGCGGAGGTGGTGGCGGCGGCGCGACGTATACCTCTTTGAGAGGAGGCAATTCGTCGATCTCGGAGAAGCTGCGGCTTGCGGCCGCGCCAGCTTTCGGGGCTTCAGCCATCATCGGATCGACGTTGATTTTCGGAGCCTCGACCTCAGGCTCAACAATTGCAGCCGACGACATGGTTGCGGGGGCGTCGGAAAATGATTCGACCGAGAACGTTTCGACGGAGGCTTCCTCAGAAATGTTGAGGACGGGCGCCGCCTGGTCGAGGTTTGGTGTAATAAGTCCGCTGGAGCTTGCGGAATTCCCGCCGCTTCCGCTTTCCCCGGCTGCAGCAGCCTTTGCCGCCAAGGGCGGAGTTGGCGCTTTCGCCACAGGCGCGGCTGGTTTGAAAGTAGGCTTTGGTTGCGTGACCACCGGCGATGCTGGTTTCACTGGCGGCGCGCTGACGGCGGGCGCGGGTTTCTGCGGCGCCGGCGCCTTCTGCACGGCTTGCCCCGGTTTCGCGGCAGCAGCGGCCTTGGTGGCGCTTTCCTTGCATCGCTCCAGATCGTTCACCAGGTCTTGCCCAGACTGATATCGCTCTTCGGGCGCCTTGGACAACGCTTTCATGATGACTTGGCTGAGCGCGGGATGAATCTTGCGGTTGATCTGATCCGCAGCCACTGGCGTCATTTCCGAGATCGATTGCCGGACCTGGTCCGCGTCTTCCCCATCAAAAGCCTTTCGCTCGGTGACCATCTCGTAAAAAATTGCGCCCAGGGTGAAGATGTTGGAGGGCGCACCCAGCGGATCTCCACGCAATTGTTCAGGAGACATGTAGTGCAGAACTCCAGGAGCATTGCCCGAGGCTTGGGCCGCGCAAGCACTCATGGTGGAAATTCCGAATCCCAAGATCTTTACGGTGCCGTCCCAAGACACCATAATCTTGGCCGGCTCGAGGGTGTAGTGCACGAGGTTCTTGGCGTGGGCGTGGTCGAGGCCCTGGCAGGTTTGGCGGGCAATGTCTTGGAGATCCCAGATGGAGAATCCCTCTTTGCGAGCCAGCATAGTGGCTACGCTGTTGCCCTGAACATATTCCAAGGAAGCGCAGAAAACGCCGTCCACTTCTTCGGTGCCGTAGAGTAAGCCGATGTTGTGGCTGTTTAGAACTTTGCTGGCTTCCGCCTCTTCCAGAAGATGTTTCACGAGCGTCGCGGCCTGCTCGCCCAGCGATTCCAGGTTGACGGTTTTCAACGCGACGGTTTGTCCGCTCTCGGGGTCAGTGGCCTTGTAGACGGAACTTATGTCAGAGTGCGCGATTTCGCTGAGTATTTCGAAACGCCCGATTTTGTTCGACATTATCTTCCTACCTCGTTGTAGGCAGAGACCGACTTTCCCTCGGCGGGGAAGACCTCGGGGCACGTCCTTGGGGGAAACGACGTGATCAGGATAGTCGGGAGTAGGGCTAAAGTGGAGTTACGAAAGTACTCGTAAATTCGATTGCGGGGCGGATTGAAGAAACTTTAGTACCTTTGCTGGGACGGGCGGGACGCCCGTCCTCCATCAAACCATAACTTTTTACCGTCTCGCACCGTTCATTACTTAGCGAGAGCTGTTGTGCGCGCGTTGACCAGGGTGACATATGTCATTGAATCGCGGTGACGATCTCCACTGGTATCTGGCTTCGCAGTCGGCGATGCTGTGACTGGGAAGGCGTGAGGTTGTCCGGGTCTGTATCCATCGGCTATGCTTAGGGCATTGTTGGGGGCCTCGTAGGTAGACCCGGTTTTCTCTCGGAGTTCGATCATGACTCTAACCCGTTTTGTCGGCAAGAACGCCTTCCGCAACAAGCGGCGCAGCATCTTGACGGTGTTGAGCATTGCCTTCTCTCTTTTGCTGCTGACGCTGATGATGACTCTGTGGCGCAGCTTCTATATGGACAATGGCAGCGCCGAATCCAACTTGCGATTGATCACGCGGCACAAGGTTTCACTGACTTTTAACCTGCCAGGCTACTACCGGGAGAAGATTCGTTCGATCCCTGGCGTCGTGGCGGTGGTGCCGACTTCATGGTTTGGCGGGCTCTACAAGGACGACAAGCCGGAGAACTTTTTCGCGCAGTTCGGCACCGATCCCGAGGAGTTTTTCAAAGTTTATCGCGACATCACCATCACACCGAAAGAAGTCGCGGACTGGCAGCATGACCGCCAGGGAGTGATGGTCGACGATACGCTCGCCAAAAAATACGGATGGAAGCTTGGGGATCGCATTGTTCTGAAAGGGACAATTTATCCCGTCGATCTCGAACTCTACATACGAGGTATTTTCCACTCGATTCCGGATGATCAATCGGTCTATTTCAACGCGAAGTACGTAGAAGAATCTGTTTCGTGGTTCAAAGGGAAAGCCGGCACCTTCGGCATTCTGGCCGATTCTCCGGAGGATGTGAGCAAGGTCGCCGCGGCGGTGGATGACACTTTCCGCAACGCACCGGAACCGACCAAAACCGAGAGCGAAAAGGCATTCGGGCTTGAATTCGTGGCCATGCTGGGCAACGTGAAAGCTTTCATCCTGAGCATTTGTTCGGCCGTGGTTTTTGCTACGCTGCTGGTTTCCGCCAACACTATGGCCATGTCGATTCGCGAGCGAACGCGCGAAGTTGCCGTGCTCAAGACCTTAGGCTTCACCCGCCAGGCGGTGCTTGGTTTGTTTGTCGGCGAGGCGGTTGCGCTTTCTCTGATAGGCGGCCTTCTTGGAGCGTTGGGTGCTTATGGACTAGTGACACTCATTACTCACTCGAAGCAGGCGGTCGGGTTCTTCACCATTTTGTCAGTCTCGCCGGTGACTGTCTTCGTGGCGCTCATTGTGGCCGGAGTGGTCGGTTTGCTGAGCGCGGCGGTTCCTTCCTACCACGCGTCGCAGGTCAATATAGTGGATGGCCTTCGCCACATCGGCTGAGTAAGCGCCGGATGATTCGAAGTAGCGCTTTATGACCGGGTTTTATGACCAAGACCAGTTTTGTCATCAGAAATTCGTTTCGCAACAAGCGACGCAGCATCCTGACGATGCTCAGCATTGGCTTCTCGCTTTTGTTGCTCACGGTGATGATGACGATCTGGCGCAGTTTTTATATGGATCAGGGCGCACCGGATTCCGCCAAACGTGTGATCACACGGCATCGCGTCTCCCTGACGTTCTTGCTGCCCATGTATTATCGGGATAAGATTCGCAGCCTGCCAGGTGTCGTCGCGGTTGTGCCGATGACATTTTTTGGAGGCAAGTACAAGGACGACCGGCCAGAGAATTCTTTCGCTCAGTTTGCCACTGATCCCAGCGAGTATCTGAAAGTGGCGTCGGATAAAGTTGTCCCCCCAGATCAGGTTCTGGCTTGGCAACGCGATCGCGCCGGAGCGCTGGTGGACATAGAGTTGGCCAAGAAATTCGGCTGGAAAATAGGAGACCGCATTCATTTGACGGGCACGTTTTTCCCGGCCAACCCGGAGCTTACAGTCCGCGCCATCTACACAATGGACCCGCCTCCACGAACTATCTACTTCCATACTGCGTACCTGGAAGAGACGATCCCATGGTTCAAGGGACAAGCAGGTTTTTTCGATGTCAGAGTTTCCTCCACTGACGACGTCCCGAACGTCACCGCCGCGATTGACGATCTGTTTCGCAACTCGCCGGAACCGACGAAGACCGAGAGCGAACACGCTTTCAAGCTCTCGTTTGTGGCGATGCTGGGTAACGTGAAAGCGTTCATTCTGAGTATCTGCGCGGCGGTCGTGTTCGCGATTCTTCTGGTCTCCGCCAACACCATGGCGATGTCGATTCGCGGACGAACCCGCGAAGTGGCCGTGCTGAAGACTCTGGGATTCACCGGCAGCAATGTGCTCTCGTTGTTCGTCGGCGAGGCAGTCGCATTGTCGTTGGCCGGTGGAGTGGCGGGAATTCTGGCGGCGGCTGCCGTAATTCGTCTTTTTGCCCGCTCTCCGGTGGGGATTGGAATCTCCAACGGATTGACAGTCACCGTCCCCACCATGGGTGTGGCACTTGTGGTCGCCGCGTCGGTGGGATTTTTCAGTGCCTGTTTGCCAGCTTACAAAGCTTCGCGCATGAACATCGTGGAGGGTCTGCGCCACATTGGTTGAGCTGAGAGCTGAGAGTTCATAACTATGGCCATACCGATTCGCTATAACATCCGAAACCTGAAACTGCGCAAGGGTTTGACCATCATGACCTCGCTGGGCATCGCGCTCACGGTAACGACTGCGATCTTTCTGATGGCTCTGCTCGCCGGGCTGGATCGCGCATTCGTTACCAGCGGGGACGCGCAAAATGTTCTGGTTATGCGCAAAGGTTCGCAGGCCGAACTCTCTGGAGGCTTTGACGCTTCTCTGTTTCCCACCCTCAAGACTCTGCCCGGAATTGCCAAGGACAGTCATGGCGAACCCATGGCCTCGGGCGAATGGGTCGTGGTCATTGTGCTGCCGCGCGCGGACGGCACCGGGGAAGTGAACGTCACGGTGCGGGGCATGATGCCGGATGGGCTTGAGCTTCGTCCCAAAGTGAAGATCCTTGAAGGGCGTTGGTTCAACCAGGGGCAGCGCGAAGTGGTGGTCAGCGAGTCCATCAAGAAACGATTTGCCCATGCCAACATCGGCGACACTTTGCAATTTGGCAAAGGTCCGTGGACGGTTGTGGGCGTCTTCGATGCGGGTGGTTCGGCTTATGAGTCCGAAATCTGGGGAGATGTGAATCAGATGGCCTCCGACTTCGACCGCCAGGGTGGATTTGCGTCTGCTTATCTCAGGGCTACCGATCCAGTCTCGGCCGACGCGCTCAAGCACCGGGTAAGCGACGATCAACGCCTCAAGCTGGAGGGGATGCTAGAGACCGAGTATTACGCCAAGCAGACCAGTTCCGGCGCTCCCATCAAATACATTGGATGGGTGGTGGCGGTCATCATGGCGATCGGCTCGAGTTTTGCTGCCATGAACACGATGTATGCTGCCGTGGCTTACCGTTCCCGCGAAATTGCAACCCTGCGCGTGATCGGTTTTTCGCGGCCGAGTATTCTGACTTCTTTTGTATTCGAATCGGTGCTGTTGTCGCTGCTCGGTGCGGCGCTTGGGATTGTCCTGATGCTGCCGTTCAACGGCATGACCACGGGGACATCCAACTCCGTGACCTTCAGCGAAATTGTCTTCAGCTTGCGAATGACGCCGGTGGTGGTGGGCGTTGCTATTGCTTTCGCCATCGTCATGGGCCTGTTCGGAGGGATGGCACCGGCCTGGCACGCGGCCCGCAGGGATATCCTCGGAGCGTTACGTGACTAAGCGCGTAGAAACAAATCGGAATCTCCATAGAAAAACAAGTGCTCTGACAAGAAATGCCGATTGACGCCAAACACGAAGACCTGCAAAGCCTGCGCATCGACCGGTCCGCGCATGGGGGTGAGCCACCCACCTGGGCTCGCCGCTACATCATCGGCGGGATCGCCGTGGTGGCCTTGCTGAGCGTGGTGGCCCTGGCGTACCGCCTGCTGGCACCCGATGTTCCTGAAGTGCAAGTAACCCGCGCCGCGGCGGAAAGCAGCGATGTGGGCGGGATTGTTCTTTCCGCCACGGGCTACATCGTGGCTCATCACAAGATCAACGTCAACACCAAGGTCACGGGCCGGGTCGCGTGGATCGGCGTGGAAAAAGGCGACAAGGTGAAAGAAGGCCAAGTGCTGGTCCGCCTGGAAGACGACGAATTCCGCGCCCAGTATGAGCAAGCCAAAGGCGCCGCCGACAACGCCCGGGCCTATCTCCAGGAGTTGCAAAATGGTTCTCGTCCCGAGGAGGTTCAGCAGGCCCAGCACAATCTGGACGAAGCCCGCGCCACCCTGGCGAACGACAAGCTTACGCTGGATCGCAGTCGCGAACTCGCAGCGGGGGGCGTCGTCTCCAAGCAAAACCTCGACGATGCCACCGCCAAGTTTGACTCGGACCAGCAGCGGGTTAATTCTCTGGAGAAAGCTTTCCAGCTGATGAAGATCGGGCCGCGTCAGGAAGAGATTGCTCGTGCTAAAGGCGCGGAATTGCAAGCGGAAGGTCAGCAAGCTTACGCCAAGTCGCAGCTTGACGCCACCGTGATTCGCGCGCCTGTAACCGGCACCATTCTCGAACGTACGGCAGAAAAGGGCGAGTTGATCACTTCGGGGTTTGCGAGCAACGCCGAAGGCGGTCCGCAGGGATCGGTCGTGGCTCTGGCCGATCTTAAGGACATTCAAGTCGAACTCGATATCGCGCAGGATGATTTTGCCAAGCTGGGTCCGAACCAGAAGGGCATTGTGACCGTGGATGCTTATCCGGATCGCAAGTATGAAGGGGTGATCGCGCAGATTTCGCCCGAGGCCAACCGTCAGAAGGCTACGGTTCAGGTGAAGGTGCAGATCCTGAATCCGGACGACTATCTACGGCCCGAGATGAACGCAACGGTGAAGTTCCTGGCCGAAGAAAAGAAGAACGCGAGTTCCGAACCATCAGGAGTCTTCGTGCCAACCACAGCGGTTCGCGATGACGACGGCAAGAAAATCGTCTTGATCGCGTTTAACGGCAAGGTGCTGAAGCGTGAGGTTCAAGTTGTGTCGCAACGCAGCGGCGGCTTGATCGTCAAGGGACTAGTGGGCGGCGAAAACGTTATCACTGCGGGTCCGCCAAATTTGAAAGACGGCGACAAAATCAAGATCAAGGGACAATCATGAGCACTGCTACTCTATCCAATACAGCCACGCAAACCAGAGTTGTCCAGGTACGCAACGTCAGCAAGGTATTTAAGCGCGATGCGTTCGAAGTGAAAGCCCTCGACGATGTCTCCATCGAAATCGCCGCAGGAGAATTCATGGCTCTCATGGGGCCGTCCGGCTCGGGCAAAACCACGCTGCTGAATATGATCGCAGCCATCGACCGGCCCACTTCGGGAGAGCTGCTGGTATTGGGTGAGAACGTGTTCCGCTTTAGCGATTCTCAGTCCGCCCACTGGCGCAACGTGCATATTGGATACGTGTTTCAGACCTTCAACCTGATTCCCGTACTCACTGCGTTCGAGAACGTCGAACTCCCGCTGCTGCTTACCAAGCTGAATGCCCAGCAGCGACGCGATCACGTCATGACCGCGCTCAGACTTGTTGGTTTAGAGGAACGCGTGAACCATCTCCCGAAACAGCTCTCGGGCGGGCAGGAACAACGAGTGGCGATTGCACGAGCCATCGTCAGCGATCCGACACTGCTGCTTGCCGACGAGCCCACGGGCGACCTCGATAGTCACTCCGCCACCGAAGTGCTGGAAATCCTGAAGCGGCTGAACGAAGACTTCCACAAGACCATCGTGATGGTGACGCACGATCCGCACGCAGCTTCTTACGCGCACGTCATCCGGCACCTGGAAAAGGGAATGCTGCTGCCAGCGTAAAGAGCGATCGTGTGACCGTAGACACGTTGCTTGCAACGTTTCAGGTCGCGCACAAACGGCTGGACCTGTCATCTGCTGGAGACGCAGCAAGGTGCATCTCTACACTGGCTGCGCCGGAACTGGTTCCGATACCCACTGCCACGCCCGCCGGCCGTTCTCTCGAACTACGCTGAGTGCTTCTCCGTATTCCACCAACCGATTGAGCACAGTGGTCACCGAGGCCAACGGATCTTTGTGCCGAAGTAACAGAGTTGGAAGACGCTGTTGAATCTGCTCGCAGACCTCTCGCACCGCTAGCGGCCGTCCGGCTTCCATCAAAACCATACGACACGCTTTCGTGAAGCCCGGCTGGCGTCCTCCGGTTTTACGGTCGACCAACTCCAGCAAGTCTTCTCCCAGAATGTCATCGCCGAACAAGTTGGCCAGACCTGAAATTGTCTGCTTCAACGTGCCAATACGTTTCATGATTTCAGCTCGCTGACGCATGAGCTGCCGCAGTTCTTCATGGGCCGTTTTAACCACTTCCTGGACATGAGGATCCCCGGTATGTAAAAGGGTTCCATTGCCCGTCCCGTTGCTGCCATTCACTCCGCTCTGCATAACCCCCACCTCCGAACCTGCTGATCAGTGTTCGTGCCGTTTCCCGCTTACGCACACCACTCCTGCGCCTAGATACGCAGAAATCCGTTCACTCGTTCCATCGAAACAACTCTGATCGTGGACCGTTGCGCATGTGTTCATTTCCGGGACGAGATCCTGATCCGTCCAACACCGAAACTGATTGCTTAGTTGGACGCTGTGACTCGGGAAAGGTGAGGCGATTTACAAGAATGTGACAAGTGGTGAGAAAGCACGGACCAATACCGCTTTGGTGAGGACGAGGGTTGTGCGGCAGCGCGCAACCGTGTCCGCAAATGAACACTTGCGAGCGCAATCAGCACTCAGCAGCCGGATACGTTTGCCTTTGGCCCGTAACCGGATCATGGCTGAGTGCTGAATGCTAACTGTTAGCTGCCGAGTATCACGCTTCGCTAATTTCTTTTGGCGTCGACACTCAACCGGCCGGCTCCAAATTGCGAAATGAGCAAAGCGCCTCCAAGCATGGTCACATTCTTCAGAAACATTGCCATTTGCATCTGCGCCATCATGGGGTCTTTCACCGTCCAGAAGTTGTGCATCAGGAGCGTGACCGGCACCAGGAAAAGGACCAGCAGCCAGGCACCGATTTTGGCTTTGTATCCGAGCAAAATACTGAGTCCGCCGACCAGCGCGAGACTTCCAGACGCCGGAACCAGCAGCTTGGCCATGGGCACACCTGCTTGTGCGGCGTAACCGATTTCTGCCTGGGAGAAGTGGAGAAATCCCGACATTATGAAAATGGCGGAAAACAGGATTCGTCCTGCAAGGGTAACGAACGAGCCAACAGATGTTCGTTCCTTCCCATCCGTGGCGTTCAACACCCTGGCGATTTGTAGACTTTGCGAATTTGAAATTGAGTTGCTGGCCATATCAGCCTCCTTAGCGAGTTGCGTTAGCGATGTCTATTCCGGGATAGATATTGCGCGCACTCTTATAGGTTACTTTAAATAACTACTTTCTTTTGTAAAGTAGGAACTTTAAAGTAACTAAGTGAGGTGACCACGTGCGCCGCTACGCCCAATCGCCCCGTCCTTGCCCCATGGCCGGGTTACTCGAAGTGCTCACCCGGCCTTGGACTATGCACATTCTGTGGGCCTTATCTACAAACGGGCCCACTCGGTTCGGGGCACTTCGCCGCCAGATTGAAGGCATTTCTTCGCGCGTCTTAACCGAGCGTCTGCGCCTTCTAGAACAGAAAGGATTCGTCTATCGCGACTACGAACCAACCATCCCGCCGTCTGTGACGTATGGCATTACCAAGCGCATGAAGGATATTCAGAAGGTACTGGGTGAATTGGACCAACTGGCGCGAAAATGGCAGCAGGAGGATGTACCAGCACCGTCGACGAAGAGCAGGGATCAACGCGAGGGAGAAGCGATGTCTGCCGGTTGAGCCTCCGTTTTCCACGTGATGTTCTTCCTTGACAAAACTAACTTTCCTGTTAGAGTGCGGCCAAATGCTTCACGCGAGAACGTTTGACGAGGGGACCCAGGTATGAAGAATGTCTATGAGGTTCTGAGGCAGAAGGAACTCGAACTGGCGCGGTTGGAAAAAGAAGTCGAGGCATTGCGCGTTGCAGCTCCCTTGTTATCTGACGACAAGGAGTCGATGCTGGAGGGTACCAGCAATAAACCGACATTAACCACTCCCTCCACGACCCAGCAGCCCATCCGCATTCCGCAGGCCGCAGTCAACGCAAGCCCGCAAACGGCGCGCGCAGCAGGTTGGGAAGACACAGCCAAACGCTGGCCATAGCATTGTTGCTTCATCCTGGGACCCAAGCACTCACAAAGGTACACGCAAGGAGAATCGGGCACTTGGTGAGTTTCCCCGGTTTCCTTTGTGAACCTTTGTGTCCTTTGAGAGCGGATCAGTCCTTGGTAGTTTGGTGGGTCAAGGTGCGCTGAGGAAATCTGCCGTTAAGCAATGCTATACTCCACCCAACAAACTCTGGCCGAAGCAATATTCTAATTAGGGCCTTCTGAAACCAGCCAGAGATGGTGTGCCCGTGCAGGTAGAGCTAGAACCATGACTGCCGCAGCGACGCAGGCGCCGGCCAGGGTGTTTACCAACACTCGCCGCGTGCCTCGTTTCCCCTTGGCCGTTCCCGCCGATGTTACCGTGTTGCGATCTGGAATCCCATACTCGATTCCCGGGCGCTCGGTCACCCTTGGAGAACGCGGCGTCGGCTTGGTGCTCGCCGGGGAACTGCATCCTGGCGATTCCGTGGGCATTGAGTTTCGTTTGCCGGATGTGGGTGGGCCGTTCCGCTTAAAGGCGATCGTGCGCTATCAGGCGCTGCTGCATTGTGGTCTTGAGTTTGTCAGTCTAACTTCAGAGCAACAGACGCTGATCGAACACTGGACGCGAAGGAAGTCCGTGGGCAATCCGATTGCGTCCTCGGCGGGTGCTCGCGCTCAATCCTCTGTTCTCTCACCTGGCGCCGCATCGACCCCGTCGATCGCGGCTCCCCGAAAGGTCGCTGAGCCGAAGCGTAGGGGGAAGCGGTTCCGCCGCGCCACGTGGGGAGCAGTAGGAGCGATGGTTCTGTTAAGTGGCCTCGGTTGGTGGCATTGGCATCAGGCCTGGGGCGAACTGGAATCGCAGATTCCGGCGAGCAAGCCGTCGTCGCAAGAACCGCCCACTTATGTTCCGGCGGAAGTGATGCAAGGACTGTTAACTCACAAGATCGAGCCGATCTATCCAGAGGCTGCGAGACAGGCGAAAGTACAAGGCGTCGTGGTACTCGACGCGGTAATCGGGGTGGATGGGACTGTCGTCGATTTGCACGCCATCAGCGGACCGGATGAGCTTGCGTCCGCAGCCTTGGATGCGGTGAAATGGTGGCGCTTTCAACCTTACTTAATAAATGGTCAAGCGGTGCAAGTGAAGACTAGGTTAGCGGTGGACTTCCGGCAAAATTGACGTCCACCACTTCGTCGCCACTCACTTCGACGATATCCGCCCTTTCCGAAAAGCGTGCAGGATCATGGCACTGCTGATCGCGAAACTGCCCACGGCTCCCAGGGCCATAACCTGGGCCATTTGCCAACCCAAACCAAGAAAGTCCGCGAACAGCGCAGCCAGGGCAAACCCTACGCCGAGGATGTTCAGCCACACCGGCGCTTGCACGGGAGTGGTGTGCTCGCGATTGTAGTAGCGGAGTTGCAGAAGCACTGCGGCCAGCCCGATCGCGGCCACAACCACCACCGCCAGTGGACTAAAGAAAGCATTCCGCTTGGTGTACATCACAACTACACCCAAACCGGCGCAAAGTAAGGCGGATGCAATCACGGTCCAGCGGCGAGAGTTGGATCGGCTATCGGTCACGAGGATTGGTTCCTCGCATTTATACAGGGCTTTGCCGTCAGTTTCAAACGCTGAACGGCTCGCTCGAAAGCCCGCTGAGATTGCCTTCCAGATTGCTCGAGTCTTTATCCTCCCCACCCGCGACCCACTCCGCTTGCCAGGCACCACCGTGGCTCACCGCGTAAACCACGAGTTCGACTCGGCTGGAGATCCCCAGCTTATCGAAAATGTGGAACAGGTATTTTTTCAGCTTGTGCTCGCTGAGCCCGAGTTCCCGCGCGACCTCGCGATTGCTGAGTCCGTCCGCAACCAGGGCCACGACTTGCTCCTCGCGCGGCGTGGAGTAATTTGCTTCCTCGAGCGTTCACCATGCGCAAAGATGGTACCTAGGTTACGGACTGCAATTGCTCCACTATGAGCCCACACTTGCCCCTGATGAACACTTTGGATGCACTTGCACAGCAACCGGAACGGGTAGTCGTTTGGTACGTCGGGGCCGTGTCGATCCTGTAGTCACGCCCGGAGCAATCGTGCCCCTGCACACCCATCGTTGCGGAGGCGCGGCTCACCTGATCAGTTGGAGCGATTTCATTCGCCGGGACCAGGACGGAAATGTGTTTGCCGACAGCCGCTACCTCAGCCCACCGCAAACCGTCCCGTGTGTGCAATGGACGGATCCATTGCCGCCCCACAGTGTCGAGAACGTAGGCGGATCGGTACTCAGCATTCTCATGGTGGAACTTAAGAGCACCGGAGTAGTTGGACAGTCAGCCGTACCAGAAAACGCTGCGAGACGCGGTTGGAATTGCGTTATCGTGGAAGGTACGGAATCGCCTCGTCCGGCATCGGCGGAGGTCAGGGCATCGCGCTGGTGGTCGAAAACGCGCAGATGAAAGGAGTTCGTAGCTGACACGAGCGCCTTGGGCTCGGCGCCTGATAAATCTGGCTGGCATTCAAGCTCTCTTTAATGTCCCACTCACAACGAGTTTTCCTTTCGGCTGAATGGCGAGACCTCGTGATGTTGAACTACGAGGTTGAACCAAGCCTCTTGAGTCGATACGTTCCGCCTGGTACGGTACTGGATTCATTCCAGGGACGAACATACGTCAGCCTTGTCGGCTTTCGCTTCTGCCATACGAAACTGCTAGGCTGTTTCCCGGTTCCGTTTCACGCCAATTTTGATGAGATAAATCTGCGATTCTATGTTCGCGGCAAAGAAGGTGATAATCGAAGAGGAGTTGTTTTTATTGCCGAGGTCGTTCCTATGCGCGCAATTGCCGCTACCGCTCGCATCGTATACGGGGAGAACTATACATACTTTCCGATGAGGCGTCGCATTGAGACAGAAGGTGTGAGCAGGACAGCCGAGTATCAATGGCAACTTGGCCACCAGTGGTGCGGGCTCTCGGCTCAGACTGTAGGTCTGCCAGCGTATCCTCAAGAGAGGAGTTTGGAACAGTTCATCACCGAACACTACTGGGGTTATGCGAGTCAACGAAGCGGTGGGTGCATCGAATATCACGTCTCGCATGCTCCATGGCAAGTGTGGGCGACTGTTAACGCAGGATTTGAAGGGGACGCCAGCGCTCTTTATGGGGGTGAACTCGCGAACGTCCTGCGGCGACGCCCAGACTGCGCGTTCGTGGCGGATGGCTCGTCCGTCATCGTCTTCAGGGGCAATAGAGTTCGATGAAAACGCCGGACCATGAATCTGCATCTGTTTTACCTCGCACGGGCTGGATACTCTACGACGGCGGATGCGGGTTCTGCTTTGGTTGGATTCACCTCTGGAAGAAAGTAGTTGCACGGCGGGGCTTCGCGGTTAAGGACTTGCAGTCCGCTTCTGCCGACGGCAGCTTGCAAGTCTCCCGGGAGAATCTGCTGGACGACATACTGGTATTGACCCGCGCCGGAAAAATAGAATCAGGTGCCAAGGCATACCTCTATGTGGCTCGGCAGATCTGGTGGGCATGGCCTTTCTATGCGATCTGCAGTTTGCCAGGTTTCAATGGGATACTTTGGCGCGGATATCGTTGGTTCAATCGAAACCGATACCGAATCTCGCGCCACTGTCCATTAGCCCAACAAGCCGGCGCCGGGTGCATTCCGAAGAACGATACTTGAACGTCCTGCCACAAATGGCAATGATCAAAGCCGGCGTTGCGACAACTGCCCCGAATGACCATTCATGAGATAGCAGGCAGCAACTAAGCCGGCCAAATGCTCAGAGCTGTCCTGCCAAGAATCTGCTGCTTGATTTCTTCTTTCAGCGGGAGAGCGCAAAAATCATCGAGATTCTGTTTGATGTCCGGAACTCCTGGCCCAGGCCAGTCCGTTCCGAAAAGTGTCTTGTGGGCGATTTCCTCCAGACGGGGGAAATATTTCAGGAGGGTTTTGGGCGGAATGCCGCTGATATCGAGGTATACGTTGGGATGGCGGCGGAGCAGGAAGAAGGCGGTCGGCATCCACAGCGGGCGGCCGCCGTGGGCGAGCAGAATTTTCATCTTCGGAAAATCGACGGCTACGTCATCAACGTAAATAGGATCGCCGTAGCGGTTGCGGGCTCCGTGAAAGATCGACGTGCCTGTGTGGAACATGACCGGTATTCCGTTGGCCTCGGCTGCTCGATAGATTACTTCCAATTCAGTTACGCCATTCTGGTAGTCGTTGGGAAACAGAAGCTGGTGGGGAGGGTGAATTTTGATCATGCGGATCTTAAGCCGCAGAAGATGCTCGACGTCGGCCAGAATGTTCTGGCTGTGACGCGGATGCAGGCCGCCGCAAGAGATCAAACGCTTGGGGTTTTCCTTAACGTAATCGGCGATCCACTGATTGACTGCGGCCGTAAAGCCGATGACTTCGGGCGCCACGTAGTTGATGAGCACGCCGCGATCGATGCCCGCGGCATCCATATGTTTGAGAAACGCCTTGGGCGAACGGCAGACTTCAGCGATCTGCTCGTAGTTGTTCCGCTTGCGGCGGATCAACTCCAGAGCGTCGGGATGGAACATCTCCATCGGCGCGATGTGGATGTGGCAGTCGGTGATCAAGTTCGTCGTCCGCTGTCAGCAGCGTATTCAAAACGCGTTGCCCACTCCAACTCAACGCCGGCAACTGTTCAGTGTAGTTTCATAGAGGACTTAATGCCAGCCAGGAAAGAACTGCGAACGAGTGTTCCCCGCGCTGGAAATTCGGGTGTAACATATCTGGCCGGTGACGTCGGTTCTCCTTTCCCCGCTGGCGCCGCCGTTTTCCCGTGAGAAAGAAGCAGACCCGAAAGCTGTCACGGGCTAAAAGGGACGGTCGATACAGCGACCGCACCTCTTTACTTTGAACCATGAACGGAGAACAGCGGGAGGGATCAAGGAACAGGGAGCCGTGACTACACGTCAAGACAAGGTTCGTCGACCCAGGGTTCAAACTCAACTTGGCCGAGCTGCGGTCCAGATCTTTGCCGCCAATGATCACATCAACCAGATTCTTATCGAACATCTTGGCCCTACCGCCTGGAGAGCCAAACCTCCCGGCAAAGTCCGTACCATTGCGGCGATCTTCACGCACATGCACAATGTCCGCTGCAAGTGGGTCAGGCTTACAGCTCCGCACTTGAAGGTTCCACGACAGCTCAATCGCACGCACTGCACGCCGCAGCAGGCCCGCGCAGGATTGGCCGAGAGCGCCGCTCGCTGCGCGGAGATGCTCGCTGATGCGCTCGGCGGTGGCGAGGGCCGCGTCGAGAAGTTTCGCAGAGACGGCTGGGCCCAGCCTTGGCCGGTTGGCCCGGAAATGCTCTGCTACATGCTTTCTCACGAAGCTCACCATCGCGGGCAGGTGTGTATGCTCGCGCATCAGCTCGGATTCCGGTTGCCGGCCGAGGTGACGTCCGGGATTTGGAATTGGGAAAAGCTGTGGAAAGACTGCGGCTCGCCGGGCGGTCCCGGCCACGATTCTTAAGTCACTTGCCCGCCTTGGGAAGAATCTCCAGCTTCTCCAATTCCTTTACGACCAACTCCACCAGTCCGTTGATCACTTGATGCGCCGAGCTGGGATCAAACGTGTCGCTGGTTCCAGTCCAGATGAGTTCGCCGTCGGGCGATGTGACCGAGTACACATTGGTTTCAACCTGAACGGTCTTCTCCTGGATTAGATAGTCCGGTGAGTAAACGATCGGATACACGGCCCCGTAGTAACCGTAAAAAGAGCTGTAGTACGGAAGAAGGTAGGGTTGACCGGGCACATCGACAGTGTGGTTTTTGACTTTAATCAACCGGCAAACCACGACGGCATCAATCTTGTAAGCCGCGATCTGCTCCCTGAGATACACCATGTCGATGGGGCCCGCGGTCGGCCGCAGCAAGATGTCAGTTCCCGCGATTGTGGTGATTCCGGGCCTGGCCATCTTATTGGCCAGCGCAACTTCGAAGTCAGCGCGGGTCTCGAGATTGTTAGTCATCCCAAGCGCAAGAATTGTCTTGATGGGCTGGCCGGAATAGTTCGGATTCTTCCAGCTTTCCTTCAACTTGGTTGAGGCCTCGCCGCTTGCCGCCGCAAATAATAGGACTGCAATGAGCAGTATCCGTTTCAATCTATTCCTCCAATCGCATTCCACTGATGAGTGCCATGCCTGGCACAAGCCTCTCCTCAGTAGACGCTCCGCAAGTTTACTACGTGTTCAGCGCTCAGGCAGTCAGTGAATTATGCTTATCGATAGGGACGATGACAGTTGAGAATCCAGCCCAACTGCATTCATGACGCGGTCGCTGAGCGAAATGGCAATACTTCCGGAGTGCCCTCTCAGGCCGCGCGGTATCCAGAAGGGGATACTTAGTTGGAGGCACTTCGGAGAATCTGGCAAGAACTTCATCGAAATAGGCAAGCGTCCCGAAGTTCAGGAAACTATGCTTAGGTTTGCGCTGCCCTTGGAGACGGACGGAATTTCGCAGTGTAGGAGAATCAATGCAAAAGCGCAAACTTGGAAGAAGAAACTTGGAAGTCTCTGCTCTCGGCCTGGGCTGCATGGGAATGAGCTTTTCTTACGGTCCGCCTGGAGACAAGCAGGAAATGATCTCTCTGATCCGCTCGGCCGTGGACCGGGGCATAACATTGTTCGATACGGATGAGGTCTATAGTCCGTTCACAAACGAGGAAGGCGTGGGCGAAGCTCTCGCTCCGTTCCGTGGGAAAGTGGTGATCGCCACCAAGTTCGGGTTCAAACTCAAGCCAGACGGAAGTCCTGGTTTCCTTGGTCCGGATAGCCGGCCAGAGCGCATCAAGGAGGTTGCCGAGGGCTCGCTCAAGCGGCTCAAGGTCGATGCCATCGATCTCTTTTATCAACACCGTGTCGACCCGAACGTGCCGATCGAAGAAGTGGCGGGAGCGGTGAAGGATCTGATTCAGCAAGGCAAAGTGAAGCACTTCGGCCTCTCTGAGGCAGCGGCGAAGGCGATTCGTCGCGCTCACGCTGTGCAACCGGTCATCGCAGTCCAGAGCGAATACTCTCTTTGGACGAGAGGGCCTGAAGCGGAAGTGCTGCCGACCCTCGAGGAACTCGGAATCGGCTTGGTTCCATTTAGCCCTCTGGGGAAGGGCTTCCTGACGGGAAAGATTAACGAAAACACCCCGTTCGACAGTTCCGACTTCCGCAATACGCTGCCTCGCTTTACGCCGGAGGCTCGGAAGGCGAATCAGGCATTGGTCGATCTGCTTGGCAAGATCGCACAACGGAAGAAGGCGACTCCGGCTCAGATCGCGCTCGCCTGGCTGCTTGCCCAAAAACCATGGATCGTTCCAATCCAGGCACAACCAAGCTACATCGCCTGGAAGAAAACATCCAGCAGTCGCCGTCGAACTAACGTCTGACGATCTGGGTGAGATCGAGAACGCCTCCTCAAACATCAAGGTGGAAGGGGCGCGATACCCTGAAGCCATCGAGAAAATGACGGGGTTATGAAAGGTAAATCCATGTACAAGGCAAAAGCTTATTCCGCTGCCAGTGCGACATCGCCGCTGGCCTCCACCACGATCGCGCGGCGCGATTCAACCGAAAACGACGTACAGATCGAAATCCTGTTCTGTGGTATCTGCCATTCCGATCTTCACTCGGTACGTAATGAGTGGAGCGAATTCATGCCCACCGTGTACCCGATTGTTCCGGGCCATGAGATCGTCGGCCGTGTCACCAAGGTCGGCTCAGCAGTCACCAAATTCAAGCCCGGCGACCTCGCCGCGGTCGGCTGCATGGTCGACTCGGACGGCACGTGTCCCGAGTGCCGGGCTGGCTTTGAGCAGTTCTGCCCCAACATGACCCTCACCTTTAATTCGCCGGACAAGCATCTCGGAGGCGTCACCTATGGCGGCTACTCCGAGAGCATCGTCGTCGACCAGCGTTTTGTTCTGCGCGTTCCGTCAAATCTGAACCTCGCCGGAGCCGCGCCTCTTCTCTGCGCCGGAATCACAACCTACTCGCCCATGCGCCGCTGGGGCGTCACCAAGGGCAAGAAAGTTGGCGTGGTCGGGCTAGGCGGATTGGGCCACATGGGCGTGAAGTTTGCACATGCGCTCGGGGCTCATGTGGTCGTCTTTACAACTTCGTCAAGCAAGAAAGAAGACGCACGTCGCCTCGGAGCAGACGAGGTTGTCATCTCGAAGAATGCCGATGAGATGCAAAAGCAAGCGGAGAGCTTCGATTTCATTCTCGATGCCGTTTCCGCCGACCACGACATCAACGCCTATATCAACCTGCTTCGACGCGACGGCAACCTTACGATGGTCGGCGCGCCGCCCAAGCCTCTCGGTGTCTCGACCTTCGGCCTGATTATGCGCCGTCGCAGTTTTTCAGGTTCGAGCATCGGCGGCATCCCCGAAACTCAGGAGATGCTCGATTTCTGCGGGAAGCACAACATCACCGCCGCGGTCGAAGTCATCCCGATCCAGAAGGTCAACGAAGCCTACGATAGACTGCTCAAGTCCGATGTGAAGTACCGCTTTTCCATCGACATGGCTTCTCTCAAATCTGAGTGAATAGCGGCCATGAAGTGAGGGAATACAAGATATGGAGATCAAAAGAGTTAGCACGCAACCTTCCGGCAGGGGCCGGCAGAGTGGTTCACTGGCACGGTGCGGATCGATCCGCTTTTTCAGGCACCCGATCCGGCACGGGTTGAGGACGCCAGCGGAACGTTTGAGCCCGGCGCGCGGACCGCATGGCACACCCATCCGCTCGGCCAGACTCTCGTCGTCACCGCTGGGTGTGGCCGGGCACAGCGCTAGGGCGGCCCGATCGAGGAAATTCGGCCGGGCGACGTGGTCTGGTTTTCGCCCGGCGAGAAGCACTAGCATGGGGCTGCGCCGACCACGGCCATGACGCATATCGCCATTCAGGAAAAGCTTGACGGCAAGGTTGTCGACTGGATGGAACAGGTCGCCGGTGAACAATACCGCGCCGGGGAATAAAGGAGATTCGGATGAGCAATAAGCCGACGCAGAACGATTCACTGAAAGACCGCCTTTCCCGGTCTAGCGAAATTACCATCGGTGTGACCGGAAGAAACTCAGGACGCACCATCTCAATCCCAGTTTGGTTCGTATTCGAGGACGACAAACTTTACCTCATGCCGGTGAAGGGGTCGGACACACAGTGGTATAAGAATGTGCTCAGGAACCCGTCGATTCGGGTCAATGCGAGGGGCGCAGAGGCTGAATTCAAGGGTGCTCCGATCGCTGACCCCAAACAGGTATCGCCCGTGGTCGAGAAATTCCGCGAGAAGTACGGGGCGAGCAACGTGAAGAAGTACTATTCCAAGTTCGACGTTGCCGTTGTCGCCCACATGCGCGGATCGTGAGTGGCAGGGGAACCGGAATCGCAAAGGATGATTCCGAGTTCAACGCCGGTCAACAACTGCAATCTCGAAATCGCCTCGGAATAGGCGTAGAGTGCTGTCAATGTGAACTGGGTGAAGTCGATTAGAGGGAACGCAGAAGCGTTGAAAGTTCGAGATCGGGCGTGAGGCAAATTGCGCAAGCCGACGAGCACGCATACTCAGGGGATGGAGGCTGTGGGGAAGCATCGGAGTGGTTGGCTACGTTTTTTTCTTTGCGGCCTTCTGTCTTGCGAAGATTTTCTCCGCCCCTGGCTCACGCTGGGACATTCCGTGGGCCGCTGTTGCTTGGGGGCAGCAGGAGCCGCTTTAGTCGTATCGCTCTGGACGTTCCTCGACTGTGGGACGAAGCACTAATTTCCAATCAGTGCAACCATAAGGAAACCCGGGACAGACAAGCTCGGGAAAACGTTCCCTCACTTGTCGCGCAACCAACTCACGCCCGCGCCAACTTCACATCCGTCCGCGAGAAGTCTTGCGCTTTAAACAAAAGCGGCTCTCCTTTGGATTTCGCCAGTGCGTAGGAGAAGCAATCTCCAAAATTCAATTTGGCGGGATGGCCGCTGGTTTTCCCGAAGTCGCGATAGGCCTGGCGCGCTATGCGAGCTTGCGCTTCGGTGACCGGCTCAATCGCGATTTGGGCCTCCTCGATCAATTCATCAAAACGGCGGCTGGCAATCGGATCTTTGCTGCCATCAATCACCGACCCGGCCTCCACATAACTCACAGCCGAAATACGCGGCTGCGCGGCGCGTTCAATGATCCTGGCGAACTCGGGTGCTTCTCCTTCGAAGCGGAGAATGGCGATCAGGGCGGAAGTGTCCAGAATCATTTCGGCAGCCCTTTCTCGTCATAGAGAAGGTCGCCATGATCGGCCGAGCGCAACGGTTCCTTCAGACGCGTCGAGCAGTCCCGCCCGATTTCGAGCAGTCGGTCGGAGAGCTTGGCAGCATGTTCGCCCTGCACCTTTTTAAGGCGTTCGCGGACCGCTTCGGTGACGGCTTCGGTTAAGCTCTCTCCGGTGAGTCGGGCTAGCCGTTGGGCGAGCTTGTGGGCGTCTTTGTTTTTGATGTTTAAGCTCATGTTTGGTAGACGTTGTACCTTATGGTTCTACCATTCTACCGCCTTATACCTCTCACGGGGTTGGAAAACGTCAAATGCATGGAAAGCCGGAGCAAACAGCCCCGCCGCTCTGGACCGGCGCCAGGTGATTTACGCCAGTCGCTTCAGTTCGGATTTCAAATTCAGGTTTTTGATCAGCCGATGAAGGTACTTGGGATGGATTCCCAGCAGCCGTGCCGCTTCGACGTGGTTCCCTTTCGCATCGTTCATCGCCGTG
>Ga0210401_10001270_pt1 | contig 29523 bp, 24 predicted proteins | sample IncBWH32MmetaG_FD_150866 | JGI IMG/M metagenome (GOLD analysis project Ga0210401, IMG submission 150866) | Forest soil microbial communities from Barre Woods Harvard Forest LTER site, Petersham, Massachusetts, United States - Inc-BW-H-32-M | ecosystem: Environmental > Terrestrial > Soil >...
CCGAAGAGGCCCGTGATCCGCCAGCGCCGCCCCAGGTCGACACCGACCATGTTCTCGAGCGCCATCCAGACGATCGAGCAGGCAATGGCCACCTCAACGAACGGGGGGAACCACGCACCCTTAGGCACCAGATGGAAGGCCGAGGCGAACAGCGTGACCGAGTGCGCCAGCGTGAAGGCGGTGATCACTGCGATCAGCCCGCGCAGGCGCTGGAACGGGATGACCAGACAGAATAGAAACAGCAGATGGTCGATGCCGCTCAGGATGTGCTCGATCCCGAGCACGACGAAGCTCCCGGCGGCGTGGTACCAGGCCGGGTTGAGGGAGGCCGGCTCCGACCCGCCGCTGATGATCATCGCGCGGCTGCTTTCCCCAAGGGGCAGGTAACGCACTGTGAGCAGAGCCACACTGCCCAGATCGGCGGCAATCTGGGTCTGAATCTTGAACACGGACTTGGGAGAGGAGATGGGGTAGGTGAAATGGACGTCCAGGTAACCCTTGTCATAGGGGATGCTCGCGCCCTGGTCCGGCGCCCGGTCGGCGAGGGCCATCGCGGTGCCATAGTCCTCGAAGGAGCGATCCGAGGGCGGCGATAGACGGCCGGCGGAATTCGACGGCGCTAGGCGCATGCCGTTCTCCAGCATCACAAAGCCGTCGGCCAGGAAAACCAATGCCAGCTCGGTCGCGGGTTCTGCCGCCGGCAGATCGTATTCGGAGCCTTTCAGGGGGAAAGGGATGCCACGCATCAGATCGAGCGGCACGCGGACGACGAGCTGCACCTGCGTGGGCTCGATTTTCACAAAGGCGTTCATCATCCGGTTCACGGGCAGGTCATGAGCCGCTGCGACCGAGCTCGCGAGCTCGAGCGCGAGGCCCAGGACGATCCCGACGAGACCCACCGGCTTCATTTGTTGGCCGTGGGCGGCACCTGAGCGCCGAGCTTCAGATCGTTGTTGAGCATCATCGAATGGTCATTCCAGGTGCCCGACAGGGTGAGGATGATCATCGCCCGCGAGGCCTTCGTGTCCCCCATGTTGAGCGTATCGGCCATGTGGGCGTCGTCCAGCTTGGCCAGTGCCGCACCGCAGAAATCGAACGAAGACTTCATCCGCTCAACGAGCTTTTCCTTGGGATCCGCATCACTCAGAGCGGAAAGCTCGGGCGCCGGGACGCTGCCGATCTTCGAGCAGTAAAGGTAGTTGACGTCCGCGATGTGCAGAACGAGCTGGCCGAAGGTCTGCTGCTCCGGCGAGGCTTTGAAGTCGTACTTACCGGCGGGCATCTCGATGGTGGCGGCGACCATCTGCTTGCTGCGCGCGGTCAGTGCGTCGCGGATGAACGTCGCGATCCGGTCCTTTGGCTGAGCGAGCAGCGGGGGACCCCACAGGCAGGCCAGCGCCGGCACGAGAACCCAGGCGATGCTTCCAATGTTTCTCATGTTTGCTCTGGAGTGGGCTGGTTATAGAGCCGCGGACGGGGAATCGCAAGCGCGCGCCCGTGCAGCCACTCTATGCACGGCAGGCGGCGCCATGCTGCGGAGCAAATCCTGCTCGGTCGCCTCGCGGAAGAGGCTGGGAATATTGTGAACAGCGTGTGTGCAAGCTTGCTGGCACATCGCCAAGAGTTCGAGAGGAGGAAGGACCCCGCCTGCTGGTGTGTCGGCGTGAAGTTAACTTGGGTCGCAGAACGAAGTCCGCTCAGCGATCTGCGGGAATCCACATTGACGGCCCTACTGCATCGGAGTAGTTTTTTCCGGGTGGGGACGAGCCTGCGTCACCGTCTATAAGCGCTGTAGTCCGAACGCTGTTAGTCCCGATCATGCGAGGCGCGGAGGGGCATCCGTGCTCTGGGGGAGAGTCGAGATGAAAAGATCCATTCTTGCAGGGATGGCGATGGTCGCATCGCTGTGCTGGATGCTGATGGGGTCTGTCGCAGCCGATGACCGGGAAGGCCAAGCGGGGCAATCCGACGATCAGGCCCACGACGACGACCCGGGCTACTGGCTCACGCACATCAATCCGCGGTTCATGATTTCGTCGCGCGAAGCCCTCGACTGGGCGAAGTTCAAATCCAACATCGGCCCGACTTACGGTGGGAGTCCGGGCTCGCAGAAGTGGATGAACTTCATCTCGACGACGATGCAGGAGTTCGGCGCGATCGACCTTTTCTATCAGGACATGCCGTACTCTCGCTACGTCGTCAATGACTGGCCCGATCCGAAGACCCATATCTACGGCTCCGGTGTCGAAGTCGAGAAGCTGGTTTCGGACGGAACGCCGGTGCCGGTGGTGGCCTCCTACGGTATGACCTCCGGTTACACGCCTCCGACCGGTGTGACGGCCCCCATGCTGTACTACGACCCGGCCAATCCGCCGACCCCGGCGCAGATCGCGGGCAAGATCCTCGTCTTCAAGACCGTGCCCTATCCGGCGGCCGTGCCGGGATCGAATCCTCCTTATGAGTACAGCACGTCGACCCTGGGTCAATATGCATATACCGACTATCTCTATGAAACGCCCGGCGACTGGTACACGAAGTACGTGCCGGTGCCCGCCGGTGTGAGCAGCTCCTATCACTCCCGCTATGTCTGGAGTCAACTGGGTGGATTCTCCAATATCGGAATGAACAAAGGCTCGGCGCCGGCGGCGGGCATGGTGGTCGTCTACGACTATTCGCCAGCCGCAGCGTTCGGCCTCATCCAGCGGACCGTGTACAGCCTCACCGGCAACGGCGGACCGGGGACGGTGTATGTGAATGTCCCGACGTTGTGCCTCGACCGCGTGAACGGGGCGAAGGTGCTCGTCGATGCCCAGGCCGGCAAGACGGCGACGCTGACGCTGAACGCGTCATTCCAGAACGCCACCAGCCAGTACGTGATCGGGTGGCTGCCGGGCAAGGATTACGGGACGGCGCAGGATGAGCAGATTCTGATCGCGAGCCACACGGATGCCATGTCGCTGGTCGAAGAAGACGGCGCCCTCGGCATGCTGGGGATCATGCATTACATGAACCACATTCCCCAGTCGTCCCGGCCGAAGACTCTGATTTTCTGGTTCGACACCCGGCACTTCATGCCTGGCGCGGAAGGCGCGTGGTCGCAGTACGACTACTACCTCGAGAACCCCTCGCTGTTGAAGCCCATCAAATTCACGCTGGCGATGGAGCACATGGGGGGGCGCTCTACGATAGAGACCGGCGCGGACGGCAATGACTACGTGTACGCATCGGGAGGGCCCAATTCCGGCGCGCTGATCACCAGTTTCATCGACATTTTCAACAACAATCTGTGGCTGGTCGACACGGTGAAGCACGCAGCCGAAGCCAATCACTGGCCGCGGGTGGCCGCGAGCGACGGCGGTATCGCCCCCGGGGTGAACGGCGGCTATATGAAGAACGTCAACAGCCCGTTGAACAAGGGTCGCTCGTACACGCCCAACATTCCCGGCATCGGGCTGGCCGGAGACTGGCCGGGCGCCTGGACTCAGGAATACTCCCAGGTCAATACCGAGGCGGGATTTGACGGCTTCGACGAGCACTATTTTGTCCATCAGGTTGCTGGTCTCACCCAGATCGCTGGCGCGGTGATGGCAAAGGGCAACTTCTCGATCACGGCCGACTTTGGTTGGGGCAACATCGCCTCCGGGTTGACTTGCACCCTGCCGTCGATTTGCACGAGCGCTCCGGTGACTGGACTGCTGCCGGATTCTCAATTCGTCACCCCGGCCAACGCACCGGCGCAGCGGGCACAGCTCGTGGCAGAGTATGAATCGGCGTTCTGGGACGTCTCGAAGGGCGACTACGCCTCGGCGACCACCAAGCTCAAGACGCTGGAGGCGAACGTCGCCAGTTGGATTCAGGAGCCGAACGAGACCGCGCTGACCATCCTGATCGACAATCAGATCGCGAAGCTTGCGGCGCTGTGAACCTGCAGGCGCGCAAAGCCACCCGCCGATAGTGCCGCAAGCCTGGACCTCCAGGGGGATTCTTCCCCCTGGAGTCGTTTCGGCGCTGATGCTGCTGTTCGCGGTTCCCGCTTTTGCCCTGGAAGCGCCGCCACTCGACCCACCCGCCCGGCTCGACGAACTGGTCGCGCCCATCGCGCTCTACCCGGACCGGCTGCTCGCGCAAGTGCTCGCGGCGGCCACTTTTCATGATCAGATTCCCGAGGCCGCACACTGGGCGGATCAGCACCGCGAACTGGTCGGCCAGGCGCTGGCCCTCGCGATGCAGGCGCAGCGCCTTCCCTGGGATCCCGGCGTGCAGGCCATGCTCCCTTTCCCCTCGGTGCTGGATCGGATGGCCTCGCGGAAAGACTGGACTGCAAACCTCGGGGATGCTTTCCTCGCGCATCAGCCGCAGGTCATGGATGCGATCCAGCGGCAGCGGCAGAAGGCGAAGGATTTCGGGTACCTCCGAAGCAACCCGAAGATCGCGGTATCTTTGGATCATGACATCGCGATTCTGCCGGTCAATCCCGCCACGATCGCCGTGCCCTCCTATGATCCAGCGACGGTGTTCGCCCCGCCGCGGCCCGGGTCGGCCGTCGATCAAGCGGTTGGATGGGGGGAGGGGGTGCTGGTCGGCGGATTTCAGCCGTATGGCTGGAAACTTGAAAAATTCGCGGTGATCGGCGGCTATTTTCAAGCGTGGGGCTGGGGCCTGGAAGATATTGACTGGGCGGCACACACGATGATCATCAACGATGTGCCCTGGCGCCGCAATTGGGCCAACCGGAGTGAATATGCTCACCCCTACCCGGCCCTCCAGAAGGTCGTGCCCCCGCAGTGAGCGAGACCTGGAGCACAGGAGAGCGATGCGGTCAATCGTTGTCACGCTGATGCTCTCTGTGGCTATCGCGCAAAGTCCGGCGTTCGCGGACGACTACCCGATCACACCCAATGCGCCGATCAAGCCGATGGAGATGGTGCTGATCAAGGGCGGCTGCTACAAGATGGGCGACACCTTCGGAGACGGTGCCGACAACGAGAAGCCGGTTCACGAAGTCTGCGTGAAGGATTTTTATCTGAGCAAGTATCCGGTGACGCAGATTCAGTGGGCCGGGCGCATGGGGCTCAACCCCTCAAAGGAATCCGAATGTGGAATCACCTGCCCGGTGGAGAATGTGTCCTGGAACGATGCGCAGGAGTTCATCGGCAAGATGAGTCAGCGCGACGCAGTCGCTTACCGGCTACCGACCGAGGCCGAATGGGAGTTCGCAGCCCGAAGCGGCGGCAAGAGCGAGAAGTGGGCGGGTACGAGTGACGAGCAGCAGCTGGGTGACTATGCCTGGTACTACAACAATTCCCGCTATCGCAGCCACCCGGTTGGGGAGAAGAAGCCGAACGGCCTCGGCCTCTACGACATGACGGGCAACGTGTGGCAGTGGATGTCCGACTGGTATGCCGACAAATACTACGCCGAGAGCCCTAAAGATCAGCCACAGGGCCCGGCGACCGGCCGCCTGCACAGCCTGCGCGGCGGATACTGGGGCGACCTGGCCAGGTTTGTCCGCGTCACCCGACGGATCGGCCTTCCGCCCGCGGCCCGGGCGGCGGGCACCGGCTTCCGCGTTGCTCGATCGGCTCCGTAGCTCAGGCCGGCGCGCCGTCTGAGTTAGTCCGTTCGTTGCATCGACGCGGATGTGATCGCGGGCGCCTCGTCTGCGAGCCGAGTATCGACGACGAGAGGAGATGTTGATCCTCGTGCGCCGCAGCCAGATGCGGCCGCAGCCAGTCACGCCCTCGCAGAAGTCACTTGTCGGCAATTTGCATCGGCAGGATGAATCCGCTGCCAACTAGATAACGATAGAGATGGTTCAGCGGCTCGGCAGGTTCGACATCCGCAGCGCCGATGACGCCATTGGCTTCCGTCCACTTCCAGTCCGAAGCAGCGAGGCGGTCCTTCATGGCCGCCGCGGGCGTTGGAAACACGCTCAAGCGCACGTTTTCGTGAAAGAGACGGGCGAGCCCCTCGAGAAGGCTACCGTCGAGGTCCTTGTAATTGTCCTGCAACGCGCGAACCAGCGTGGAAAGCTCGACAGCAAAATGAACCGGAGCTTTGGTGAAGCGGTTGACGAACGCGCCCATCTTGTAAAGTTCTCGGTCATGAAATATGAGGACACCAATACCGAGCCTTTGGGCAGCATCGACGTGCTCGAGTATCTGCGCGGCGGTCAACATCGGTTGACCGGGAACGCCAGCCGCACAGCTCAAACACAAGAGGCCGATGGAGCCTCTTCTTTGCTCGAGATCCTGCTTAGGCAGCGAGGCAAGAGTGGTTTCGATCATTTGTCCGTGCGCAGGTTTCACAACGTCAAATGTTCCAGGTGCGAGCACGATTGCCTTCTTGTAGAGCAGCTCGGTAGGAGGAACGAGTTTCCCGTCTGCGGGAAAGACGACCGCCTCGGCAAGATGCCTGGCGATGAGTGAAGTGTGAATGAGATGGGGATTCCACGGTTCCAAGGCGGCGCCATTCTGTTCGATGAAATCAAATTCGATGCGCTGCGGGGAAAGCTCTGCGGCAAGGTGGCTGAGAAATTCATCGGCGCTGGAAAGGCCGTGAAAAGCCGCGTGAATGAGGTTGACGCCGAGAATACCTACCGCAGCCTGCTGGGCCAGGTTACTGCGATCGCGGAGGTTGATATGCAGAATAACGTCGTTGGGAGGGCCCTGGGGCTGCATCTGAAAGCGCAGACCGATCCACCCGTGACACTCGTTGTCGCCGATGAAATTTCGCGCGGATATGGTGTCGACGAAACAAAAAAAACGCGTCGTGGCGCCGCGGCTGGCGTTGAGTTGAGACAGGAGGTGCGCCCACTCGTGCTCGAGCATCGATTGAACGCGACCTTGAGAAACGTAACGGGTGCCCGCACCGTAGAGATCATCACTGACGTCCTTGTCGTAAGCCGAGATGGTCTTAGCGACCGTGCCAGAGGCGGCACCGACTCGAAGGAACCAGCGCGCCACCTCCTGGCCCGCACCGATTTCAGCGAATGATCCGAAAATGTGGGGATCGAGATTGATGGAAAGCGCTTTCTGGTGAGTATCGATAGGCTCTGAGACGGACACGGTATGACTCCAGAAATGGTTGCTCGTCGTTAGATGCTCTATCTAACCGCGGCGGGGAGGGGAGTCATCAACTGGGTGACCAAGGTGTCAACGGCCGAGCCCGGATTCTTGATGGCATCGTAGGAGACACGGCCTTCGGCAGTGGCCGTCCACGCTAGCGCATTCTGCTTTGCATCGACAAGGTCGAGGGTCAGCGTCCCTTGCTTGTAATTGACGGTCTCGACCGTGACCGTATTGAAGCTTCGGTAATAGCCGCGGCGGTAGCCGTAGTAGCCACCGGGGTAGCCGGCATAGCCCACCGACCCGGGTGTGGAGCGAACCTCCTGTATGTTCTGGATGTTGACGTAGAAATTCAAAAGCAGATCCGGTGCGCTATCGCTGAAAACGTAACCTTTGGATTCCATCGCGCGGCGCGTGGCGTCCTTCAGGTGCTGGCTGAAGAGCGATTCATATGCCGCCCTGTCGGTGGCGAGTGGTGAAAAGAAGCCAAAGGTCTTGTAGCTGCCGAAGGTGGCCGCGGGACTGGTTTCACTGCGGATCGTCGGGGTTGAAACGCAAGCGCTGATCAGAACGGCGGCCACGACGGGAAGCACGCTGGCCGGCACCTGGTGTGAGCGGATACGCATGAGAATCTCCTAACAAATGTTCTGCGTTGCAGCGAGTTATTTATCGACTGAACCGGGCCAGCGGGCGGTCCTCGACACACGGCGAACGACCAGGCATGCCACCGGTACGACGAACATCGACAGCACGAGCGCTGTAATCATGCCGCCGATCATTGGGGCGGCAATGCGGCGCATGAGCTCGGATCCCGTGCCGCTGCTCCACATGATCGGCAGCAAGCCCCCAATGACGACGGAGCCGGTCATTACGATGGGTCGCGCGCGCAGCGAAGCGCCGTCGACGATCGCCTCGGCGAGTGCATGCTCGTTCGCGAGCGTGCCGGCCGCCCTGCGGGTGTCGATGGCGGAGTTGATGTACACGAGCATGACCACACCGATCTCGGAGGCGACCCCGGCGAGCGCAATGTAGCCGACCGCCGACGCAATCGACATATCGTAACCAAGCAGATGCATGAGCCACAGAGCGCCGACGAGCGCGAACGGCAGCGTGGTCATGATGATCAGTGCATCGCTCGCTCGACGGAACAGGAGGACGAGCAGCACGAACACGGTGGCGAGCACCGCCGGCACGACGATCTCCAGGCGATGCGTCGCACGCTCGAGGTACTCGAACTGACCTGACCAGGAGATCGAGTAACCGGACGGCGTCTTGACTTGATCCGCGACGGCGTGCTGCAGGTCCCGCACGGCAGAGTGCAGATCCCTTCCGCGGAAATCGACATAGACCCAACCGGACAGGCGGCCATTCTCGCTTTTGAGCATCGAGGGTCCGTCGGCCACGGCAACGCTGGCGACGTCGCCCAAGCGAAGCTGCGCGCCGCGCGCGGTCAGCATGGGCAGCCGCCGGAGTGCCTCGACCGAATCGCGTGCGTCGCGGGGATAACGTACGTTGATCGGGAAGCGCTGCAGGCCTTCGACCGTTTCGCCGATGTTGTCTCCGCCCACGGCCGCCGTGACCACGCTTTGCACGTCGCTTATGTTCAAACCGTAGCGCGCCGCGCTGGCACGGTCAATGTGCACATCGATGTAGCGCCCACCGGTGAGGCGCTCGGCGAATGCCGAGCTCACTCCGGGAACCGCCCGGGCGACGTGCTCGACGTCGGAGAGCACGCGGTCGATCTCGGCGACATCGGGGCCTGCAACCTTGATGCCGATGGGACTCTTGATGCCGGTGGAGATCATGTCGATGCGCGCGCGCACCGGGGGCACCCAGACGTTGGAAAGCCCGGGAACGCGCACGGTGCGGTCGAGCACTTCGACCAGCTTCTCGGGCGTCATCCCGGGCCGCCATTCATCGCGCGGCTTGAACTGAATGACGGTCTCGATCATCTCGAGCGGCGCAGGATCCGTTGCCGTATCGGCGCGTCCCGCCTTTGCGAACACATGCGCAACCTCGGGTACCGAGCGGATCAGGCGGTCGGTTTGCTGCAGCAGCTCGCTCATCTTGCTCACCGAAATGTCCGGCAGGGCGGACGGCATGTACAGCAGATCGCCTTCGTCGAGCGCCGGCATAAATTCGCCGCCGATGCGGCTCGCCGGCCAGAGCGCCGAAGCGGCAATTCCGAGCGCGAGCGCAAGAGTCAGCATCGGCGCGCGGAGCACGACGCCCAGCGCGCGTCGATACCCTTTCACAAGCAGACGATTGACGGGATTGTCGAGCTCGCCCGGGACGCGTCCGCGGATAAAGTAGCCCATGAGGACCGGGATCAGCGTCACCGAAAGCGCAGCGGCGACGGCCATGGCGTACGTCTTCGTGTAGGCGAGCGGCGAGAAAAGGCGTCCCTCTTGCGCCTCGAGTGTGAAAATCGGAACGAACGAAAGCGTGATGATCAGCAGCGAGAAGAAAAGGGCGGGTCCGACTTGTACCGACGCTTTCGCGATCAGCTGCCATCGCGTCCCCGGATCCGGGCTCGCACCGTTGTGGGTCTGCTGCCACGCCTCGATGTGCTTGTGCGCGTTCTCGATCATCACGACCGCGGCGTCCACCATCGCGCCGATCGCTATGGCAATGCCGCCGAGCGACATGATGTTCGCGTTGATGCCCTGGTGCCGCATGACGATGAACGCGATGGCGACGCCGACGGGGAGCGACACGATGGCCACGAAGGCGGAGCGAAGGTGAAGCAGGAACACGAAGCACACCAGTGCCACCACTGCGAACTCTTCCGCGAGCGTGTAGCCGAGGTTGTCGACGGCACGCCGGATGAGACTCGAGCGGTCGTACGCAGTCACCACTTCGACACCCGGCGGCAGCGCACGCTGCAGCGATGCGAGCTTCGCCTTGACCGCGTCGATCGTCTCGAGTGCGTTGGCGCCCGAACGCATGACGATGATGCCGCCTGTAACCTCACCTTCGCCGTCGAGCTCGGCGATGCCGCGGCGCATCTCGGGACCAACCTGCACACGCGCGACGTCGCCCAGCGTGATGGGCACACCGGCTTCGCTGACGGCAAGCGGAATGCGTCGGAAATCGTCCAGCGACTGCAGGTAGCCCGATGCTCGGATCATGTACTCCGCTTCGCCGAGCTCGATGGCGGAGCCGCCCGTCTCCTGGTTCGCGTGCTGCACGGCGTCGATCACCTTGCCGTGCGGAATGTTGTAGGCACGCAGTCGATCCGGATCCAGAACGATCTGGTATTGCCGCACCATGCCGCCGACGCTTGCCACTTCGGCGACATTCGGCACCGTCTTGAGCTCGTACTTGAAAAACCAGTCCTGCAGCGCACGAAGCTGCGACAGATCCATGCGTCCGGTGCGGTCGACGAGCGCATATTCGTAGATCCAGCCGACGCCTGTCGCATCCGGACCGAGCGACGCCTTCGCCTGCGCCGGAAGCCTCGATTGCACCTGGTTCAGGTACTCGAGCACGCGCGAGCGCGCCCAGTACAAATCCGTGCCGTCGTCGAACAAAACGTAGACGAACGAGTCGCCGAACATCGAATATCCGCGCACCGCCTTCGCGCCCGGTACCGAGAGCATGGTGGTCGCGAGCGGATACGTCACCTGCTGCTCGACAATCTGCGGCGCCTGACCCGGAAACGTCGTGCGGATCGTCACCTGAACGTCGGAAAGGTCGGGGATCGCGTCGAGCGGCGTGCGCACCAGCGAGACCACGCCCCACGCGGTGAGGAGCATGCTGGTGAGCAGCACGAGTAGCCGATTGTCGATCGACCACCGGATGACCCGCGCGATCACGCGTTCACTCGGCGAGCGGCGACGCGCCGGGCACCCCATCGCGGTGCGCGTCGGCCGCGCCAGCGACGTTGTGATCCGCGGTCATCGTTGCCCGCGTAGGGTCTGAACCGTTCGCGGGCATTTGGCTCATGCGCTGTATCGCAGCTTTCAGATTCGCTTCCGAGTCGATGAGAAACTGGCCGGACACGACGACGCTGTCGCCGTCGCGAACGCCTTTGCGAATCTCCGTCTGGCCGTGGCCTTCGATGCCCGTCTCCACGTCGACGGGCGCGAAGTGGCCTTGCCCTTGGGCGACGATGACGACGGTGCGCTTGCCGGTGCGGATCACAGCTTCACTCGGCACGAGGACGGCGTCTTTTCGCCGCGGCGGTGCGAAGTCGATGGTCGCGAACATGCCCGGGACGAGGCGGCCGCCGGAGTTCGCAAGTTCGATGCGCGCCCTGAGCGTTCGCGTGGTCGCATCGACCTCGGGCAAAATAGCGCTCACGCGGCCCATGAACACCGATCCGGGGAGCGCGGGCGTGCGCGCTTGAACGGCGTTGCCGGGTTGGACCTGCGCTGCGGCGCTCTCCGGTACCTCGGCGTTTACCCACACGGTTGCCAGACCATTCAGACGAAACAGCGGTGCGCCTGGGGCGACCGTCATGCCTTCGCGTGCCGAGAGCTCGCCGACCACGCCGTCGATCGGCGACGTGATCGTCACCCGCGGCTGCACGGCGCCCTGGGCGTCGACCGCGCGAATCTGCTCTTCGCTCATGCCGGCAAGCCGCATCCGTTGGGCGGCCGCGTCCGCGAGCCCGCCGAGCGCGAGCGCGTCGACGTCGGTGCGGAGCCGCTTGGCCGACAGATACTCCTCTTGGACCGCGATCCATTCCGGCACGTAGAGCTCCGCGAGCGGCTGCCCCTTGCGCACGGGATCGAGCGCGGCGCGAACGAAGAGCTTTTCGACGAAGCCGTTGCTGCGCGCCTGCACGAGCACGACGTCGCGTTCGTTGTAAGCGACGTTGCCGACTGCGGAGATCCCGCTCGAAATCGACCCGGCCACCGCCTTCGCCGTTCGTACGCCGAGGCTCTCCTGGAGCCGCGGGTCAACGGCGACACCGCCTGCGTCGGACAGGTCGTCGGCATAGACCGGGACTAGCTGCATGTCCATGAAGGGAGACTTGCCGGGCCGGTCGAACTTGGTCGCCGGTACCATCGGATCGTGCCAGTAAAGCACGCGCTTGCCGGTTGACGGGTCGACGTCCCCTGCTTTGAGCGTCGGCGAGCTCGCCGCAGTCGAAGGCGCAGCGCGCCTCGCATTCATGGCTTCGACGATGCCAGACGCCTTGGTGCGACCGCGTTCGATTCCCGCTTCGAATGCTGCGTATGCGACGACCGCGAGAACGGCCGTTGCAGCGCCGCCGACAGCGAGGGCGCGGCGGCTCACGAGGCCGCGGCTCGCGGCTGGCGCCACCTGGCTGCCCGCGGGGGGCGAGCCATGAGCGCCTTGAGGCGGCCCGGTGGCGCTCATCGTGCGCTGTCCGGGCGCGAAGATCCGCCCGGCGCGGCCGGCAATGCCTCGGGGAGCGCGAATTCGAGCCGCGCCCATATCCGCGCAGCTTCGCGCCCCATCTCGGCGCTCCGCATTTGCGCTTCGCTTTCCTCGCGGCGGGCGGCGAGCACCTCGCTCAGGCTCGCCTTGCCACCGCGATACGCGACCAAGGTGGCCAGCGTGCGCTCGCGCGCGAGCGGCACGAGCTCGTCCGCGTAGCGATTGCGTCGGTCGCGCGCGTGCTGCCACTCGTCGATCATGATGCGCGTTTCCGCCACTTTTGCTCGAAGCCTCTCGTCTCGCGCTGCGCGGGCCTGGTCGCGCCTCGCCAGCATCAGCGCGATTTCACGCTCCGATTGGCGGTTCGCTTGCGCCAGGCGCACATCGCTCGCCGCGAGGTCCTCCTGCCTTTCGAGGAGGGCGACTTCGGGCTGCCGTGCGAGATCGCCTTCGAGCGCTGACGCCCTGAGCCGGATCCGATCGGTGTTGGGCAGTGCGGCGAGCGGAGCATCGCCCACGTCGCCCACCCAGCGATCGAGCGCGATCCGCGCAGCGCGCGCGCGGTGCTGCAGCCCGCTCGATTTGTCCTCGAGCATGACGAGCGTGCTGCGCGCGCCGTAGAACTCGGCCTGGCTCAAGCGTCCTGCCCAGTACATGCTTTCGGCGCCTTCGAGCTCGGCCTGCGCAGCCTTGAGCTCTTCGCCGGCGATGTGCGTCATCTGCTCGACGTAATAGCAGTCGAGCCAGGCGAGCGCGGTCTCGCGCGCGATCTCAACGCGGGTGGCCGTCTTCTCGGCGGCAGCGCGATCGGCTTCGCGCGCGTAGCGCTCTGTGAGCGCCTCGCGCTGCTCAGGACTCGTGAGCCCATGGGGGACGTCCATGCGGCGCACCGGATTAGCGTCTCGCCCGAAGCTTAAGGCGTCGGCGTCTTCGGCAGGCAGGGGGGCGATGCCGCTCTGGTGCGTTGCCTCGGTCGATGCGGGAGCGACCGCCAGGTCACGCGCCGCGGCGATGGCCGCGTCGTACGCGGTCATCTGCGGCGAGCGCTCGATGGCGAGCTGCTGCGCTTCGGTCAGCGAGAGCGACGCCGGTGCGGCGACGGCCGCACTCACCAGTGCGGCCGTTGCGCACGACGCGAACGCCTGCGCTAGCGCGCCCGGCGGGTAGGCAGAAAGAAGGTACGACAAGCGTTTCTCGGCCGAGATTACGCCCGGCGCTGTGCCGGACGGCATCGACCCGGCGATGATTTCAAATATTATGCATGCAGCGGGCGAGTGCAGCGCCTCGAATGCGCGAGCCCACCTCGATCGCGGCGCGTTTGAAAAAACGGCGGCCGCAGCCGCCACCTTCACGCCCCCGCGTCGGGCGACGATCGCCCGACGCGGGATGCTGCGGATTCCCGCAAGTTGCTCGCGCCCTTAGTCTCCAGCGGTGTCAGCGGTGTGCGCCGCGACGAAGCAGTTTCTCGAATCTTCCTTGCACGCCTTGTCGAAGGCGACCAGGGCCTTGCGACGAGCGGCCATCTGAACGGGCGACTTGAATGGCGCGATGATCTGGTCGAGGGTGTACACGACCCCGTTCTTCACGACGTAGTGCACGGCCGCCGCGTACTTCAGGTCCTGGAGCGGGTTGCCATCGACGATCGTCAGGTCGGCGAGCTTGCCCACCTCGACGCTGCCCAGATCCTTGTCCTTGTAGGCGATCCTGGCGGCGTTGATGGTGATGCCCTGCATTGCCTGATAGTTCGACATGCTCAAGCCGTCGGCCATCAGGTTGGCATGGTTGGTGACACCTGGGGGATTGAGCGGCACGTCCGTGCCTTGCGCGAACAACGCACCCGCGGCGATCGCTCGCGCGTCGTCATCGGTCGCGACCTTGATGGCGGCGATCTGCGCTGGCGTCGCCGGCGTCAGCGACAGCAGGTTGCTCACGTACGGAATCGGCATCAGCACGTTGAAGCGATCGCCGCCCAGCAGGATCGGGCTCTGCGCGGCGAGCTGGTTCGCCGCGAGCGTCTCGGTCAGGTGCACCTCGCCTAGACCGACCAGGGCATTGACATCCTGGTATGCGACACCCGTCGGCGATTTCGCCCAGCCGTAGCCCATCCGCTGCGTGGCCTGCAGGTGCGTGATGCCCTGGAGGCCCGTCGAGTAGCCGGGATACAACAGATGCGTGCCGCTCGGAATGCCCATCCTCTGCGCGGCCGCGGCGAACACGTTCATCGCCGGGATCGGATCGCGCACGTACGTCTTGATCCAGTCGATGTCGACCGAGGCAAAGCGGGTCACTTCCAGCTCCGCGACGTGCGCGTTCCGGACCCCGCGCGACATGTCGTACGACATGCGATTGCCTTCCAGCAGCGGTGTCGACGTGAAGAGGCGTGGACCGATCAGGTTGCCGGCGTCGAGCGCTTCCCGGATCTCGGTGCTCGCGTAGATCGGGCCCGCCACCGACTGCACCGACGTGAACCCGTACGCGAACATCGCCGCCCAGACCAGGTTGAACTGGCTGCCCTGGTAGACGTTCAGCGGATGGAAGTGCGGATCCCACAGGCCCGGCAGCACCGTCTGCTGCGACGCGTCGACGAACGTCGTTCCCGGCGTCGCCGGACGATTGAAGTCGTGCGGCTCGATCGAGGCGATCCGGTTGCCCTTGATGATGATGTCGACGTTGCTCTGCAGGTCAGGCGAGATCCCCGTCCAGAGCTGGCCCGCGTGGATGATCGTGGTACCGGTCGTCGCCGCCGGCGTGTAGGTCATATTGAGGGCAACGTCCTGCCGGCCCGTTCCGTCGACCTTGATCTTCTTCAGCTTGTCCGCCGACATGTACAGCAGGGTCTGCGAGTCGGCCTCCCACGACGGCAGGTCCGCCACCTTGTGGGTGAGCTGCACCGCGGGGCCAGATGGCGAGCCATCCGCGTTGGTCGGCATCACCTTGAGCACCGAGTCGCTGACGAAAGCGACCTTCGTGCCGTCCGGTGACCACACCGCTGCGCCCTCCGTGCGATCGGAGATCGCCGCCGGCTCGGGCCCGACTGGATACCACGTCGCGATCTTGGTCGCGATGTCGACGACCCTCAGCTTGTCGTAACCTTCGCGGAATCGAGGATTGACGCGGTCGTTGTCGGTGAACATGATCTTGGTGCCGTCGGCCGACCACGAAGGCCGGCCCACCTGAGGTTGCGGCGACAGATGGTCCACGAGCTGTGTGCGCGTTTGCGTCGCGATGTCCATCACTTCGACGAATCCCGACCCCGTTGAATAGGCAAACCGATCCCCCGTCGGCGAGAGCGTCGGCTGGATCATCGAGACGCCCTGGATCGCGGCGATGCGTGTGCGCTGGTGCGTGGCGACGTCGATCTTGTCGACGGCGAGGTTGCCCGCGTTGTTCTTGTCGGTCGACCAGTAGATGAAGCGACCGTCCGCCGTCCAGCGCGGATCGACGTCGCGATCCGAGTCGTTGGTGAGTCGCACCGGCGCTTCGCCGATCTTCATCATCCAGAGGTCGTTCAGCGCGACGAACGCGATGCTCTTACCATCTGGCGAAATGACAGGGCCGTTGATGCCCTTCACCGGCTGCGGCGTCGTGGCGCCCAGGCTCGGTCGCGTGGCCAGAGGCTTGATAATCGGGCGGCGAAGGACCTGAGTCGCGCTGAACGCGATGTCCTGCAGGTTGCCGCCGTTCGCGTCACGCGTACGGATCTTGCCGCTGGCGGTATACACGAACTCGTTCGCGCCCATGTAGTGCACGGGGAAAGGGAACATGTCTTCGCCGTTCGTGACTGCGTTGCCGTTCACGACCAGGTTGCCCGCCGTGCTCTGGTACACGAGATTCTGGCTGTCCGGCGTCCACTGGGGATAGCTGCCGCTGCCGAACTGCGTCGGCGCAGCGCTCAGGTTCGCCGGCATCGTGTAGATCGTGTTGGCGTTGACGAATGCGATCTTCGTGCCGTCCGGCGACACGACCGGGTTGCTCTCCGCCCCTGTGCCCGTCGTGAGCTGCTGCAGTGCGCCGCCCAGCGTAACCGACCAGATCTTGTACTGCTTGTCGTTGCTGCGGTCCGACGAAAAGATCACTTTGCTCGAGTCCGGGTACCACGCCGGCTCGCGGTCGTCGAAAGGACCGCTGGTGAGCGCGTGAAGCTGTGAACCGTCGGACTTCACCAGCCAGATCCCGTAGTTGGCTTCCGTCGAATAGTTCTGGAACGCGATCCACTCTCCGTCGGGCGACCATACGGGCTGCGTCGATTCGACGTTCCACGACGTGATCTTCGTCGCGGTGCCACCGCTCGAGGAGACGATCCACAAGCCGCCCTGGAGCGACAGGACCATTTTCCTGCCGTCGGGCGAGGGCACGGCGGACATGTTCGTGCCCTCGTGCATCTCGACGGTGATATGTTTGGTGGGACCTTGCAGAAGGTTCTGGTTTTTCGTTCCGCCGAAATCGTGTTCGTTCTGGTCGTCTGCTGCCTCGGACTCCTGCGCGAATGTGTCGCCGGCGCGCAAGTACGCCGCGCCGCCGACCAGCGCTGCGCACGCGAGCAGCGACATCAAACGAACCGGGATGGACGAAGCGTTGCCCCGCGGTCGATGAACCATGTGGGTCGCTTCATACGAACCCTTCATTTCTTTCATGAAACCTCCTTGGTGGTTTGACCTTGCTCGATGACGCCCGGTCACGCAGCACAAGAACTCGCACGGACGTGCCATGCAGCGCTAGGGGCGACGAGCGAAAGCTTTGTGGTTATTGTTCTCAGTTCCTATGATTGGCTAGGCCCAACGGAGTGTCAATTCCACTTAAGTCGCAGCAATCCTCGGATGGCGTAAGGGCCAAAGCGCCGACAGATCTTTAAGGTGTTAAAGGAGTGGATTGGTCTTGGGGGTGATCATCGGATCGGCGAGTTGGCGTACAGAATGTGAATACAAAGGTCATAGAACATGACGGGCACGCGGCGCCAAACGCTCGGGGTCTATGAATTCCACGAGTCTGCATGAGAGGCCATTGAAATGCACTCTTCCCGCCTCTGCGCCGTGTTGATCGACTGCAGGACCTCCGACGTGGACGAGGCCGCGCGCTTTTGGAGCAGGGCGCTCGGTCGCCCGATCGATCCCGAGCACCCGGGCAGCCGCGGCAACTACCGCATGCTGGAGACTCCGCAGGACGAGCCGATCGTGCAGATCCAACGCGTGGACCACGAAAGTCGGGTTCACCTCGACATCGAGACTGACGACATCCCTGCCGAAGTAGCGCGCTTGGAGAACCTGGGCGCTACGGTAGTCAGTCGTCTCGAACGCTGGGTGGTGATGCAGGCGCCCACGGGTCAACGCTTTTGCGTCGTACGGGTACAGCGTCCCGGTTTTCCAAAAAACGCCAACCGCTGGGCTTAGGGATTGATCCTGTTGACGATCCGAGAACCGGCAAGCTGGAATGTCAAGCTGTGACTTAATTGAAATGCAATGGGTAGAGGTAAATCTTATGGGCCGTTTGAGCTCCCGCTTCGGTGTCGGTGCGGTCACGTGCGCGGGGTGGCGAGGGACGTTTCGTCGTCCATCAGGATGATGCTTACACCGACCGAGCGCGCCGCACTTTGAAGGCGCAACTCGTAGGACAGATCGACGTAAGTAGGAAGCGTGACGCCAATCGGTACGCGGTCCCTATGGCGTTTCTGCGAAGGGCCTACCGGTTTCTGAAAGATCTTCTTTCTGAAAGTCGCTCGGTTCGATCCGTCCCTGCTTGGAATGGAACAATCGCCTACCGATCATCGTGGCAGACGGCGAAATGAAGGGGCCGCTATTGACTTTACAAGTACTTGAAATATTGCGCGATGCAACGCTCGCCGGTGCAGCCACGGTTGAGTGCTCTCTCGATCTGCAACGTTCGACGACCATGGTCGAAGTGGGCGATGCAGGTTGGATCTGGAAGGGCCAGCGATTCCCCTATCTGGAAAATTGCAAGGCCAGAACTATTTACTATTGGGGTGGCGAGAGCTTTGAGCCAGCGGCGCGCTTCACAACCTCACTGATCAAACTCGTGCCGACCGATTGGGGTCCACCGACGTTTGAAATCGATGGCATCAAGATGTTGCCCTCGGCCCGAGTCTCGCCCTATGCCGATGCCGAACGCAAAGTTGGCTTGATTCAACCAGGAGATAAGGTGATTTTGGATACTTGCGGGGGCCTTGGCTATTTCGCAGGGTGCTGCTTGCAGGGACACGCCAGGCAGGTGCTTTCTTACGAAAGGAATTCCGACGTCATTTGGCTGCGCAGCATCAACCCATGGTCGCCTGAGACTGGCGGTGGATTAACGTTGACGCAGGCAGACATTTCCGAGCAGATTACCGCGCTGGCCAGCGCGTCGATCGATGCGATATTGCACGACCCGCCTCGTTTCGGAATCGCGGGAGAACTCTACTCTCAAGTTTTTTATAACCAGCTGGCCCGTGTTCTCAAGCGGAACGGAAAGCTGTTTCACTACATTGGCACACCGAACAATCTGACCAGCGGACGCGACGTGCCAAACGAAGTGCGGAATCGATTGCGATACGCCGGCTTCGTTGCGCAGTTCAATGGTGATGGGGTGGTGGCGGTGAGGAAGTGACCTGTTCGAGATTTCGCATCGTCGAGAGGCTTGCCCGTATGCGTCCCTGCCCCACCGTTTCACCCGAAGAGAGCTTCGGAAGCAAGCGGCTTGATAGGAAGGTGCGCCGCAGCGCGATCAAATCGGGGCGCGAGAAAGTCATCGAATGAGTGACTCGCCTCCACGACACCAGCTATGATCTCGCGCCATGCATCCGTCCATCCCTTCTAATCAAGGTTGTCCCCGCGCGTCGGCTTCAGCCAGTCTTAAGGAATGCCGGCGTTTGATGGTCGATCGCCATAGACGGCCGGACAACGTGAAGGGATCGATCCAGGTCATTAGCACGCTGGTGCCGATTGCCGGCCTTTGGTACGCCGTTGCAGCGAACGCCGGCAGATCCTTCTGGCTGACGGCCGGTTTCACGCTGCTGATCAGCTTTTACTTGCTGCGCGCCTTCGTGCTGATGCACGATTGCGGCCACGGCAGCCTGTTTCGCACAGGTTACCTGAACCGGGCGTGCGGCTTTGTTTTTGGCGTGTTATCGGGCATCCCGCAACCCGTTTGGGCACAGCACCACCATTACCATCATTTGACCAACGGCAACTGGGACCGGTATCGCGGGCCCCTGAATGTCATTTCGGTCGATGAATATGCAGCCATGACCAGGTTTCGACAGCGCTGTTATCGATATTTGCGCAATATCTGGCTGTCGCCGTTAGGCGGTGTCCTTTATTTCATCGTGCCTCCGCGCGTTACCTGGCTGCGCGCCAGCATCGGCCTGGTGCGTCATGCGATTACAAAGAAGATGGCTTGCCCGGACGCATCGATCCGGTCGCTGGTGCGTGACTTCAAGACACCGTATTGCGCATCGGTTCAGGCATATAGACACATGCTCGCGAACAACGTCACGCTGCTGACGCTTTGGGCCTTGATGATCTGGTTGATCGGACCGACCCTGTTTTTTGCCTGCTACATCGTGAGCATGTCGCTCGCGGGGGGAGCCGCGATCGTGCTGTTTACGGTTCAGCACAATTTCGAACATTCCTACGCCAGTCGAAACGAAGGCTGGGATCGCAATACGGCGGCGATAACGGGCACCAGTTTCCTCGTCTTACCGCGCTGGCTGAACTGGTTCACCGCCAACATGGCGTATCACCACGTTCACCACCTGTGTGCCGGCATCCCGAATTACGGCCTGGTGGCATGCCATGACGAATATCAGCACGTGTTTTCGGGTGTGACTCGCATCCGGCTGTCTCAGGTGCCTCATTCCGTACGGTACATCCTCTGGGATACGCGGCTACGGCGCCTGGTTTCCGTTGCCGAGCATTTGCAACAGGCAGGCGGTGACTTGCGTTGATTCATTTTGGCTGCCAAAACGTGATGACGGCACCACCCGCGATAACCAATGCGCCGCCCACCAAAATCGGCATGGTCGGCAATGTTCGGAAGGCGATGAAGTTGATCAGCTGCCAGACTACAAACAAGATCGCAATGTAAAGTCCAACCACACGCCCGAACTCCACCGGCGCAAGGTTGAGGAACGATCCATAGCCGGTCAACAGTACCGCGCCGGCGAGAAACAGCCCCAAACGCGTTGGGCCAACATGATCGTAGATCGCCATTCGGACGACAGCGTCGCCGCTGACTTCCAGTGTGGTTGCGATTAGCAAAAAAACGAGCGAGTGAACGCCTTGCAATGCATTTATCATTTTCTGCACACTGTGATGAAGTATGGTCGATCAAACCATCGAAACGGCTTGAGACTACCAGACGCAAATGCCGTCATTACCGAGCGAAGTCGAGCACAGACGAACTCATCATCGGGCGCCAAGTCGATGGTCACGGAGGCAGCGTGGACGTCAGTATCGCTGTCAAAGAAGCGATTGCCAGCTCAAGCGATTACCCGCGACGCGGCGCCATCAAATGCCGCCTGGTGATGGAGCAAGAGGGATGGCGGATCGCGGCACTCCAGAACGGGAGCATTACATAGGCAGATCATCATGAGTCAACCTGCTCTATTCACCCCGATGCGCGTCCGCAATCTCGATCTGGCCAATCGAATCGTGATCGCACCCATGTGCCAGTACTCTGCCCGTGACGGGTGCATGAGCGACTGGCACCTTATCCATCTCGGCAGTCTGGCCGTCTCGGGTGCGGCACTGCTGACGATCGAGGCGACTGCGGTTCTGCCGGAAGGACGCATCACCTGGGCCGATGTCGGGTTATGGAATGACGAGACCGAGTCCGCGATCGGCCGGACCGTGGAGAGCATTCGACATTGGTCGGACATCCCGGTCGCCATTCAACTGGCCCACGCCGGCCGCAAGGCCTCAACCGAGGTTCCTTGGGCCGGAGGCAGGCAGTTTGCTCCGAGCGAGACGCACGGATGGCAGACTGGGGCCCCTTCCGCGATCCCGTTTACGGAAGGCAGTGTTGCCCCGGTCGCATTGGATCGGGATGGCCTACGACGTGTGCGCGACGGTTTCGCGGCATCCGCGGTTCGCGCCGGTCGCATCGGAGTCGACGCGATCCAACTGCACGGGGCGCACGGTTATCTGATCCATCAGTTTCTGTCGCCGCTCTCCAACAAGCGAGATGACGAATATGGCGGGTCCTTGGCGAACCGGATGCGGTTCCCACTCGAGATATTTGAAGCCGTGCGGGCGGCATTTCCCTCGAGAAGGACCGTCACCATGAGAGTATCGGGCACGGACTGGATGCCGGGCGGGTGGGACATCGAGCAAACCATCGCCTTGGCCCAGGCGCTTGAGGAACGAGGCTGCGACGCAATCCACGTCTCGAGCGGCGGACTGCATCCTGCACAACGGATCCCGCTCGGTCCCAGCTACCAGGTGCCGCTGGCGCGCGCCGTCAAGTCGGCGGTTCGGATCCCCGTAATCGCCGTCGGGCTGATCACCGGGTTCGAACAGGCCGAAGGGATCATTGCGACGGGCAATGCCGACTTCATCGCGCTGGCGCGTGCGATTACCTATGACCCGCGCTGGCCGTGGCACGCGGCCGCTGCCCTCGGTGCCCAGGTTCGCGTGCCCAATCAATACCTGCGCTCGGCGCCGCAGCGAATGGGAGGGCTGTTCGTAGGCCGCTAAGTCCAACAATCCTGGCCAAGTTCATCGAGGGACGGCCGCGGCCAGCGCTTCCTACTTTTCAGGCTCTACCCGGTCCCGGATGAGGCTGCGGAGCAGCGGTATCAGCAAGATCATCACGGCACCAACCGCGGCGCTTCCCAATCCCAGGTAACCGAAGAGCGACGAGTAAGCCGTATTGGTCTGCAGCGCGCTCTTGCCTTCGGCGTCCGGTGCCATCCCCGAGAAATCACCCGCGAACAAAGACGCCAGTCCGGCCACCAGCATTCAGCTGCCCGTCATGATGCCCTGGTACTTCTGGGGAGCGAGCCTGCCGATCATGGCGTAGCCAACCGGGGAGATCAGCAGCTCCCCGATGGACTGCAAGACGCAGCTCAGGAACAGCCAGCCGAACGCGGACGTGCCTTGTGGATCGGCCAGCGCGATCCCGGCTGGCAGCACGAGAAATCCCAGGCCCATCACAGCAATGTCGATGTTCTAGCCGCGCTTTTCGGCAGCTGGAGTTTCCCGCGCATCGCCGGTTCAGCCTATCTTACCGGTTCGAACTCATGCCAGACCATCCATCTGCCAGCGGTGACGCGGTCGGCCCGCCCCTCCTGCCGATTCTTACCGTGAATTTTGTTGGCACGCTGGGCTTCAGCGTCGTGATGCCGTCGCTCGTTTTCGTGGTGACGCGCCTCGGCGGCAACGCGCTGATGTTCGGATCGATCGGCGCCGCGTACTCCTTCTTTCAGTTGATCGGTGCCCCTATTCTCGGCCGCTGGTCGGATCGCTACGGCCGGCGCCGGATCCTGCTGTTGTGCCAGGTCGGAACCTTCGCCTCATGGGCCATCTTCCTGATTGCGCTGGCGATCCCCAAGGTGCCACTGGCGACGGTCGATTCCTCGCTGCTGGGCGGCTTTACGCTGACGGTGCCGCTGGTCGTCCTGTTCGTCGCCCGGGCGCTGGACGGACTCACCGATGGGGACGTGTCGATCGCCAACGCTTATCTCGCCGACATGACGGACGAGCGCCACCGGCGCGAGTATTTCGGCAAGATGGCCGCGTCGTCGAATCTCGGCTTTGTCGCCGGGCCGGCGCTTGCCGGATTGATCGGCGCCTTGGGACTGAGTGAAGTCGTCCCGGTGATCGCGGCGCTGCTGATCTCTGCTCTGGCGATCGTGATCGTCGGCTTCGGGCTGCCTGAGGCGGCGCGGGTCACTCCGAGCGCCGATCCGCAGCAAGCCAGCGTGGGCAAAGTGCTCGGTCGACAGCAGAAAGGATGCTTTGAGGATCGTGCTTCCGGCGAGTTGACGGTCGCCGAGATGCTCGCGCTGCCGACGATGACGGTTGTGCTGGCCGTGTACTTTCTTGTCTTCCTCGGTTTCAACCTCTACTACGTCGCGTTCCCGGTCTACGCGACGACGAAGATCGCCTGGTCGCTGAGCCGGATCGGCGTGTACTTTGCCGCGATGGGATTGCTGATGGCGCTTGCTCAAGGACCGCTGCTGAAGCGTCTGTCGCGACGGTGGTCGGATCGGGACCTCGTCGTCGCGGGCGGCGCGCTGCTGGCCGCCAGCTTTCCGTTCTTTAGCGCGACGTCCGCGCTCCTGATCTATTTCGGTACCGCGCTGCTGGCCGTCGGTAACGGACTGATGTGGCCGTCCGTGCTTGCGATCCTTTCGAAGATGACGGACCCGCGCGCACAAGGTGCGGTGCAGGGCTTTGCCAGCAGCACGGGCGCGGTTGCGAGCATGGCCGGGCTGCTGCTGGGCGGCGTGCTGTACCAGTGGCTCGGCGGTCGAGTGTTCCTGCTGTCCGCGGCGCTGATCGCCGCGAGCTCTGCCCTGGCTTTGTTGATCCCGGCGGCGACCAAAGGGGAAAGCGGCTGAGCCCGAACAAAATCCAGCGGGTCACGACCGGGTCACCTCGCGCGCCCATGCTACCCAGTTAACTTCGAGGAGACAGGGAGGTGACTGCCATGCTGCGTTTCCATTCAACCGCGCGTCGTGCGATCGCTTCGGGGGCATTGCTGGGCGTGTCCGTGCTGGCCGGCGGCGGTGCCGCGGCGCAAACGGCGGTTCCACCGTACACGTTGGCGACGTTTGCAAAAGGTACCACCGCGTATTCGCAACCGGACTCGATCGTCCAGTGGCGCAACAGCGTGCTGATCGGCTTCGCCAACGGCGTTGCAAAGGACGGATCGGACGGCAAGTCCAGCACGATCGTCCAGTACTCGCTGAGTGGTGCAGTGCAGCGAACATTCAGCGTGCTTGGCCATAACGACGGTTTGCGCGTGATCGGCGACGATCAGCTGTGGGCTCTGGAAAACGAAGATGGCAACCCATCGCTCATAGTGATCGACCTGGAGAGCGGCACCCAGACGAGCTACGCGCTCGCATCGCCGCATGGTGGCGGCTACGACGACCTGCGCGTCGTTGGCGACGACATCTATATCACGGCGTCCAACCCGAATCTCGACGCCAACGGCGTCAATGAATTCCCGGCGCTGGTTCGCGCCAAGCTGTCGGGCGGGTCGGTCGACCTGGAGCCAGTTCTTTACGGCAACTCGCCCGCGATCGACATCACAACGGGCAACTCCATCACTTTGAATCTGACTGACCCCGATTCGCTCAGCGTCGATCCGCGCGGCAACATCGTCGTCGACAGCCAGGCGGACGCCGTGCTCGTGTTCGTCCGGTACCCGCTGGCGCACAACCAGACCGCGGGCCAAATCCGGATTACGACCGACAACATCGCGACGACCATCGACGACACGGTGTTCGCACCGCGCGGCAAGTCCTACGCGCTGTTCTCCGATATCGGCACCAACACCGTCTATCGGCTTGACAGTCCCGGGTTCGGCTTCGAGCCAGGAACGGCCTACTCGACATCCGACACCGCCGGCACCGTCAACGTATTGAACCTCGACAACGGCAACTTGACGCCGATTGCGACCGGGTTCAACAGTACCCGCGGCATGATCTTCGTTACCTCCGATCCGCGGGAGGACCGCGGTCGCGCAGATCGCTAGCCACGGGTCTCGCGTCTGGCTGCGCAGGCCAGAGAATTAAGGGGTCGCAGCCATGCGACCCCTTGTTTTTGAAGACAACCGAATCAAGCCCGCTCCAGGCAAAGATGCAGTCGCCACCAGGGTCTTGGACGCGACGGACTTAACGTTGGCTTAACCGCCGCATCACGCACGTCTAATCGCGTGCGCCTAAGGTTTAACTCAGCAGGTGGGCCAACCAGAACCGGGTTGCGTGCCCCGGCAGGAGTCAACGATGGATCTGCATCGAAGCCTCATCGGATTCTCGGCAGCGGTGGCGCTGCTCGCTTACGGCGCCAGCTCCTACGCAGGAATCGGGCCGACCGAAGCCGCGCATGCGGTGCCGGTGTCCCCCAGCCCGAGCGCGCCAGTCGTTCCTTCTTTCCAGCGCGAGCCAGGACAGGCGCAGATCGATCAAGCTGTGCGCTGCCTGAAGCAGGCAACCTTGCAGTGGGATTTCGCCAGCAACGCCGACGTGCTCGCGCTGTTGCGGAAGGCGCGAGACCACTTGGTGGCGGCAGCAAAGCAACAGCATGGCAAGACGCGGATGCGGACCGACGACCTGCTGGCCGACCTGAATCGCGCGATCGAGCGGGCCTCGACCCAACTCGGGACGCTGAGCTCGCCGAACGGCGAGACCTTCGGCCCCCAGGCGCCCAGCCGCAATGATCTCGCACAGCTGGCCTCGGAAGGCCAGGACCTCGAACGGGGAGCACCCTTGGTGCATCGGCTGCTCTTGACGGTCGACCTCGGATCACAGGATCGGCACGAGTCGCCCGCGCACAGACAGATCGAGCAGGCCGATTTCGCGCTCGCGAGCTCCGACGCGCCGTCGTGGCCGCCCGAACCGCAGTCGCGATGGCCCCAAGTGCACTTCCGATTCTGATGTTGAAGACCGGGCCGACCCAGCCGGCCGATCCGGTTGCAGTGGCTGAGACTTCGTGAAGGAGAAAGCGATGAAGACGCAATGGATAGCAGGATGGCGTGCCCTGGCCCTCGTGGGTCTGGCAGCGGTTGGGCTACCGGCGATGGCAGCGCCGGACACCATGGGTGCGGTCAAGCTACCCGCCGAGCAATATCAAGGGTCTGTGGGCTATGTGACGGGTGGCGTGGGTCAGCAAGAAGCGAAACTGTTCGAGCGCCAGTCGAGCAAGCATCCGCTCGCGATCGAGCTGCTGGAGCGCGCCGGAAAAGCCAACGAGTTCACGGCCAATGCGATCGTGAAAATCTCCGATCGGCACGGCCACACGATGCTGGACGCCCGGGCGGGAGGGCCCTTCATGCTGGTCGATCTGCCGCCAGGTCGCTATTCGATCCGGGCGACGCTGGACAACCACACCTTGAGGAAATCTACTGTGCTGGTCGTGCCGGACAGGACAGCTCGCGCGACATTCGAATTTCCGGGGCTCCGGGGCCATCAGCTTCATGTGTCGATGCTCGAAGGCGTTGCGGAAGGCGGCCTTGGAGGATGAGGTTCATGCCTTCCGAGACTTGATGGTCTGGTCGACCGATGGATCCACTGTTTTTAACCGCGGACAATCTTGAAAGGGAGGTCAATGTGAACCGCTTGCCATTGCTGGTATGTTCTGTCTTGACAGTCGCCGCTTGCTCGACGACACCGCTGCCACCGGCGCCCACACCGGCGCCTGTGGCCGTTGCGCCCGCGCCGCCGGTCGCTCCGGTTTCGGCGCCGCAGGCCAAACCCGCGCCGGTGGCAGACACCGAGTCGCCGATGCAGCGCTTCGACCGGATGCGTTCGTCCCTGGACGGCAATAGCATCTATTTCGACTACGACAAGTACGCGATCGGATCTCAGGCGGATACTTTGATTTCGCAGCACGCCAAGGTCCTCGAAAGCAATCCGCACGACGTCCTGACGCTGCAGGGCAACTGCGATGAGCGCGGTGGAGCCGAGTACAACCTGGCGCTGGGCCAGCGCCGCGCCGATGCGGTCAAGGAGAAGCTGGAGCTGCTTGGTGTGCCCGCCGCGCGGATCCAGACGGTGAGCTTCGGCAAGGAAAAGCCGCGCGCAGCGTGCCACGAAGAGCAATGCTGGTCGGAGAATCGGCGCGCAGACTTCGTCGATGACTGGAAGTGACAGACCGGCTGTCACGCAACACACCGTGAACTTCGGCTAAGCTGCCCTTCGCGGTCCGCAAACGGGGGCGTCCTCAGGGTGGGGGACGTCCTGCGGACGGCGACGGGCTTCGTTCCTCGAACTTTTCGCTGGGGCCCGCCAACGTCCAGAATTGCCTGGATGTTGCGGGCCTTTTTGCCACATGGACCCGCTGATCCGCCAAGGGCGTAATGTGCCATCACGCGGTGTGGATGGGAAAAATGGCACGAAACAAGGCATTCGATCGACGTTGCGCAGATAGTCTGCAGGTGGGAGATGCGGGTCGGAGATTTCAAAAGGCCAGTGGTCATGGCTGGGTCCACCAAAAAACGAAACGTGCCATCGAATTTTATTGAGGAAACTACGTATGCCGTACGATGACATCCAGCCCGGCCCGGAGACTCCCGCGCCGGAATCGGAGCCATCCGGTAGCTCCGAGCAAGCGAATCCGTTTCTGCAGTTCGTCGATCCCGCTGCCTACCGGCAACGGGTCGAGCGCCTGTTGGGCAATGCCGAGCCCGGCCGCCTGATCACGCCGCTGTCGCGGGTGCGACAGAGGAAAGCCGATTCGACAGGCCTCGGTAACGCCTGGGATGACGACTTGGCGGACGACGCAACCTGATCCCGAACGAACGTGCCCTTCGGAGGCAGTCTTCGGCAGCAGTCGCCCGCTAGGGCTCGGTCAGAAAGTCGTTGATCCGCGAGGCGACGTCCTTCGGGTCTTCCCAGAACGGGTTGTGGCCGAGTCCTTTGTAGATCTTCACCTGCGCGTTCGGCAGGGCCTCGCGTAGCGTAGCCCGAGCTTCCTGCCCGTAAATCGGGTCCGCCTCGCCCCAGATCAACAAGCAAGGCGCCTTCAGCCGCGCCAGTGTCGCTTGCAGGTCCATCGTGGTCATGCCCTGATCGAGCACCGCCAGCCAGACTTTCAGCGGGATGCGCGCCGAATCCTGGCGTTGGCGCCGAATGAAGTCCTGGTTGACCGCGGTCGGCGATGACCACCAGGCGATCATGAAGGGCGAGTCCGGATCGATCGGCTCTTTCAGGTTGCGAATCTCGGAGGCAAAATCGAGCTTTGGTTTGGTCGCGTGTGCACCGGGCTTGGGCCCGCCGGTGGACGAGATCAGCACGACTTTGCGCGTGCGCTCGGGCCAATACTCGGCGAACGTCTGGGCGATGATGCTGCCCAGCGAGTGACCCACCACATCGGCCCGCTCCACTTTCAAGGCGTCGAGTAGCAGCTTGATGTCGTACGCGAAATCCAGCCGCGAGTAGCAGCATTCGGGTTTGGACGATCGCCCATGGCCGCGGATGTCGACGACGATCAGGCGGATTTCGCGGGAAAGATAGGGAATCAGCGGCACCCAATCACGCGCGTTGTCGGTATAGCCGTGGATCAACACGACGGGCTGGCCGTGCGGGTCACCCAACTCGAGGTAGGCAAGCTCGATTCCATCGGAAAGTGCGACGGTGCGCTTGGCGGAGTCGAAGCGGTCCAGGTCAATCGGCTCGGGCGCGGCCGCCGCGTGAACGGGGCCTTGCGCCAGTGAAAGACAACCGAACAGCGCCCAAAGGACCTTCTTCATGGCTCCAAGCCTCGGTCAGCCGCTTCGGCCAGGCGCCGATCCTCCTGCAGATCCAGCGATCGGCAGAACAGGCCATAGGCGAGCGCGGAAACCGGCAGGCCCACCAGCATCGACATGTCCGCTCCTCCGAAAGCCAGCGCTGCCGGCCCCTTGAAGACATCGGTTGAGAAAAACGGCACCATGGCGATCATGCCGATTCCATAAGCCGCGATGCCGCGCCAGCTCCAGCGGCCGTACATGCCATTCGGGTTGAAGATCTCGCGGATCGAGTAATGCGCCTTTCGAACCAGATAGAAATCGACCAGGTTGATTGCGGTCCACGGCGTGAACAGATAGAGCAGAACCGAAAGGAGGTCCTCGTAAGCTTCCATGATGTTTTTTGGTGAGAGATAGGCAATCAGCGTCGCCACCGCCGCGACCATGGCGACGCCCGCGATCCGTGCCGATGGCTTGCGCTCGAGCCCCAGCGAATCGCCCATGCTGAGCAGCGTCAGCGAGGCACCGTAAAGATTCAGCGTCGTCACGCTGATCAGCCCCAGGAACGATGCCAACAGCACCACGAGGCCGAAGCCGGGCCGCATCGCGTCACCCGCAGCCAGCAACGCCGCGACGATGTCGAGCTTCGGCGCAAAGGCCGCCGCCAGCGCTCCGACCAGCATCATCCAGGCTCCGCCGATCATGGCGCCGAGAAAGG
>Ga0210401_10001272_pt1 | contig 29509 bp, 33 predicted proteins | sample IncBWH32MmetaG_FD_150866 | JGI IMG/M metagenome (GOLD analysis project Ga0210401, IMG submission 150866) | Forest soil microbial communities from Barre Woods Harvard Forest LTER site, Petersham, Massachusetts, United States - Inc-BW-H-32-M | ecosystem: Environmental > Terrestrial > Soil >...
CAGCGCGCTAGACGCACAACGCCGCCCAAGCGGAGGGGCGCCTGGCGACGTCGGATTATTCCTTGCGCTCATCGGCGCGGCGCGATCTCAAGCAAAAACGCAATCCGGCAAGACAATCCCGGGCTTCGACTTCCCGCTCGCACGCGTGTTCAGCTCCTTGCCCCTCTTCGATGAGGTTGTCGAGCCAATCCAGGGCCTGCTGGCGTTTGAGGCCTTCGCCAACAGCCAACGCGAATAGGCGCGGCCAAGCTTGAAAATCCGGAAAGGCATGGGCCATTCTGCGACCGGATTGACAAGGTTAGAACTCGGGAAAATTACCGATCCGATTCAGTCGGTCGAGGCATTGCGGATTGGAACTCGGGCTTCGGTACGAAGTTTGCTAGCATTGATGGTCGATGAGACAAGCACTAAGGAGCCTCTTCATGGCCACCCAGATTGTGATGGACCATACTGGCGATCGTCGGCACCAGTTCGATCCACAGAACGCTAGTGAGCTTGCTGAAGCCGAAAAGCGCTTTATGGAATTGACGGGAGTGGGATTTACGGCAGCCGCGCGGACGGCGACAGGTGAGACCATCAAGGTCGCTTCTTTCGATCCCACCGCCAAGGAAACCGTGTTTTTCCCTCGCCTTGTCGGCGGTTGAACGGATCTATGGGCTTCCTGCTGCGAATTTGGCGCGGGTCCCCCGACCCGCCACGGTTTCGTGCGGTCCGCCAGCTCTACAGAATTGTCAATATCATCAATTCTCCCGAAGCCCGTGGTCGGGGACTTTTACGACGGTGGCTATCAGAGCGGCAGCTGGCGCAATTTGATGCATTTAATTTTTTCGATGTCATCGGCTGTCAAACGGCCAAGCGGTATCGGATCTACTACGCGACGGCAGCAAACGTCGAAGAGCTGGACAAAGGCGGCCATCCGCTAATGCGATATTGCTTCGTTCCGACCGGCAATCTGGTGCCAGGCGATGTCATGCTCGCTCAAAAGATTGCCCTGGAAACCGACGAGCTAGCCGCCCTTGAACTGGCAAACAAATTTCAGCCAAGTCCGCAGCGTCTAGCCTGAGGTGGCCTCACTCGCAGACCCCTCGCTCCCAGATACCGACACATGCAACTTCCCTGCGGCGCGGCTGCAACACCGGCGGCCGCTTTCGCGGCTCGGTTGGCAGGCCCCGGCTGTCCCATGCCGCAAACTTCTTACCGCAGAGGCCTTGGCGCTGCGCCCGCTAACGGCTTCGCCCCTTGGCCTACCGTTCCAATCGTGCAAAATGACAACCAGCAGGCTCGCAGGCCAACTGGATCAAGTCAGGGGCAACGTCAGCGAGCATTGGGTGGCGGAGCCGCGATGTTTTTGGTCAAATCCGTACTCAGTGTCTGGAAGGCCTGCGGAGACCAAGCGGTCTGTCTATTTTTGGGTGCCGATAACGTGGTAAGGGAGTGTCAATGAGCGTCCGGGGCCCCCTGCAACGAAGTAATTCACGCGACGAAGCGCTCGCCGCGATCGCTGAAGCTCTCAGCTTGGTCGGGCAACCAGATGAAAAGCTTGCGCCGTTTGGTGAGTTCAAAAAGGCGGGAAATGAAACGCGCGATTTTTCGGATGCGCGCCCAGCTAAGCCAGTCGAAAATGCAAGGCGCAACAGGCTCGTGTCGCCAAGCCTGGTGGGCCTACTTGCGTTGACGTGCATTGGTGTTGCCGTCCTTTTGCAGCAGTCAAGCCGCGGGCAGGTTTCCCCGGACCCCGTTTCAACTTCATCGGTGTCGATAAGGAAATCGGAAGAACTGCCGGCCCGGCCCGCGCCACATGATTCCGACCCGGCAGTCAGAGCGAACTCGGAACCTCCGGCAGAGGCCTCGCTTCAGCGCGCACCAGCTCCTCCAATGGCCCCTGAACTGGCGCAGCAGATCCAGACGATAGCGCGCGAACTCGCAAATGTGGAGCAAGGAATCGATCAGCTAAAAACTGAGCAGTCGCAAATGGTCCGCGACACTGCAGAGCTAGCCAAGTATCTCAAGGCAACGCAGGAAATAGCTCTTCGCAACGCTGACCTCACCGAAAATCTTAAGGCGACGCAGGCTCAGATGGCTCGCGACAACGGCAACCTCGCAGACCAGCTTAAGGCAAGCCAAGACCTCATGACCGGCATTGCTGAGCAGCTCAGGCAAAGCCGAGAGCAAGTCGCCCGCCTCGTAGCTTCCGAGCAGAAGCCGCAGCCCAGAACACGGGCGTCCTCGCCACAGACGGTCGCCAGCTCGCCGCAGACGGTCGCCAGCTCGACGCGTCGGCAGGTACCCACACCTCCGCAGCCGCCAGTCAGCGTGCGGACGCAAGATTCGGGGCATTTGCAGCCCAAACAACAGTAGTCGCCAGCGATTGACGAGCTGCAGAAAGTAGCTTTCCTGCCTATGATGCTCGTCGACGTTCGCAAGCCAATAATGATTTGTCTCGGCCATCCGCGCCAACGACGCACAATCCCTGGCGGCCTCGTTGGCTCCGCTCCTTGGGCATCACTGATCAGTCAGCCAACTTACGCGGATGGCTTGTAATCCGGAAATCTACTCAGGACCGCAGCCCTCAGAAACTTGAAGTGGGTTATGGTATCGGCGAGAGATTTCAGCCGCCTCTGACCGCTGGAAATTTCCTCGCTGAACAAACCCTGGTGGTGGGTATCCAGCGGCTCCCGGTCCAGGTACTCGTCACTCGCAGTTCCAACCGTCACCGCTGCGCGCGCCAGCACTTCCTCGACCCGTTCGTTGAGGCCCTTTTGCTCGCCCTCGGCTGCCGATAGTGCCGTCTCGATCGCGTTCATGACGGCTGCGACGCGCTGGCGGTCGGTATCCTCGTCTCGTCGAGGCGAGCGGACCTTGAACTGGTCACTTTCAAGGTCGCCTCGAGTCAAATTGCGCAGACGCGCTCGTAGGAACTGCAGGAACATGGGTTATGTGAACTCCCGCGATGGCTCTCAAGGAAGCGAGCAAAAATCACGCAAGGATGACAAGCAGATTTAGGCATTGGCCCGATATTGCCCACGCGTCACACTATCACGAACCGCACCTCGATCAAATGCCGTTCGATTGCGCGATCGATCTGTCCCGCATACCTCGCGCGCGACGCCGCGATCACCGTGCCGCCGCTAGCCATTATTGATCCCTGGAAAGCGAATTTCGAATCGAGCTCCTCCGCCGGGCGCGTCGTCGATTCCGATCGAGCCGTGGTGCTGCCGTTCGATGATGCTGAGCGCAATCGCAAGGCCCAGGCCCGTGCCTCCGGTCGAGCGATTGCGCGAGGCTTCAGCCCGATGAAAAGCCCTGAAGACCGCCTCGCGTTGCGAGGGCGGAATTCCTGGGCCGTCATCATCGACGACGATCTCAGCCACAGTGCCCTGACTGCGCATCGTCACACGCGCGACTTTGCCGTACCGCAGTGCGTTCCCGATGATGTTCGATAGAGCGCGGGACAACGCGGCACGATCGCCGGCGATGAAAAATGGTCCGGCGTACTCACGACTGAAACTGACCCGTCCGCCGCTCATCCGCGCGACCTCCACCTCGTCTGTGACAAGGGCGAACAGTTCGACGGCCTCTCTGGTCTTCAGGGGATTGGCGTGAACCGCAACCAACAACGCATCCTCGACGAGTTTGTCCATCGCATCAAGATCATGCATGGCCTTCTCGATCTGGGTCGGATCCTCCAGAACATCCAACCTGAGCTTTAGCCGCTGCACATAGGTTTTGATATCGTGGGCGATGGCGCCGAGCATGACATTGCGCTCATTCAGCAGCGTCGCCACCTGCTCTTCCATGCGAAACGTCTGCCTTGCGAGACCCGCGACCTCGGGCGATCCTCGAATCGGGATTGGTTCCGGAGCGCCGGTTGCGGCAAATGTCGCGACCGAACGCGCAATTCGTTCGATCGCGCGTCCCTCACGCAGGATCACCAGCAAGACGCCGCCGGTGAGCAGCAGCCCGACGATGCCGAGCCAGAAGCCGGTCGGCAGTCCGAAAAAGCGCGGCAGAAGATCGCCGCGCACCTCCGCGACAAGCCACTCTCTTGCCCCGAGACGCACAAAGACCCGGACAGGTTCGGTCGATAGCGCCCAGTTGATTGCGCGGTTATCACGGCCGAAACGGCGCGCCTGGATCAGTGCAACGACGTCATCCGGCGCTTCGGCGGCGAGCCGCTTTCGAACCGCGTCTTCCACCTCGCGCACATGGGCGTCTTTCGAAGTATCGACAGGGGCCTCCGAGGTCACTCGATACGAAAGCCCCGCTCCTGAAATCGCGGTCAGGACATCTTTCCTCTGAGGTTCGTCGAGGCTTCGCCAGAGCCGAACTACTGCTGCGATCTGGTCGGGCACAAGACCCGCGGTGCCGCCGACGCGTTGCCGACGCATTTCGACAAAGGTCGAAGTCAACCCGAGGACTTCGAGAACGACGGCGATGGCCGCAATCCAGAAGAAGACCCGCCACAGCCGTATGCGGCGAACCTTCATGGCGCACTTTCCACGGCTGCGGTGAGAACGTAACCCGCATTGCGTACGGTCTTGAATCCGTCCTCGGGAAAACCTCTCTCGACGAGCTTCTTTCGGAGCCGGCTCATCTGAACATCGATATTGCGATCGAACGTGTCGGAGCTGCGTCCGCGGGTCCATTCGATCAATTGATCGCGCGACAGGACGCGGCCGGGCCTGTCCACGAAGCAACGTAATAGCTCAAACTCGCCCGACGTGAGTACGAGTGGCGCGCCTTGTTCGTCGAGTACCGCGCGTCGCTCCAGATCGAGGAGCAAGCCGCCGACACGAAGTTGGCTGGCTCGTGCGGAGCTGCCGCCGCGCCGCAAAATCGCTTTGACCCGCGCGACAAGCTCCCGCCGCTCGAACGGCTTTGGCAGATAGTCGTCGGCTCCCAATTCCAGACCGATCGAGCGGTCGATGCTGAGGTCGCGGGCAGAAACCATCAGAATCGGTATGTCGAGCGTCTCGCGCAACCGCTGACAAAAGGAAAGCCCATCCTCGCCCGGCATCATGATATCGAGGATGATCAGATCCACACTGCCCTGCGCTGCGAGCAACCGGCGCGCCGTCGGCGCATCCTTGGCTTCTCGGACGTGGAAACCCTCGCGCGTCAGCACGACCTGAAGCAGCGAACGGATTTCGTCATCGTCGTCAACAACGAGGATTTGGGACCGACTTTCCGACATATCGGCAATTGTCCTTACGCCGCCCGCGCGGCGCAAGCGGCAAATCGAGCCTGCAATAAATTGCAATATTCGCGGGGCGGCCTGCACAAATCGGGCAAAAAAGCAGTGCGACCTTCATCGACGTGACGCGTGCCAAAGCGGCAGCGCTTTAAGTGGAGAATAGCGATGAAAACAACGATCCTTGCCGCCTCTGCGGCCTTGATGCTCTCGACAGCCGCGGCATCGGCCGCCGAACCCGGGAGCTGGTCGACCCACTGGACGGGACCACATGGCGGCGTCTACGAAGGCAGCGGAAAGTGCACCGACGGGGCCTGTCAGAGCAGCGGAACATTTAGCGGACCGCATGGCGGGGTTTGGCACCACTCGGGCAACGCCCACCAAGTCGCGCCCGGTAAATGGGCCGGCGAAGGGCAAGTGGTCGGCCCGGCAGGTGGAACGTGGCAGCATTCATGGACCTGGCATCGTGCCGGAATTTGAGCACGGACCTTTGCGATAAAATGCCCGCGATGAAAAACTGCCCTCGCACATTGATGATGCGAGGGCAGTTCATGTTCGCTAATCACGCCGAATGAGCGACGAGACGTCTACAGCGGCTTGATCTCGACCTTGCGGAACTTGACGACGCCCTTGTCGTTCGGCACGCCGTTGGCGTCCTTGGTACCGAGACCGTGCTGGAGAGCGACCTTTCCATTCGCGAGCTTTGCGTCCTGCGCACCGTCGACGGTCTTCTGGCCGTTGAGGACGACCGTGAAACTCGACCCCTTCGCCGTGATATCAAAGGTGTTCCACTTGCCGCCCGCATGCGGCATCGGGTTGACCTTGGCGACGTTGACGATCGCTCCGGTGCCATAGCTCGGATCGGGCCGCGCATCCCAGACATTGACCTCGTAGCAGGTCTCGGCGCCAATCTTCTCAGCGTCGGTGCAGCGAATGAAAATGCCGCTGTTGGAATCTGCCTCGACCCAGAACTCCGCCCTGATCTCATAATCTTTGTAGTCGGTCTTGGTGACGAGGAAGCCGTTGCCCTTGTCGGCCACGATCATCCCGTCCTCGACGCGCCAGTTGGCGTCACCGACCTTGGCGAAGCCTTCGAGACTTTTGCCGTCGAACAGCGTGGTCCATCCGGTTTCGCTTGAGGCCTGTGGCGCATAGGCGAGTGTGGCGAAGCCTGCAACAAGCAACACGATGGCAGAGCGGCGTTTCATGCAATTACTCCCTTTGATGTTGTTTTTGATATTGGCCCGAATGGGCCGATAGATTTGGATCGCGCCGACGATAGCAGGAGACAAATCCTCCGGGAAGCCAGGCGGGAGGCTGCGCCTATCGTGTGACGCACCCTCTCGGGTCAACACGGTGTGAACGGCTTTTTTGCTTTGACGCCTTTTCTTCACGCGAACCGGAACCCGCTTCGCTTGAAAACGCTCTAATGTCCTTCGACCGGCGGCGTGCCGTGGGTGTGGAAGGACTCGATCGTTTTCAGCCCCCACGCCTGCCCCTTCTTGCGTTCTTCCTCGGTCCAGACGATCGGCTTCCAGTCCGGCGCCAGAATCAGACGCGCCCCGGCGTTGGCGACCTCGACCCTGTTACCGCCGGGTTCATAGACGTAAAGGAAGAACGTCTGCTGGATGGCGTGCTTGTGCGGGCCGGTCTCGATGTAGACCCCGTTCTCCAGGAAGATATCCGCGGCACGCAGGATGTCTTCACGGCTGTCGAGCGCATAGGTGAGATGGTGGAAACGGCCTGGTGTGCCGGAATGATCCCGCGAATAGGCGAAGTCGTAGCTCTTGTTCGTAACCGTCATCCACATCGCCGCTTCCGTGCCGTCGTTGAGCACGATCTGCTCGGTCAGCCGGCAGCCCAGATAGGTCTCGAAGAAGATCCGGTTGGCCTTGATATCGACCGCAAGACAATTGAGGTGATCGAGGCGGCGGACGTTGACGCCGCGCGCTGGAAAACGCTGCGCCTGGTTCTTCAAGGCGGGTTTCAATTCGGCCGGCGGCTGATACCACTCGGTCTCATAATAAAGTTCGACGATATGGCCGTCTGGATCGCGGCAGCGAAACGCCGGGCCATGGCCGAGATCGCCGTCGGTCCAGCCGATATCGAAGCCGGATCCTTTCAGCGCCGCAACCCGTCGCTCCAACGCCTGCGGACTTCGCGCTCGCAGCGCCATATGCTCCATCCCTGAGGTTTTGGAAGCCGTCAGCTTCAGCGAATAGCGCTCGTAATCGTCCCAGCCGCGCAAATAGACGGACTCGCCCTGACGGCCGCTGATGGTCATGCCCATCACATCGACGAAGAATTTCAGGCTCTCGTCCGGCTTCGGCGTCAGCAATTCGAGGTGACCGAGGTGGGCCAGATCAAAAATCGGCTCAGGCTGCATCTTAGTGAACCTCCTCAATCAACGCTCGCGTCACGTTGTTGAACAATTCATCGACCGCAAACCGTCGCGCAATCAGGCCCTGCTCCGCCGTATATCCGGTGATGCATTCCAGCGAACGCCGCATCTCGGCCGCTTGGAATCGCGACTTTGCCGCGCTGGCCGCTTCCGACAACAAGCGATGAACTTCGCGGACGGCATCAGGATGGCGGTCGGACAACTCCTGGCTGACGACGACCATGTGATTGATCGGCTTGACGCCATGCTTGGCAAACCAGCGCGCTTCTTCCGCTTTGACGTCCGCAAACAGCGGTTTGAGGTCGGGATGTTCGACCTTCTCGCCGAGGATCGCATCGAGTTCACTGTCGAGAAGCATCTGGACGATCTGTTTTCCCGCAGGCGCGCGCCTCGTCGTATCGACGAACTCAGCGACATGGGCATCCTCGAAGGTGACCCAGTCGATCGAGTTGAGATCGACGCCGTAGTCATTGGCGAGAATGCCCCGCAGCCAGGCGCCGGTCGTGGTGGTAAAGGAACGGATGCCGACGCGCTTGCCGGCAAGATCGGCGGGCGCCAGGACGCCGCGCCTGGCGTTATAAAAAGCGTGGCCGAGTTGAGGCCGCGCCATCACGACGTCAGGCAACAGCACCATCGGCTTGTTGAAATTCTTCGCCATCAAGTAGGTGACGATCGCCATCTCGGAGACGTCAAAGGCGCCCTCGCGGACCATCGGCTTGAAGCCTTTATTGGTTGGCGTATATTCGACGAAATCGAACTCGACCAGGTCCGACCTGATCGAACCGTTCTTCAGCGCCGCCGTGCACGGATGGTCGCCGAGCAAAGTGCGCAGGCGCATCGCCATCTCACTCGGCCTCCGGCTCGTCGACGTAGACGAGCCCGGCCTTGGCCAGCGGCTCACGCATCTTGTACATGTCGAGCCCAAGCACGCCGGAAGCGAGTTGCTTGCGCTTGCCCTCCTCGTCCGCCTGGCGCTTCTCGCCCTTGATCGCGACCTCGGCGGCATCCTTTTTCCGGACCACCACGACGCCATCGTCGTCGGCCACGATGGCATCGCCCGGATGAACATTGATGCCCGCGCAGACCACGGCAACATTGACCGCACCCAGCGTCGCCTTCACGGTGCCTTTGGCAGAGATCGCCTTCGACCACACCGGAAAGCCCATCTCCTTGAGCGATTTCACGTCGCGGCAACCGGCATCGATGATGAGGCCGACCACGCCGCGCGCCATCAGCGAGGTCGCGAGCAGATCGCCGAACATGCCGTCGGTATTGTCGGTGGTACAGCCCACGACCAGCATGTCGCCGGGACGGCACTGCTCGACCGCAACATGAAGCATCCAGTTGTCGCCGGGCTGCGCCAGCACAGTGACTGCGGTGCCGGCGGCTTCGCCGCCTGCCCACACGGGCCGTATATACGGCTTCATCAGGCCGAAACGGCCATAGGCCTCGTGCACGGTGGACGCGCCAAGTGCGCCGAGCCGTTTGACGACATCGGCGTCAGCGCGCGCGATATTTCGGACAACGATCGTCTTCATACCAATTCCTCCAGTGCCATCGGAAACAGCCGCTGATAGGCCTCGCCATAGGTCATGGCCTTACCGGAATTACGGCCGCCCTGCATGCCCCGCTGCAACGCGACGCGCTCGTAATAAGCCCAGAGATGTTTTTGCGCGGCGAGAATCTCGAACGTCTTGCGCTTGATCTCCCAGACCTCGTCGATGTTGAGGATCACCTGCGGCTTGAAGTTGCACATCTCCGGCTGGTGCGGCTCAAACAGGAATACGGGCGGCGCAGCATAGCTGTAATCGGCTTGCGGCTTGTGACCCATGGCCTGGGCGACGATGCGCGCCTCCTGGGCGTAAGCCGTCGCTGCCGGGTGGTCGACATTGTAAGGGTCTTCGAGCGAGTGCGTCAGCACAAAGCTCGGATTGAGTTCGCGGTAGATGTCGATCAGCCGTTCCATATGCGCATCCGTCAGCCGTAACGGATAGTCGCCGGCATCAAAAAATTCGATTTCGGCGCCAAGCGAGGCTGCGGCGCGCTCGGCCTCGTCCTTGCGGCCGGCCTTGACCTTTTCAAGCGTCATGCCCGGCTGCTTCCAGGCGAATTGGGATTCCCCGCGTTCGCCGAACGCCAGGCAAACGATCTTGACGCGGTAGCCTTTCTTGGCGTGAAGCGCGATCGCGCCCCCTGCCCGCCAGACGAAATCGCCCGGATGGGCTGATACCACCAAACCTGTTTTTGCCATTCTTGTTTCCTCCGGTGTGCCGACCAAGCCTGTTGGCGCAGCCTATGACTTGGCGGGTCTCGTGTTACTCAACCATTCGCTGCCAGGCGATGCTTCACGATCAAGGCCAGCGGTACCGCATAGAAAAGGTGAGACACGAAGCCGCCAATGATTACGTTGGGATCAAGGTAATTCGGGTGGTTCCACGAGACCAGCGCGATCGCGACATGCATCACGATCCAGACGATCGCGGCGAAGAACATGGCGACGAGCGTCGCTTCATAGCCGCGGCGCGCAAAGGCGGGCCATACCCACGCAAAGACCACCCCCCAGGCGAATACGAAAAAGAAATGAATGCCGGTGCCGACCACATTGGCCACCGCTCCGAGCGAATCCTGCACGTCCTTGCCGAAGACCAGCCCGGTCGCGTTGCGGGGGATACCCGCCAACGGCATCAGATGCTGCACACCGACCCAGACGATCGCCTCGTAAATCCAGATCACCACACCGCCGACCAAGCCTCCGAGAAGGCCGGCGCGGATCGTCTCACCAAATTCCACATGACTTGCAGTTACCGACACGGTCGTCGACGTAGCCATGGCCATCCTCCCATTTGGCATCTTCAATCGTTGCGGTCAGCGGCGCGAAAGCGGCATCGTCGACCGCCGCGATGCGGACGTTCGCTCGTCGAGCGCCGGCGCCTGTAGCGAAGCGACCGTTGCCCTGACCAGTTGCTCGATGGCATTGGCGGCATCGGCGCCATCGGCCTCGCCCCGCGACAGCCGCGATACGCGCTCGGGCGTCACCAATGTGTAGTAAAGCGCGCCGAGCAAAAAGTGGCTGCGCCACACGATCTCGGTGCGCGGAATCTGCGGCAGGCTTTCGCAGATTGCATCGATGAAAGCATGGCTGGTGTCGTCGAAGGTCTGCGCGATGATCTTGCCCGCCACCGCATTGCCTTCCGCCGACATCACCGCGCGCAATCGGGTAAAGCGCGCGCCTCCGCCGGCGAGATCGCTGCCTGAGGAGAAAGCCGGCAGCACATAGGCGCGTACGATCGCCTCGAGCCGATCGTTGAGATCGCGCACACGCTGCGCCGCCGCCAGCAATTCCGATCGCCTTAAGTTCATCGGCCCGCAGTGCCGGCGGTAGATTTCGAGAAGCAGCCCGTCCTTGGTCTTGAAGTGGTAGGTCACGCTGCCAGGATTGGCGCCGGCTGCCTGCGCGATGTCGCGTACCGAAACGGCGTTGAACCCGTTGGTCGAAAACAAATCCTCGGCGGCGCATAGAATGGCTTCGCGCAGATTTGCCTTGCGCGGCGTGGCATCATCACTGTCGGTTGGAAGGACCATTTTGATTTGTACAAATGTACAAATCATTCGGTCAAGTCAACGAATATTTGCCGACAAGCCGCCCGTTTCACGGATACCTCGTGCCCGCCCTGCGTCCGGCAAGTCGGCTGGTCGGCCCGCCCTTCTCGCCGAGGGCTTTTTCGTCAGCCGGACCTCATGGGTGCGACACCTCATGAGTTGGTAAATCAATTATGAATACCCTGCCGGGGGCGCGGCTGATGACGGCCCCACGGATTCCCCTATTCCGCCCAAGGAATGCGCAGCGGACCAAGCCCGGATGAGGCCAAAACTCCATTTCGCGGCGAACCGTCGCTGTTTTGACCGGCGCGGCTTAACCGTTTGTGCAGCGACAGACCTCATAATAACGCCCAGGATGCGTAATTCGTGACAAATCGGGTTCGGCTATCGTGACATCGTTTGGACGCGTAATTTTGGTGCGCGGCTCGCATGCGCGGGTCGGTCTGATGGCCACCGGTAAAATGGGCCTCTCCGAGGTCCGGGCGACGGTCGGCCGTTTTGTCAGCATCCGTTGCGGCACGTCTGTCATCGTGGCCATGATCACCGAAGTGTCGTGCGAAGACTTGCCGAAATCCGACAACTTCATCGCCAGCGCTTCGGTCGATTTGCTCGGCGAAATCCTCGGGGCTTCGGACCGCCAGAAATTCCAGCGCGGCGTCACCAACTATCCGACCATTGGCGATGCGGTTGAACTGATCAACAGCCAGGAATTGCGCACGATCTACGCGCCGAGCGGTTCGGATCAGATCAATATCGGAACGCTGCAGCAGGATTCCTCGGTCATCGCCTATGTCGATATCGAGGAAATGCTCTCCAAGCATTTCGCGGTTCTCGGATCGACCGGCGTCGGCAAATCCACCGGCGTCTCGCTGCTCCTGAACGAGATTCTCAAATCGCGGCCGAACTTGCGGATATTCCTGCTCGACGTTCACAACGAGTATGGCCGCTGCTTCGGCGACCGGGCGCTGGTGCTCAATCCGCGTAACCTGAAGCTTCCGTTCTGGCTGTTCAATTTCGAAGAGATCGTCGACGTGCTGTTCGCCGGCCGGCCCGGGGTGCCCGAAGAGCTCGACATTCTCGCCGAGGTCATTCCGGTCGCAAAGGCCCTTTATACGCAGTATCAGAACGCCGATCGGGTGGGACTGAAACGCAGCGATCCCAAGGCGGTCGGCTATACGCTCGATACGCCCGTTCCCTACCGCCTGGTCGATCTGATCTCGCTGATCGACGAGCGCATGGGCAAACTCGAGAACCGTTCCTCGCGCATCATCTATCACAAGCTGATCTCGCGCATCGAAACCGTGCGTAACGATCCGCGTTATGCCTTCATGTTCGACAACGCCAATGTCGGCGGCGACACCATGGCCGAAGTGATCAGCCATCTGTTCCGCCTTCCGTCCAACGGCCGGCCGATGACCGTGATGCAGCTCGCGGGCTTCCCGGCCGAAGTCATCGATTCCGTGGTGTCGGTGCTGTGCCGCATGGCGTTCGATTTCGGGCTCTGGAGCGACGGTGTGTCGCCGCTGTTGTTTGTCTGCGAAGAAGCCCATCGCTACGCCTCGGCAGACCGCAATGTCGGCTTTGGCCCGACCCGCAAGGCGGTGTCGCGGATCGCCAAAGAAGGCCGTAAATACGGCGTGTATCTCGGACTTGTCACGCAGCGTCCGGCCGAACTCGACGCCACTATCATTTCCCAGTGCAACACGCTGTTCACGATGCGCCTGGCCAACGAGCGCGACCAGGCGCTGCTGCGCTCGGCGGTCTCGGACGCCGCGGCAAACCTGTTGTCCTTCGTTCCCTCGCTCGGAACGCGAGAAGTGCTCGCGTTCGGCGAAGGCGTGGCGCTGCCGACCCGCTTGCGCTTCAAGGAAGTGCCGGTTCATCAGCTACCGCGAGGCGAGGCCACCATATCGACGGTGCCGTCGGCCACCTCCGGTCACGACATGCACTTCGTCAGCGCGGTGCTGGAACGCTGGCGCGGCGCGACTTCGAACCGTGACGTTACTGCTCCGAACGATCCCACGTTCAACGATCGCACGATGTCGCGAACGGTAGGCGCCGTCGAAGCGCCAATGCTGCAACCCTCGTTGGGGCTTGACCCCGACCGCTTCACGCTCCTGAAGAAGCCGCTGCGCTGAAAATCCGTCTCCGCTGCGAGATCCAAGCCGTTGATCCGGCTTTGCGCGGCCGCGACCTAAAGACTATGGTCGGCGTCTCCACTGAACCGGAAGCCTCGCCATGACGCAGCCGACAGCCTCACGATTCCCCGTTCCCGCCATCGAAACCCTGCCGGAGGATATCCGCAGCCGCCTGCTCGCGGTGCAGGAAAAATCGGGTTTCATTCCGAACGTCTTTCTGACGTTGGCCTTCCGACCGGATGAGTTCCGCGCGTTCTTCGCCTATCACGATGCGCTGATGGACAAAGACGGCGGCCTGACCAAGGCCGAGCGCGAGATGATCGTGGTGGCAACATCCAGCGCCAATCAATGCCAGTATTGCGTGATCGCGCATGGCGCGATCTTGCGGATTCGGGCGAAGAACCCGCACATCGCCGATCAGATCGCGGTCAACTATCGAAAGGCGGATATCATGCCGCGCCAACGCGCAATGCTCGATTTCGCCATGAAGGTGAGCCAGGAGGCACAACTGGTTTCAGAAGCGGATTTCACCGAACTGGCGGCCCACGGCTTCAGCCAGGACGATATCTGGGACATCGCCGCTATCTCGGCATTCTTCGCGCTGTCGAACCGGATCGCCAATGTCAGCGCGATGCGGCCCAACGACGAGTTTTATCTGATGGGGCGACTGCCGAAGGCATAGAACAACAACTAACCGTCGGAGGCCGGGCCGCACCAACCGGGCAAATAGACCGCATCCTGGCTTTTTGCCAGCGCCAGGCTCTTTTCTATCGCCTTTTCGAAGTTTTCATCGACGGCCTTGCTCGACATTTTCCGGCGCAGGAAGTCGGCCCACAAAAACTCGCTGAATGGCGTGGTATCCTTGGCAAAACCGCCGACACGCCTCAATTCACCGGCGAGGCTGCGGAAGGGATCGTCCTTCAGCTCGGTGATCGACTTCGGCAGATCCTTGAAATGCCGGCGCTCGCCTTTGGCATCGTAGGGATAGACCCACCGCTTGTTGTCCATCACGCCCCAGAATGCGTCCTTCTCGACCATGCTGAGATCGCCAATCACGGTGACGAGGATATCCGTGATGCCTTCCTCATGAAGCGCACGCGCCAGATGGTGATGATCGACTACATAGAATCGCTTGTCTGGCCCTTTGACAACCGGGATCATGTGCTTGCCGAGCGCCTCCGCCTGCTTCTTCTTTTTTTGCTCGCGCCAGCGCTTGCGCTTCTCCTTTACCTCCCTCATTCCGACGGTCATCTGGGTCGGGCGAAGCGACAGGATCGGGATCGGCTTGATGAGTGGTTCACGCACGTTCGACATGACTGGACATTCCCCTGCCGGATTGTGAAATATGTGCCTTATTTCGTTCGATTATGGCATGAGGATAGATGCTGGAAAAGCTGAAGGAGCGGGTATCGAAGTCGACTATCGTTCGGTTTGGCGACCGCGAGATCATCACTGAAGGGCTTCGTCTTAGTTTTTGGGCCGATATCAGCCACCGCTCGATGACCGCGTCGTGGCCATCGTTCATCGCCGGCGCGGTGTTCGTCTTTGTCGTCTTCAACGCCGGCTTCGGCCTGCTTTACTGGCTCGGCGATCAACCGATCTCGAACGTCGCGCGCAACGACTATCTCGATTATCTCTATTTCAGCATCGAAACGCTCTCGACCGCCGGTTACGGCGACATGCATCCGCAAACCCACTACGGCCACTTCATCGCCGCGGTCGAACTGTTCACGGGCATCTTTTCGATGTCACTGATGACCGGGATGATCTTTTCCCGGTTTTCCCGACCCCGTGCCCGGCTTCTGTTCGCCAACAATCCGGTGATTGCAATTCAGGACGGAGAGCCGACGCTGATGGTTCGCTTTGCCAACGAGCGTCACAACATCATCGGCAATGCGACCGCGCGGCTGTGGGTCCTCAAGAATACGATCAGCAAGGAAGGCCAGCCTGTCCGGCGCTTCAGCGAACTTTCGCTGCTGAAGAACGAGCACCCGGCGCTCGCATTGAGCTGGACGCTTTATCACACTCTCGACGAAACAAGCCCGCTCCACAATCTCGATGCCGATGAGATGGGAGCGGCCAGCATTGCAATCGCGGTCGTGGTGTCCGGCTATGACGTTGTTGCGGCGCAAACCATCCATGCCCGCAAAAGTTACGATTATAAAGACATCCGTTTTGGCCAGCGCTATGCCGATATTCTCGAAAACCTCGACGATGGCCGGATTCGAATCGACTACGGCAAGTTCCACGACACCGTGGACGAATGAATTCCCCCTACTTTGGTCTTTTTATTTTTACTTCGGGACGCAACGCGGGCGTGCTAAAGGAGCTGAGTTGCCCCGGAGCTGGCATCCGTGAAACCCCAGCGACCTATAGTATCGGACCCACCGGAAGAAGAGCACCGCGTGCTCCAGTTTCGGCCGCGTCCGGGATCGCCGCTTGCGCAGCGCGGCAATCACCCTCCGTTTGTCCATCGGCTCGAGGTGGCCAACGATCTCTCACGCTATGAACGCGACCGCGAAGACGCCGGCGACTATCGGCAACGAATGCTGGCAAACGTGGCCGCTTTCGCCTTTACGGTTGCGCTGCTGGCGATCGGCATATGGCTGACCATGAGCATTGCCCAGCTCCGGCGAACCCAGGACTGTGTCCTGATGGGACGTCACGATTGCGTCCAGATTGTCGTGCCACATAATTAGGCCTTGTCCGGACGGCCAAAGGTCCGTTCAGCCAGCAATATCCAGCAAAACGGTGTTTTGGCCCCAGGGGCGACCACTCCAGGCCTGCCTCTCTCCATTGAACTCGGGGCGGCGCTCCGATATACGGGCTTTCGACTCCGGGTGGTGGATGAGCCCACCATTGGCCCTGCGGCCATCACCCTCACCTTCGTGGGATTTACTCTCAATATATCAAAGGTTTAGTGATGTCTTCTACATTCGATCAGGTGGCAACGATTATCGCTGAAACCTGCGACATACCGCGTGACACGATCACGCCGGAAAGCCACGCGATCGACGATCTGGGGATCGACAGTCTCGATTTCCTCGACATCGCCTTTGCCATCGACAAGGCGTTCGGAATCAAGCTGCCGCTGGAAAAGTGGACCCAGGAAGTCAACGACGGCAAGGCAACCACCGAACAGTACTTCGTCCTCAAGAATCTGAGCGCCCGGATCGACGAATTGGTCGCGGCCAAGGGCGCCAGCGCCTAGCCTGGCGGTTCGCGTACGCGTCTTGCGGACTTTTGAACCAAAGCCACGCCAGATCAAAAGTTTGCCAGTGTCCTATCGCTTCCGAAGTTCGTAAGAGTGGGGCCGCAATGATACGAATTTCGCAATCGGGACACTAGTCGCGCGACGATGCAACTCGAATACTTTCACATGATCGATCGTATCGTCGACCTCAAGGTCGACGAGAGGAAGATTGTTGTCGAAGCGCAGGTCCCGAAGGAAAGCACGATCTTCGAGGGACATTTTCCCGGCTACCCGTTGATGCCGGGCGTGCTGCTGATCGAGTCCATGGCGCAGGCGTCCGGCTGGCTTCTGCTCGGTCTGCTCAAATTCGAGCGCATGCCGATTCTCGCGGCCGTGAAGGAAGCCAAAGTGCGCGGCTCGGTTTTCCCGAACGACCTCATGACCATTGAGGCTACTCTCGCCCATGAAGGCTCGGGTTACGCCATGACCGAAGCGAAGATCCGGGTTGGCGGCAAACTGCGCGCAAACTCGACACTGACGTTCACGCTGATCCCCTTCCCCAATGCGGATATGCGCGGGCACATGGAAACGATGGCCCAGCGCATCGGATTTCCGCATCAGGCCATTACCCCATGACTCAAACGAAGCCTTCGACCGAGGTCTGGATCACCGGCATAGGCCTTGCGACTTCACTCGGTGAGGGTCTCGACGCTCATTGGGACGCGCTCAATGCGCATCGCATCAACGTTGACGAGAAGGGCTTTGCGCCCTGCATCGTGCACCCCCTGGCCCAACTCAACCTCGATGCCCAGATTCCGAAAAAAGGCGATCAGCGCCAGATGGAAGCCTGGCAGCGGATCGGCACCTACGCCGCGGGGCTGGCGCTGGAGTCGGCCGGCGTCAAGGGCAACGCCGAGATCCTGGCGCGCATGGACATGGTCGTCGCCGCCGGCGGCGGCGAGCGTGATCTGGCGGTCGACTCGAACATCTTGAACCTGGAAGCGAAGGGCAATTCGGCGCCCGGCTTTCTCAACGAACGGCTGATGAGCGATCTGCGCCCGACGCTTTTCCTCGCGCAGCTCTCCAATCTGTTGGCCGGCAATATCGCCATCGTGCATGGCGTCACCGGCTCGTCCCGTACCTTCATGGGGGAGGAAGCGGCCGGCGTTGACGCCGTCAGGATTGCACTCGCCCGTATCGCCGCAGGCCAAAGCGACATCGCGTTGATCGGCGGTTCCCAAAACGGCGAGCGCAAGGACTTGCTGGTTCTCTACGAATTCGGCGACTTCAATCTCAAGGACAAGTTCGCATCCGTCTGGGCACGCAGCGAAGCCGGCGGATTTGCGCTGGGATCGGGCGGCGCGTTCCTGGTCATCGAGTCGCGAGCCCACGCCGAAGCACGTGGCGCCAAGCCGTTTGCACGCCTCGTCAACGTCGTTGCCGACATGGCGCGTCGCAAACACCCCGGCGACGTGACGTCGACGCTCGAGAAGCTGTGGGGCAAGCTCGGCAAGGTCGGCGACAAGGCCGCGATCATCTCCGGCGCGACCGGCGTCGAGCCCGTGACGTCCGAAGAACGCGCCTTCCTGAACTCCCATGGACTTCCGGTGCGTGCGAGCGGAACGATATTCGGCCACACGATGGAAGCGCAGTTTCCGCTGGGATTGGCGCTGGCAGCCCTGTCATTGTCGCGCGGCGCATTGTTTCCGCCCGATGGCACCTCCCCTGTCGAGGTTGAAATGTCAGGAAGCCCGTCCCAGATTGTCGTGATCGGGACAGGTCACTGGCGCGGCGAAGGCATGGCGCTGGTCGAAGCGATCAAGTGAACTCACGGGGGGAAACATGGCAGCCACGCACGATAAGTTCGGCAGGCCGATCGTCGTCGTCACCGGCATGGGCGTTGTCACCTCGCTCGGCGCGGGCAAGGCCGACAACTGGAAAAAGCTCACGGCGGGCGAGTCCGGCATTCGCACCATCACCCGATTTCCCACCGACGGACTGAAGACGACGATGGCCGGAACGGTCGATTTCGTTCCGATCGAGCCGTTTTCATCCACCGATCTTTCCGAGCGGCTCGGCGAACTCGCCGCCGAAGAAGCCGTCGCCCAGTCCGGCATCGGCACCAAGGGCGATTTTCCCGGGCCGTTATTCCTTGCCGTCGCGCCCGTCGAGGTCGAGTGGCCGCAGCGCCAGGAACTCGGACGGGCGATCGGGTCAGCGACCGAAATCGACTACGACGCCATGCTGCGGGTCAGCGGCGGCGGCCGTTATACGGACTATCACCGGCGCTTCCTGTTCGGCTCTGTCGCCGACCATTTGGCCGAGGAATTCGGTACCAAGGGCTCGCCGATCTCGTTGTCCACGGCTTGCGCTTCAGGCGCAACCGCGATCCAGCTCGGCGTCGAGGCGATCCGGCGTGGCGAGGCCGATGCGACGCTTTGTGTCGCCACCGATGGCTCTGTCAATCCGGAGGCCCTGGTACGCTTTTCCCTGCTCTCGGCGCTGTCGACCCACAACGAACCGCCGCACGCCGCCGCCCGGCCCTTTTCGAAGAATCGCGACGGCTTCGTGATGGCGGAAGGCGCCGGCGCCCTGGTCCTGGAGAGCCTTGAAGCCGCTACCGCACGTGGTGCGACTATCCTCGGCATCGTCGCCGGCTGCGGCGAGTTGGCCGATTCCTTCCACCGCACCCGATCAAGCCCCGACGGCAAGCCGATCATCGGATGCGTGCGCAACGCCCTGGCCGATGCCGGCATTGCGTCCGAGCAGATCGACTATATCAACGCTCACGGCACCGGAACGCCCGAGAACGACAAGATGGAATATCTGGGCATATCGACCGTGTTCGGTGAGCGCGCCAAGCAAATCCCGGTGTCGTCGAACAAGTCGATGGTCGGGCACACGCTGTCGGCGGCAGGCGCGGTGGAAGCCGTGTTCTCGCTTCTGACGCTTGAGCACCAGAGAATTCCGCCGACCATCAACTACGATATTCCGGATCCCGCAATTCCCTTCGATGTCGTCCCCAACAAAGCCCGCGATGCGCGTATCAGCACCGTGATGTCGAATTCTTTCGGCTTCGGCGGTCAGAACGCCTCGCTTATTCTGACCCGTGAACCGGCTTAGCTCGAGCTTGGCCTGAACCGCTTCCGTCCAGCGCTGGACGCTATGGCCGGCACGCTTCCGGTCTGATCATCGTTGACCCCAATGCACCCTCTGCTGCTTCGCGCCAAAGCCAGAATTCGCGACGCGACCCGGTCCGTCGTCGATGGCTTGGTGGGAGTCACGACCATCGTCCTTCTGCGCACCGCGCGCTATTTCGATCCGGTCAAGACCGCCAACTTTCTCGGCCGCGTCACCCGCCTGATCGGTCCTTTGACTCGCGAGCAGCGGATCGGCCGCGCCAATCTGACGGCAGCCTTCCCGGAAAAATCGCCGGAAGAGATCGAGACCATTTTGACCGGCGTCTGGGATAACCTCGGGCGCCTGGGCGCCGAGTTTGCCCATCTCGATCATATCTGGGAGCACGACCCTGCTTTTCCGGAAAAAAGCCGGATCGAAATCGGGCCGCGTACGCATGAGCTGTTCGCCCAGCTGCGCCTGGCCGGAAAACCTGCGTTGATCTTCGCGGCTCACCTCGGCAATTGGGAGTTGCCGGCCGTGGCGGCGGTGGCGCATGGACTGGACGCAGCCGTCCTGTTTCGTCGCCCGAACAGCGCCTCCGCCAACCGCATTATCGAGGAATTGCGCGCGGTAAAGATGGGAACGCTTATTCCCGCCGGCCGCGACGCGCCGTTGAAAATGGCGGAAGCACTGCGCAAAGGCCAGCATGTGGCGATGCTGGTGGACCAGTATTTCACCAATGGCGTGGAAGTGACGTTCTTCGGCCGAAAGACCAAAGCCAACCCGACGCTGGCGCGTCTGTTGCGGCAAATCGACTGTCCGATTCACGGCACGCGCATCATCCGCCTGCCCAATGATCGCTTCCGCGCCGAACTTTCGGAGGAGGTTGCGCCGGTGCGTGATGCATCGGGGCAAATCGACGTCCCGCAGACGATGCAGGCGATCACCTCGGTGATCGAGGGATGGATTCGCGAATATCCGGATCAATGGCTGTGGCTGCATCGCCGCTGGCGGTAGAGAGCAAGAGGCTAGTCCTATCGATTAATAGGCTGCCTCTCCTCGTCCTGAGGAGCCGCGCAAGCGGCGTCTCGAAGGATGAGGCGACATCGGGGCCTCATGGTTCGAGACGGCGCGTTTGCGCCTCCTCACCATGAGGGCTTTGACGCTGTTGGACTAGCGCCCTGTCTTCACCTTGGTCCAGAGACGGTTGATGATGCGCTGGGTCGCAGGATCACGCGCAGTGATCACAAAGAGCTTTGCGAGCATCGCGTCGTCCGGATAGATATTCTTGTCACTGAGGATTTTCGGGTCGAGGAGTTTCTGGCTGGCCAGATTTCCGTTCGCGTAAGACAGGAAATTCGAATTCCTTGCGGCGATGTCGGGCCGGTAAAGGAAGTTGATCAACTCGTAGGCTTCGTTGACGTTCTTGGCATCCGTTGGAATTGAAAGATTGTCGAAGAACATTTGCGCGCCCTCTTTCGGGATCGCATAGCCGACCGCAACTCCGTTCTTGGCTTCCGCCGCGCGGCTTCGGGCTTGCAAGATATCACCCGACCAACCGACCACCAGGCAGATTTCGCCGGTTGCCAGCGCGCTCAGATATTCGGAAGAATGAAACTTGCGAACAAAGGGGCGGATTTTCCCGACGAGATCGGCGGCCTTCTCCAAATCGGCCTGTTTCGTCGAGTTCGGATCGAGGCCGAGATAATTGAGTGCAGCCGGGAAAATATCGTCCGGCGAGTCCAGCATGTGGACGCCGCAATCCTTGAACCTGGCGAGGTTCTCCGGCTTGAAGACGACATCCCAGCTATCGATCGCCGCGCCGGGGCCGAGGATGGTCTCCGCCATCTTGACGTTATAGCCGATGCCGGTGGTGCCCCACATGTAGTTGGCGGCGTATTGGTTGTCCGGATCGTAAGTGGATAACCGCGCGGTCACGACCGGCCACGCATTGGCAAGGTTCGGCAGTTTCGACTTGTCGAGCTTCTGAAAAACGCCGGCCTTGATCTGGCGTTGCAGGAAATAGGCCGTCGGCACCACCACGTCATAACCGGATTTGCCGGCCAGGAGCCGGGTTTCCAGCGTCTCGTTGGCATCGAAGGTGTCGTAGACGACCTTGATGCCGGTCTCGCGGGTGAAGTCTTCCAGCACGCCGGGCGCCATATAGCTCGACCAATTGTAGAAATTGACCGTGCGCTCCTCAGCGTTCGCGCAAGCCGGCAACGCCAACAGCGCGGCCGCAAAAACCAACCGGATTTTGGACAGGGCGCGCGGGCGGGACGGCATCCTGTCTCCGCTATCGCCGATGCACCGCGTCGGACAAACGCTCCAGCGCGGTATCGAGCGTGGCGTCCCGCTTGGCAAAACAGAAACGCACCACCGTCGTCACGGGATCCCGTTCGTAGAAGGCCGACACTGGAATGGCCGCAACCTTGTAGTCGGTGACGATGCGCTTGCAGAAGGCCTCATCGGTTTCGTTCAAACCGAGCGGCGATAAATCGACCGTGAGAAAGTAGGTGCCTTGCGAGGGCAGCACCGGAAAGCCGAGGCGTTCCAGCCCGCTGGTCAGCCGGTCGCGGCTGCGCGCGAGATCCTTGCGCATCTGGTGAAAATACTCTTCCGGCTTGCCAAGACCGTAAGCGACCGCGACCTGAAGGTTCGGCGCGGTGGTGAAGGTGAGAAACTGGTGCACTTTCGCTGCCACCCGCAACAACGGCGGCGCGGCGCAGACGAAGCCGATCTTCCAGCCGGTGAGCGAAAATATCTTGCCCGCGGATCCGACCTTGATAGTGCGATCGCGCATGCCGGGAATCGTGATCAGCGGAATGTGCGCCCGCCCGTCGAAGATCACATGCTCCCAGACCTCGTCGCAGATCGCGACCGTATCGAATTCCTGACAGAAGCGCGCCAGCAATTCGAGATCTTCACGCGGGTAGACGACGGCGGCCGGGTTGAGCGGATTGTTGAACAGAACCGCCTTGGTCTTGTGGGTGAAGACGCTGCGCAGCGCCTCCTCGCTCAACCGCCAATGCGGCGGTTCAAGCCGAACCAGACGCGGAATGCCACCGGCCTGGCGGATGATCGGAAGGTAGGAATCATAGACCGGCTGGAAGACGACCACTTCGTCGCCGGGCTCGACCACCGCCAGGATGGCCGAGGTCAACGCTTCGGTGCCGCCCGACGTCACCATCACCTCGGTCATCGGATCGAGGCTGAGGCCATGCCAGCGCTGATAATGGGCCGATATCGCCTGCCGCAATTCCGGAATACCCATCATCGAGGGGTATTGGTTGTTGCCGTTCATCACGGCATCGGCCGCGGCCCTGCGGATGTCTTCCGGCCCGGGATCGTCGGGGAAACCCTGACCGAGATTGATGGCGTTGTTGTCGCGGGCAAGCTGCGACATCGCCTCGAAGACGGTAACCGGCAGGTCGCCAAAAACCTTGTTCAGCGAAGTCATGGGAATGATCAGCCGCCCGAATTCGTCGGCAAACCTGCGCCTTTCCAGGCCAGCATCCCGCCTGCGAGGTGCTTGTCGTAAGGAAGTCCGGCAGCCTGCGCCGCCAGCGAGGCGGTCACCGATCGTTTGCCGGACCGGCAGGCAAATACCACCTGTTTGCCCTTCGGATCGGGAATGGCTTGCGGATCGAAGCTCGACAGCGGCACCACGACCGCGCCGGGATAGGCCTCGGCCGCTACTTCATTGGGCTCACGCACATCGACCAGGAGATAGCGTCCCTCGGCCATGCCGCGCGATACCTCTTCGGCCGCCAAATCGTGAACCTGATGCCCTTGCTCCGTCACGCACTTCCTCCACTCGAACGCCCGCTTGTCGGTCGTCAATCCACCACACTAGCAAACGGAAAATCAAGCGCCCGGCAACACAAATCGCCGCCAGCTCCGGCTCAAATGGTGACCTGCGTCCCGACTTCGACCACGCGACCGCTCGGAATCTGGAAATAGTCGGTTGCATCGTTGGCAGTGCGGCTCAGCGCAATGAAGAGATGATCCTGCCAGCGCGGCATTCCTGAGTGCGCGGCGGGCTTCAGTGCGCGGCGGGACAGGAAGAACGACGTCGACATGATGTCGAATTGCCAGCCGAGCTTGCGGGCAATCGCCAGCGCTTTCGGCACGTTCGGCGATTCCATAAAGCCGAACCGCAGCGTGACCTTGGTAAAGGTATTGCTCACCTGTTCCAGTCTGACGCGTTCCGACGGATCGACGCGCGGGGTCGGCGCGGCCTCGATGGTGAGAATGACGTTCTTCTCGTGGAGCACCTTGTAGTGTTTTAAACTATGCATCAGCGCGGTCGGCGCGCTGACGGGATCGCTGGTGAGGAAAACGGCGGTGCCGGGAACGCGCTGGGGCGGCCGCTTCTCCAGCATCGCCACCAGGTCGGCCAACGGGAACTCAAGCTTGCGGGACTTCTCGAACAACAGCCTGCTGCCGCGACGCCACGTATACATCAGCAGCATGACGATGGAGCCGAGCGCCAACGGAACCCAGCCGCCTTCCAGCACCTTGAGGAGATTTGCGGCAAGGAACGTCAAATCGAGAAACAGAAACGGTGCAATCAGCGCCGCGGCGGCAATCGGCGACCACTTCCATACCTTCCACACCACGACGAATCCCATCATCCCCGTCACCACCATGGTGCCGGTCACCGAGATGCCGTAGGCCGAGGCGAGCGCACTCGACGAGCGGAACATGACGACCAGCAACACCACCGCGATAAAAAGCAGCATGTTGATGCGCGGAATGTAGATCTGTCCAAACTGCGATTCAGACGTGTGCCTGATTTCAAATCGCGGCAGCAGGCCGAGTTGAATCGCCTGTTGCGTCAGCGAATAGGCGCCGGTGATCACCGCCTGACTTGCGATGACGGTGGCAACGGTGGCGAGCGCGACCATCGGGATCAGCGCCCAATCCGGGAACATCAGGAAAAACGGATTTTCAATCGCCTTGGGATCGGCGATGACGAGCGCACCCTGCCCCAGATAGTTCAACGCCAGCGACGGCAATACGATGGAAAGCCATGCCATCTGGATCGGCCGTTTGCCGAAATGACCGAGGTCGGCATAGAGCGCCTCCGCGCCAGTAACCGCCAAAAACACCGCGCCCAGCGTTACGAAACCGATCAAGCCGTGATGAAGCATGAAGGAGACGGCCAACACGGGATTAAGCGCCAGAAAAATTTCGGGATGCTTCATGACCGGAATGATCGCCCCGATCGCGATGACGCCGAACCAGACGCACATGATCGGCCCGAAAAAAGCCGCGACATGGGCGGTGCCGCGCGACTGCGCGGCAAACAGCACCAGGAGGATAAGCACGGTGAGCGGCACCACGTATGGATCGAACGCCGACGTGACGAGCTTGATGCCTTCGATCGCCGAGAGCACCGACAGCGCCGGGGTGATCACCGCGTCGCCGTAAAATAGAGCACCACTGATAATACCGAGCAGGACGATGGTGGACGCGCCACGGCTGACCGCGCGCTGCGCGAGCGCCATCAAAGCCAGCGTACCCCCCTCGCCGTGGTTGTCGGCGCGAAGCAGGACGACGACATATTTCATCGTCACGACGATGATCAGCGCCCACAGGATCAGCGAGACGACGCCCAGCACCGCCGCCGGATCGACGACGCCCGAGGGCCCGCTGGCGGCGACCACCGCCTCCCGCAACGCGTAAAGCGGGCTGGTGCCGATATCCCCGTAAACGACACCGATGCTGCCGATCAGCAGGGCCTTCAGGCTGGCCGTTGAATGGACCTCGCCATGCCCGTTAGCCGCCGTCGTTTCCGGGGCGGGAGCTACAACATCACTGGTCATTAGGGTGGGGAGCCTCAAACTGCTTCACTGCAACTGCTTCACTGCGCAATCGCAAAGCGAGGCGGCTTATAGCCCTGCGCTCGAAGCATAGCCTAGCCCGATTTTAGACCAACGGCATGCAAATTTTGCAGTTGCTGGATTGGGTCCGGTTCAACTCGGATTACGGTATTATAGTAGTTATATTTAGGGCGTCAGCCCGGGCGGCACCGGCGGATTTTCGCGCATCAGCGTAATGGTCACCCGGCGGTTCGCCGACAGCGAGGGATCGTCCGGAAACAGCGGCAAGGTATCGGCCTTGCCGGAGACGGCAAATATATGGGCCGGCGGCAGCCCTTCCCGTTCGAGGATCTGGCGCACGGCGTTGGCCCGATCGGCCGACAGATCAAAGGCGTCGTAGTCGCTGCGGGTTGGAACAAAGCCGGCCGACGTGTGGCCGGCGATCGCCACCCGCAGCGGCGTCGCCTTCAACGGGGCCGCAAGCTTCTGAATCAGCCGGCGCGTCCGCTCATACGGCACCTTCGATCCTTCAGCGAACATCGACCGGCCGTCCTGATCGACGATCTCGAGGTTGAGGCCCTCTTTGGTTTCCTCGAACATGATGTGCTTGGAGATTTCGGTCATCTCCGGCATGTCCTGCAATGCCTGCCGCAACGACGCCGAGGCGAGCGCGAATTCGCGATCGATCTTCAACTGGGCGCCGGCAATCTGGTTTCGATCCTGCTGATCCGGGGTCGGTGTATTGGACGCTTCGTCAGGCGAGATATGGTCGACGTTCTTCAGCTTGGGTCGCGTCGGCAGACCATCGGACTCGATGATGCCGGAGTAGCGCACGTCGGTCTGCACGCCGAAAGCATCGCGCATCGAACCGGCGACAATCTTGAGCTTGTTGTTGTCCATGGTGGAAAACGCCACGAGCATCACGAAGAAGCTCATCATCAGACCCATGAGGTCCGCGAAGGTCACGAACCAGCCGTGCCCTCCGCCGTGTGCGTCGCCGCGTTTTTTCTTGGCCATGGTCGATTTTCCGCCAGCCGATCCGCCGAACTATGCGTGAGCCTCTTCGCCCTCTTCATGGCGGTGTTTTTCCGGCAGGTAGGCCAGAAGCATTTCGCGCACCAGCGTGGGGCTCTTGGAATCCCGGATCATCAGAATGCCGTCAATGATCAGGGTGCGGTTAGTCTCTTCGTCGAGCAGCTTGCCGTGAAGCTTGTCGGCGATCGGCAGACAGAACAGGTTCGCAACCAGCGCGCCGTAGAGGGTCGCGAGCAGCGCGGTTGCCATGAAGGGACCGAGCTTGGAGGGGTCGGTCATGTTCGCGAACATCTGCACCATGCCGATCAGCGTACCGATCATGCCGAACGCCGGAGCGCAGTCACCGATGGCGCGGTAGATCTTGCTGCCCTCATCGAGGTGCATCAGGAAGTTGTCGCGGTCGCGCTCAAGGTTGTCGCGAATGAATTCCATGTCGTAGCCGTCGGCGATGTAGCGAATTCCCTTGGCAAGGAACGGCTCGTCGGTCTCGACCTTTTCCAGGCCGACCGGTCCCTGTTTGCGGGCGATTTCAGCAATACGGGCGAGTTCATCGACGAGATCGCGCGCCGCGAGCCGGCTCATCGTGAAGGCGAATTTTGCGCCCAGCGGCAGACCGTGCAGCATCACGCCGAGGGGAAAGCGGATCATGGTGGCGGCGATCGAGCCGCCGAAGATGATGATGACGGCATGTTCAGAGACGAACATGTGCAGATCGCCGCCCATGAACACCATCGTGGCGATGACAATCATACCGAACAAGAGTCCGGCGCCTGTCATAATGTCCATGGGAGACTCCAACACGTACGCGAACGACCGGCCATCCTGGACGGTCGCGCAGCCCCCTCCGAGCCACGCAACTAGGACCCTACGGGCCGGCCATTAAAGACGCGTAAAGGATAAGTCGTTTTGAGATAGCTGCTGCCGCAAACCGTAGAGATACGGTGGGAATCCGCCATCAGACTTCCGCAAAGCCGATGCAGCTCCCTGACACGGCAGCAACATTCTGCTAACCATAACTGGCCGTTCATTTTTCCGATCCCGTCCCCCATGGCCTGCCGCCTCATTACCCCATCCGTCATTGGCTGCGCATTGTTGCTGGCGGCCTGTAGCGGCAGCGATCGCATGACGCTGGGTGGATCGGATAACCCGCCTGCTACTGCTAACGCCGCTCCAGCGGGCTCTGCCGCCAAGCCGCCGCCGGTGAACCTGGCCGGCCGATGGACGCTTTCGGCGACCGGGTCGGCGTCGTGCGCGATGACGTTCGGCGCCAACACTCCGGACGCAACCGAGGGCACGATTGCCCCCGGCGGCGGTTGTCCGTTCAATTTCTTCACCAGCCGAAAGTGGAGCTATACCGAGGCCGGATTAACGCTGCGCGATCACAACGCGCAGTCGCTGGCACAGCTTTCGCCCGCCGGCCCCAATCGCTTTGAAGGCAAGACCGGCGCCGGCCAGGACGTCGCGCTGTCGCGCTAAAGCGAAGGCTCGGCCCTCAGTGAATTTCGGCTGACCGCTTGAGCGCCTCTTTCAGCTTCTCGAGGCTGAAATCTTTGCTTCGTGCGATTTCAAGGATCGGTGTCTCGCGGCGACCGCACAATTCGGCGGCCTCGGGAATTTTCGGCGCAATGTCGGGCGGGATCACAATCGCGCCGTGCTGGTCGGCATGAATGAGATCATCCGAGCGCACCGTCATCCCGGCGACGCGAACTTCGCCACCAAAATTTTCGGCATGAACCCACGCATGCGACGGACCAACGGAGCCGGCCAGCGCCTGGAATCCCGGAGCCCATTGCGGAATGTCGCGGATCGAGCCGTCGGTGATGACGCCGAGGCATCCGAGGGCCTTGTGCACATTGCTCTGCACCTCGCCCCAGAACGCACCGAAGCCAACGTCGGGACCATCGATGTCCTGGATTACCGTGATGCGCGGTCCCCAGCCGGTGCCCATATATTCGTAATAGGCGATGCGACGCCTCGACTGCTCATCGGCGGGCAGCTGGGACTTGAGCACCGAGCGGATCGTTACGGTCCGCGCATAACCGACCATCGGCGGCAGATCAGGAAACGGACAGACCAGCGGCTTGGTCGTGTAGCCGATCAGCCGGCGCTCCGGCGCGACCACTTCCATCGCGTTGCAGATCGTCGGCGTATCATAGCGCGCCAAGGCTTCAAGCAGGGCGGCGGGCAACGGCGCGGGGGTGGAATTCGTCACGGTGTTCTCCAGCTCTTTCGCGATTGGGGGCGTCCAGTCGTCTTGCCATATAGCCGACCACCGCGCGATCGGCAAAAGCCCAATCGTCGGCTCACGGCTGGTTACTTCACCTAATGAAAATCAGTTCAGGCGGGTTGGCCTGTTATCCTGCGCGTCGGCAATCGTTGCAACAAACGGTGACGGCGGATCAGAAGCGCCGGCAGCTGGTGCGGATGACGCGGTCAGTGCTTCCGCCTTGCGCTCGTGGTCGCGATAGGATTTCCACCCGAGCGGCAGGCTCAGGAGATACAGCACCGTGCATGCGGAAAGGATATGCCAGGGGTAGCCGATCAAAAGCGCGATGAAGAGCACCACCGAGACAAAGACCGGCAGCACCATCTCCGGCGGCACCCGCATGCGCACCATCTTGCCCGAGAACACCGGCAGCCGGGAGACCATCAGGAAGCCGATGACGAGCGTGTAGGCTGCGGTCAAAATCGCGGGCCACGCCGGGAGCGCCAGGAACGCCAGATAGATCGGCAGCAAGACCGCAATCGCCCCCGCCGGCGCCGGAACGCCGGTGAAATAGTTCGCCGCATAGGCCGGCTTGTTCGGATCGTCCATTGTCGCGTTGAAACGCGCCAACCTCAATCCGCCGCTGATGGCGAAGATCATCGCCGCGATCCAGCCGCCGTCTTTCAATTCGTGCAACTGCCAGAAATAAAGGATCAGACCAGGCGCCACGCCGAAGTTGACGAAGTCGGCGAGGCTGTCGAGCTCTGCACCGAACTTCGACTGCCCCTTGATCATGC
>Ga0210401_10001275_pt1 | contig 29490 bp, 24 predicted proteins | sample IncBWH32MmetaG_FD_150866 | JGI IMG/M metagenome (GOLD analysis project Ga0210401, IMG submission 150866) | Forest soil microbial communities from Barre Woods Harvard Forest LTER site, Petersham, Massachusetts, United States - Inc-BW-H-32-M | ecosystem: Environmental > Terrestrial > Soil >...
TAATGAATAAAAAACGCCAGGCTATAAAGTATTTTCTCTGCGATTTTTTTGCAGCTATGCTGGTTTGGGTTTTGTTTTTTAGTTACCGTAAAATATATATAGAACATGAATGGGAGTGGTACCAACATTTGTTTAGCAACAAAAAATTTTATATAGGTTCTATTTTTATTCCTGTTTGCTGGGTAGTGGTATATTATTTACAAGGCACTTATCATGAACCCTATCGCCGTTCAAGGTTAATAGAGTTTATACAAACGCTTTACACAACCTTATTGGGTGTACTAATTTTGTTTTTTGTACTGTTATTAGACGACAACATACAATCGTACAAAAATTATTATAAATCATTTTCTGTACTTTTTTCACTTCAGTTTTTATTAACAGCAATTCCAAGGTTTATATTATCAAGTGCTACCAACCATAAAATTCAGAAAAGAAAAATTGGTTTCAGCACCCTTATAATTGGCAGTAATGAAAATGCCTGGAATATTTTTAACGAAATCCAAAATCTAAAAGAAGGTAACGGAAATTTATTTTCAGGTTTTATTCATATAGATGAACGCAATGGTTTCTCAGAAAAATTAATTGAAAAAGTACCCCATTTAGGTGAGTTATCTGATTTAGTAAGTGTTATTAAAAAAAACAACATAGATGAAATTATTATAGCCCTTGAATCAAGCGAACATAATTATATACAGCAAATATTAAATGATACTATTGATGTTGATGTGCGTATAAAATTAATTCCGGGTGTTTACGATATTTTAGCCGGTTCAGTAAAATTCACATCCGTTATACAAGCCCCACTAATAGAACTAAATCGTGAAATAGCGCCGCGCTGGCAAATTAATGCCAAGCGTATTTTTGATGTTCTGTTTTCGTTTTTTGTATTAATTGTCTTTAGTTGGTTATTTATCCTTCTGGCTATTATAGTTAAATTAACTTCTAAAGGCCCCATATTTTTTTCGCAAGAAAGGTTAGGCTTACATGGCAGGCCTTTTAAAATTATTAAGTACCGAAGTATGTATATAGATGCTGAAAAACATGGCCCTGCCTTATCGAGTGAAAACGACCCCCGAATTACATCTTTTGGTTTATTTTTACGAAAAACCCGTTTAGACGAGTTTCCGCAATTTTTTAATGTACTAATTGGGCAAATGAGCATTGTGGGGCCACGCCCCGAGCGTAAGTTTTTTGCTGATAAAATAATAGAAAAAGCTCCCCATTATAAGCATTTACACCGTGTACGTCCGGGTATAACCTCTTGGGGGCAGGTAAAGTTTGGTTATGCTGAAAATGTGGATGAGATGATAAAACGTTTGAAATATGACCTACTTTATGCTGAAAACATGAGTCTTTTAGTGGATATTAAGATAATAATTTACACTATTTTAATTGTATTTCAAGGAAGAGGAAAATAATTTTTTTCTATTAAAGAAAAATAGATATATTTGCACCTCATTTTTTAGATAAAATACTATGAAACGTACATTCCAACCATCAAGACGTAAAAGAATTAATAAACATGGGTTTACATTACGCATGAGTACGCCAAATGGCCGTAAATTACTTGCAGCGCGCCGTAAACGTGGTCGTAAAAAATTAACGGTATCAAGCGAAAAAACACATAAATAGACTTTTTCTTTTTAGAAAAAAGCCGTCGTTTTAATAAAACGACGGCTTTTTTATTTATAAAATGTTAAATTAGCGTCCTCATTTATAAATTGTTATGCAAAAAATAATCCTAATTGCTTTATTAGCCATTGCTTTTAACATATCAGCCCAAACGGCCAATGGAAGTATTCGAAAAGCAAAAACTTATGCAACAAAAAATGATTATGAGCGAGCTGCTAAAGAATATCAGCAAAAGTTAAAAACAGATAGCAATAACTATGAAGTTAATTTTGAATATGGTATGTTGCAAACCAATTATTTGCACAATCCGGGCGAAGGTGGAAAATTTCTTTTGCGTGCCGAGCGAATTTCTAAAAAAGATACTGCATCAGAAATAATATATGGTTTGGCACAGTACTATCAATATACTGATCAGTATCCTAAAGCAATAAATTATTATAACCGTACATTACAATTTGTTGAGGATGATGAAGAAGGCACAACTTTAAAAACGCGAATTAATCAAAGTATAGCTGATTGCGAATACGCCGAAAAAAACCCCACAGCAGCACGTCACAAACAAATTAGAATTGTAAACGTGGGTGGTGGTGTAAACACTATATATCCCGAATATGTTCCTGTAGTAAACAAAGATGAAACAATTATGATGTTTACATCAAGACGCAAAGATTTTCCTAATACTAAAACAGATGATAAGGACGATGAGTATTTTGAGGATATGTTTATTGCTCGTAAAAATAAAGATGGAGAGTTTAAAGATGCACACCCGTTTTCTCCAACAGATAAAGATGTTAAAGATGTAACTAACACAACTAAAGATCATGAGTCTGTTATATCTATATCTTACAACGGAAATAAATTTTATAGCTATCGTAAAAACAAAATATACGAATCTGACTTACAAAACAATACTTGGAGTGCTCCAAAAGTTTTAGATACAAGCATTAACTCTGATATATATCAAAACCACATTAGCATAAGTAATGATGGTAAAACAATTTATTTTTCGAGCGAAAGAAAAGGTGGTGAAGGTGGATTAGATTTATATAAAGCTGAAAAGCAGGCTGATGGTAAGTGGGCAGAAGCAGTTAATTTAGGTAATACTATTAATACAAAAGAAGACGAAGGTAGTCCGTTAATTAGTGAAGATGGAAAAACATTATATTTTTCATCAAAAGGGTATAAAGGTTTTGGCGGATACGATATTTTTAAAACTACTTATAACGGAACCACTTGGAGTACTCCAGAAAACATGAACTTGCCTTTCAATAGCGCAGGAGATGATATTTATATGATTATTAATGCTACTGAAACACATGGCTATTTGTCATCATCAAGAGCAGGTGGTTATGGCGATATGGATATATATGAAATAACCTATCTACGCGCTCCCTTTGAAACTTACGCATCTGATATATCCGGCATAATTAGTTTTACTGCCCCCGATACTATTTATGTAAATCAACCATTAAGTTTTTCAGTACAATCAAGCAAAGTCCCTTCATCAGAGCTAAAAACATATAATTGGGGTGTAAATGATTCTATTTTACAAACTCATACTAATAATGCCAGTTATAACTTTTCTAAGGAAGGAAATTATAAAGTACGTGTTGAGGTTCAAAAAACAGACAATACTTTTTTGAGTTATGAAAAAAATATAGTTGTTGTAAGTAAGCCTACACAATTAGCCACCAATACATTTGGTTTAGAGCCTGTGTATTTTGAGTTTAACAAATCGGGCTTAAACAGCGATGCCGAGCAAGCTGTTGAACAAAACATTAAAACATTAAACAGTCATCCTGATGCAGTAATTGAAATATCAGCTTTTTGTGATTCAAGAGGTTCTTCAGCTTATAATCAAGTCTTATCAGAAAGACGTGCCAAAGCAGTCATAAAATATTTAAAACAAAAAGGGTTTGACGTGAAACGAGTAAAACAAGTTGATTGGTTTGGCGAAAAAGATCCTGTAAATAAATGTACTGATGGCGTGTCTTGTACAGAAGCTGAATACAAACTAAACCGTAGAGCAGAGTTTAGGCTGGTTAAATAAAGTCCCCTACACCATTTCCTAATAAGTTAAATAATTTTATAGAACAAAATATTGCTCCAGTTAAAACTTAAAAACACCGCAATTTATACTATTTTAGGTTTTTTACCTTTATCTTTTTCTTTCATTTTTACTCCTATTTATACACAATATTTATCAAAGGAAGATTATGGACTTTTAAATTTATTTATAATAATTAGTGGGATTTTAACCCCTTTTTTTGGTTTCGGTATTGATCAAGTTGCTGGTTTTTTATACTGGGATTATAGCAAGGATAAAAAAAAATTGGGTGAATTTATGTCGACAACAATCTGCCTTTTATTTTTGGTTGCTCTAGTTATTTTTTCAATTGGTTTTTTATTTGGGCATAAGCTTATTAACACCTTTGTGAAAAATGGAACCCATTTTACTTTATGGCCATTCTTAACACTTGCTTTGGTTTATCCTTTTTTTATGATTATAAATAGAGTACTTCTTTATTATTATAGAAATGAAGGGGATATAAAAAAATATGCTATACTAAACTTATCTACTCTTTTATTAATAACTACAGGATCTATTTTTGGCGTAATTACTTTAAAAAAAGGTGCCGAAGGTGCTACCGAAGGCAGAACAATTGGTTTTTGTATTATAATTTTGTTTTTTGTTTTTTACGAAATTAAAAAAATCGGATTGACATACAATAAAAACATCGCAAAACAATTAATTAAAATGGGATGGCCACTTTTTTTATCGAGCTTAGTTGGATGTTTAGCTTATATTGGCGACAGAGTTATTATTGAACAATTAGGAACACTCGAAATACTTGGCATATATGGCTTTTCTGTTACAATAGCATCTGTAATCGAAATATTAATGGCTTCACTGGGCAACTCTTTTACACCGAGTATTTACAAAACCATTTTAGAAGAAGATGAATCTCAATATGAAAATACCCACTTCCAACTTTTTATTTTAGTTTATTTAATTATTGCTTTAATAGTATTCATAATTGCAATAATTGTTCCTTTTATGAGATTGTTTATTTCATCAAATTTTTTTGAAGCGGCACAATACATTCCATTATTATGTCTTGCTTTTATTCCCCGAATCTTTACTCAGCAGTTTTCTTTAAAATTTTACAAACAAAAAAAAATATCTTATTTACTGTACTTAAATATTGTGTACCTAGTATTCATTATGGTTTTTGGTATTATTTTCTATACTCTTTTCGGCATTAAAGGAGTTGCATTATCTGTTTTTTTAACAAACCTAATTAATATGTTTTCCGCATACTATCTTTCTCAAAAAATTGACCCCTTCCATTTTAAATTTAAAAAACTGTATCTACTATCCCTGATAATCTCTGTTTCAATTTTATTACTATATGTTATTCCACAAACAACCTACTATCTTTCTTTATTTTATTTATTACCTTTTGTCGTATTTGTTATGGCATCTATATTCATTCTTAGAGAAGAATGGCTACAAATAAAAACACATCTTCGCTTAATACTTATTAAATTTTCAAAAAAATAATTATTAGATAAACCTCATACAACTCTAAATCAAAAACCATATGAACCAATTACCAACCTCTCCGTTAACTTTCTCAAATAACGTGATTGAGATAGGAAAAATAAATTCGTTTGAAATAATTAATATTTATTCTTCTTATTTCAAGATTAATATAGAGCCCTTTTTAAAAAACATACCGGAAATTAAAATTCTAAAATGTCTCGATACCCAATATATGTTTTATTATCCGTTTGAAGTAGAGGGAAACGAAAAATACTACGAATTAATGAGTAAATTTGATTGGTATTATAACCCTTCTCGATGGGAACATATTAAAGCATTAGAAATAATAAATGAGAAGGACAGTGTTCTAGAAGTTGGCGCCGGATCAGGCTCTTTTCTAAATCAATTAAAAAAGAAAACCCCACTTATAACTGGCCTTGAGTTAAATGGTGAAGCGATTAAAGAAGCTAAAAATTTAGGTTTAGAGTTAAAGAAAGAATTTGTACAAGAGCACGCAAAAACAAATAAAGAAAAGTATAATATTGTTTGTTCTTTTCAAGTTTTAGAACATATTTCTAAACCCTTTGAGTTTTTAAATGCACAATTAAAATGTCTAAAACCTAAAGGAAAAATGTTGATTGGGGTGCCAAACAACGACTCCTATTTGAAAGACAACAAACTATCCAGTAAAGTATTAAATATGCCGCCACATCATATGGGGCTATGGACTTTGGCTTCCCTTAAATCATTAGAAAACATATTTAACATAACACTTAAAGAAGTTTATTATGAGCCTTTAGTTGGAGGGAATGTTGATACATATTTATGGAATAGAGTTACTCAGTTTTTTCTTGGCATTTCCTTTTTTACAAGGGTAATTTGGAAATTTAAATTACACAATATCTTACGATATTTTTTTCTCAAAAGAGTAAATAAAATAAGGGGGAATTCAATGCTTGCTATCTTCGAAAAAAATTAAAAGTTTATACTATTGTTAAAACCAGATGTTTAATAAAATGAATCAAACTCAGAAAATAAAAATTATTCATCTGGTTTCTGACTTAAGTATTGGAGGTGTTCAAAAGGTTGTTTTAGATATATGCTCTTCCGCCGATTTAGACAAGTATGATATTTCTATTTGTTCATTAAATAACAAAACTGATTTATTATCAACTTATTCTTTATCGCCATTAATAAAAATTAAAACTTATTCGTATCAATATTCTGATGATTATTCTTTATTAGGATATTTTAAACAGACTTTTTTTAAAAAAATTATTTCAAGAAAATCTAAGGAAATTATAAGTGATATAATTAATGCTAAACCAAATATTTTGCATGTTCATATACACCCAAAAGAGTTAAATCTTGGGATTATAATTGAACAAAAAATTAAGTGCAAATTGATATATACCCAACACTCTGTACACCTTACCCCTCCTACCCTTTCTTTAAATATTTTAGGGATTATTTTTCGTTTTACCTATAGAAAGTACCACTTAATTGCCGTTTCTCAAAGCGCTTTAGATGAAATTAAACAACATAGATTACTTGGAATAGATAAAACCCTGACATTAATTGAGAACAAACTAAATTTGAATTTATTTAAGCTAAAACAAAAACAGACTAAAGATTATATTTCTGTTGTTTATGTTGCACGAATTGGTTTCCCAAAAGGGCATGCAGAGCTCATTCATGCCTGGAGTAAATTAATAAATGAACCTACTAAGAAGAAACTATTTCTTGTGGGGCCAGATGGAATGAATAATGAAATACAAGAGCTTGTAGAAAAAATAGTGCCTAATAATTCTGTTGTTTTTTTGGGAGCCCAATACAATATTGCTGCTATTTTAAATGAATGCGATTTTGCAGTATTTCCTTCCTTTAAAGAAGGCTTACCTCTTGCTTTGTTAGAGAAAATGGCTATGGAACTTCCGGTAATTGTATCCGATATTCCTGAACTAACTAATATTGTTGAAGATTCAGTTAATGGTTTAGTTTTTAAAAGTGGAGATGTTGACGATTTAGCAAAAAAAATAACTTTTTTATTACAAAATCCGGAAGTGAGGTTACAGCTTGGTAAAAATGCTAAAAAAACTATTTTAGATAGATTTGGCAGCCTTAATATAGCACTACCCAACGAAAAAGTTTACGAAAAAATTATGAAATACCTTTGAAAAAAGTTAAATTTGCTCTTAACAATCTCTTTTTTTAAATATGGCATGTCCCTACTGTATCGATGTTCATTACTCACCTTCTTATCTTCCATCAACCAAATTTAATAATAAGCTATTTCATTATCTTAAATGTTCTAATTGTGATGTAGTATATATAAGCCCATTTCCGGATGCTAATGATTATATAAAAATGTATCCGCCCGGTTATCAGAGCGGGGTAGATAAAACAATTTTAAAAAATAAATACAAAAAATTGCCCGGGTTACGTTTCAGTTATGGTGTTCAGTTCGATTTAATACTAAAACATGCTATAAAAAATCCCAAAATATTAGATTACGGTTGTGGTAATGCTAATTTTTTAATTAATGCTTGTAACAATAATTTTCAGTGTGATGGGGTTGAATTTAGTGAAGAACATGTTGAAATTTTAAAAAGTGAAATACCCTCTTCTAAATTTTACATAATCACTAATTTTATAAAAAACTCAGATGACAAGTATGATGTTATAAGATTAAGTAACGTACTGGAGCATATGGATAATCCTAATGAGATTATTCAATCATTAATAATGAAATTAAATAAAAACGGGATGCTTTTAATAGAAGGTCCGATAGAATGTAATTTTAGTTTGGCCTTTTTATCGAGAAAATTGTATTTTAAGTTTATGAATTTGATTAGGAAAGGTTACGTTGCTAATCACGTACCAACACACATTACATTTACAAATGCCAAAAATCAATTATCCTTTTTTCAGAAATTTGGTTTAACAACATTAGAATATAAAATAATTGAAGCTGAGTGGCCTTATCCTGAAAAATTTAGTGATGTAAAAAGTTTGGGAGCATTTTCAAAATGGGTAATTGCAAAAAAAAGTAAACTTATTTCGCATTTTGTTAAAAACTGGGGAAATACATTTATTTATGTTGGAAAAAATAATTCTGATTTAGTTTAACACTTAAATCAATAAAAATAAATGAATTCGTCTATATTAAAAGTTGCATATGTTCATGGTAGAACTGGCCCCCATCCATTTCAGGGAAAGCTTGCAAAAAGTGTTGGCGGAGAGTATATAGTAGTCGATTTTAAAATTCGTTGGCACGATATTCCATCATCGCGCTTTCGCCGATATTTAAGTTGGATTGTATGTGCTTTAACTTTTCCAAACAAAAAAAAATATGACGTTTTTTTAGCCGCTGGGCCTCATGTATCTGTTGTACTTATGAAGGTTTTAAAGCAGCTTAGCAGAAATCAAAAAATTATTGTACATCTAGGCGATGAAACACTTTATTTTTTGCATTCCAATAAATATTCAAAGCTAACTCGAAGACTTCTAATTTGGGCTATAAAAAAATATGACGCAGTTATTTGTGAAGGTAAAATGGGCGCTCAAATTGCCGGAACCTTACTTGGAAATGAGGCGAAAATATATACTGTATTCGCAGGAATCCCAAAAGAGCATAACGAGTCTAATAAGATAGTAATTCCTAATCTTAAAAGTAAAAATATTATATTTATGGGTCATGGTCCATCAGGTTTAAGGACTTGGTATAAGGGGCTTGATTTAATGTTAGATAGTTTCGCTCTCGCTTTGAAAAATGACATCGAGTTAAAATTTATTATTATTGGAGATTGGGATAAAGATGTAATAGAACAACTTTTAAATAAGTACGACCAAAAAGTATCTGATGCTGTACAGTTTGTTGGTGCTACAAATAATCTTTCTGATTATCTTAATCAAGGGTCATTATATTTACATTGTGCCAGAGGGGAAGCATTTGGGATAACCATTTTAATTGCCATGTTGGCAGGTTTAGTGCCTATGGTTTCAGAATGGACTGGAGCTAAGCAGGCAGTAGAAGAAGTCAATCCTGATTTAGTAGTTCCGTTAGACTCTGCAATAATTGCTAAACGTATACTTTGGTATTTTAATTTACCAGAGGAAGAAAAGAAAAAACTTTCAGATAGTAGCAGGAAAATTGCGGAAAATTACACTGAAGAAAAAGCAATAGAAAAATACCAAGCCATTTTCAAACAAGCTACATCTGATTTAGGGATAACAAAAAATATTTCTTCATTAATTTAAACTAATTTTCAATTATGGGTATAATTCTTAAACGAGAAAAAAGAAGACATTTTTTACTATCCGTTATTTACAGATTAAGTAAACTACCTTTTCTTAAACAGAAAACTAAATTTAAATTATTCTTAGACTTAGAATGGATCTTTGATCGATTGGCTCACGAAAAATCCTTTAAATTATATTCGGCAAATAAACATCCAATAAGATTGTTTACTACCAATTTTATATTTCAATATTTAACCCCTGAGCAAACTGTTTTAGACTTAGGTTGTAAGTATGGGGACATTGCTTATATTCTTGCAGAAAAAGCTAAAAAAGTTGTTGGCATTGATTTTAACGCAGTTGCTATTGAAACAGCTAAAACACTTTACGCCAAATCAAATTTAGTTTTTGAAGTTGGGGATGCTCTTCATTTTTTGGAAAAAAACACAGAAAAATTCGATGTATTAATTTTATCTCATATTTTGGAACATCTTGACAATCCAAAAGAATTAATCATAGACTTCAAACCTTTTGTTGAATATATGTATATAGAAGTGCCTGACTTTGATAAATCCTACCTTAATCACTACAGAAAAGATTTTAAATTTGATCTTATCTATACAGATACCGATCATGTGGCTGAATATGATAGAATAGATATGGTGCAATTATTAAAAGAGTGCAAATTGGAAATAATAGCGTCAGAATATAGATTTGGTTTACAAAAACACTGGTGCAAAGTTACTAGTTTATAATTTGCCTCACTATATCATGAAATGAAGAAAAAAATCCTTTTTTATTATCCCTCTAATAGTAGATCTATTGCTTTAGAAACACTATTAATTGAACTTAGAGAGAGGGGTTATGAAATAGTTATTTTAACTACCTGTAAAAAAGGAGATTTTCATTATTATTTAGAGTCCATAGGTTTTCAAACTTTTACCCATGAAATAAAATCAAAAGGTGCTTTGTATTATATGCACCAAATTACTTTTTTAATCTCGTTTTGTAAAAAGCAAAAAATCAATTTTATTTTTTCCAATCTACAACACGTTAATTTTATATCAGTACTGGCTCAATATTTTATAAAATCAAAGGTTTTTATTTTCAGGCACCATTTTCGTTTCATTGAAACAACAGATGAACAAATTAGTTTAAATAAAAATGAACTTTTTTTTGATAAAATAATTAATAAATTGGCTTTTAAAATTATTGTGCCCTCAAGCGGCGTATATAATGGAATGAAAAAATATGAGAAGGTCGATATGGATAAGGTTTTCATAATTCCCTATATCTACGATTTTTCAAAATACCAATTACCTAATACTGATGAAGTTGAAAAAATAAAACTTCTTTATCCATGTAAACTTAGATTACTAATGGTTTCCAGATTAATAAAGTTAAAACGACATCATGTTGTTTTCGCAGCTGTTAACGATTTAATTAAGATGGGATATGACATTAAATTGCTTGTATTAGATGTGGGTCCTGAAAAAGAAAACCTTGTTACTTATATTTCAGAAAATAATTTACAGAATTACATTGTTATGTTGGGTTATAGAACAGATTTTGTTAATTTTATGGCAGCGGCTGATTTACTTTTACAACCATCTTTAACAGATGCAAGTAATAGTGCGGCGAAAGAAATGGCTTTTTTTGAAAAAACGGTAGCAGTAAGTAAAGGTGTGGGCGATTATGATGATTATGTAAAGGATAATGAAAATAGTTACTTAATTCCGTTAACCGATAGTTCTTTACATTTAAAAAATATAATAATTGATGCTTACAATAATCCTAAAAAGCTTAATTATATGGGGAAAGAATTAAAAAAAGAAGTGCTTTTAAAATTTAGCGCTTACAGTTCTAATAAAATTTTAAACATGTATGATCAAATTCTTAAATAATTATGTCATCTGAACGGCAAGAACACAATATGAAATCACCTTGGTGGGGCGAACATATCCATAGATATAATATAGCCCTTACTTATATATCGGATAGTGACAAAATCCTTGATATTGCTTGTGGAAACGGATTTGGATCATATATGCTTAGTGAAAAAACAAATGGAATTGTTGTTGGAGCTGACATCTCGGATGAAACCATTCGGTATTGTTCAACAAAATTTTTAAACCAATCTGTTTTAAAATTCAAAGTTATTGATGGAACAAACATTCCTTTTGAAGATAAATATTTTGATACTATTGTTTCTTTTGAAACTATAGAACATACAACTCAGTATAAAAAAATGGTTCAGGAGTTTTATCGAGTTTTAAAAAATAAAGGAGTTGCATTAATTTCAACACCAAACATAATAATTAATACACCTGAAGGGGTAAAATTAAGTAAGTTTCATACACAAGAATTTACTTATAATGAGCTCGAATTTCTTTTAAAAGAGGTGTTTGATGATGTAGAAATTTATGGCCAAAAATATATTCGTTACAATTCTAAATCCTTAAAAAACACTCTAGGTAAATTTGTAGAGAATGTTTTATACACAAGAGGAATTCGAAAAACACCCCTATTTATTCAAAACAAAATAATGCAATTATTTATAAATAAGGATATGTACCCTTTGGCGGAAGATTTTGGTTTGGTTAAAGACAAAAACGAAATTTTAAAATGTAAAACTTTTTTTGCCGTATGCAGGAAGAAATAAAAAAAAAGTCGTTAACCTCTATTATTATCCCATGTTACAATGGAGAAAAGTATATTGGACAAGCCATTGAATCTGTACTAAACCAAACATACGCTAGTTTTGAATTAATTATTATAAATGATGGTTCTACAGATGGATCTGAAATTAAAATTAAAGAGTACTGCCTTTTAGACTCACGGATAAAATACTATTCACAATCAAATAAAGGTGTATCAACAACCAGAAACGAAGGAATTAAAATGTCAACAGGAGAGTATATTGCTTTTTTGGATGCAGATGATGCGTGGGAACCTGAAAATTTAGAAACAAAAATAAAAACTCTCATAGAAAATAAAGACGTTGATTGGGTTTTTAGCGATATGTATTTAGCTGACGAGTTGTTAAATAAAACTGAAATTATTGAAGGTGGTGATGATGGCGATTTATTAAACTCATTATTATCTAGAAAAGGAGAAGCTATACATGCGCCAAGCAACTTAGTTGTTAGAAGTATTTGTTTAGAAAATTTAAACGTGTCTTATGATATAAATTTATCAACATCTGCTGATTGGGATTTTTGTATACAACTTGCATCAAAAAATTATAAAGGTAAAAGAATTCCGCTCCCGCTTTGGTCCTATAGAGTTTTAGATAATAGTATGAGTAGAAATCTAGAATCTCTTGAGCATGATAATTTATACGTTCATAAAAAAGCCAGTGCTCAAAAATTGTTTAAATCATTTTGGTTTAAACAACAATGTTTTTCTAATAATTACTTGATACTAGCAGGTAGTTGGTGGGTTAACGGTAATAATAAACCAAAAGGGGTTTACTACATTTTAAAATCTATTTTATTTTATCCACCTAATACTGTAAAATTACTTAATAAGCTAAAATATTTTAATTTATATCAAGCTAAAAGAAAGCCAATACTTCCTTCAGATAATTTTATATTAAGAAATTTATCTTTTAAAAACATTAAAGAGTCTGAGAAGAAAAATGTTACGACTTTTCTTTTACATCGTGTAAATACAGCGCAGGACCCTCTTTGGAATCCAATACATCCTGATCATTTTGAACAAATAATTATTTATTTAAAAAGACATTTTGAATTTGTTGCTTTAAAAGATTATTTATTAGATGATTACAAACCAAAAACTCAAAAACCCCTTTGTGCCATCGGGTTTGATGATGGTTATAGAGACTTTCTCGAATTTGCTTTACCTATATTAGAAAAATATGATTGCCCAAGTTCCATGTATATTGTAACAGATTGTATAGACAATGACCTACCTCCTTGGACTTATATGTTAAATCATTATTTTATTAATACTGAAAAGTTAAAAATTTCACTTAACACAGTCAATTTTCCGGGTCATTTAAAAAATACAACATGGCGAACAAAAGCAGATCGCCTGCTTTATGCTAAGCAATTAAACCCATTTATGAAATCGTTGGATAACACTATAAGATGTGTTATTTATGAAGATATAATTAAAGAGTTCGATGATGTTCCCCCTCCACATGGGCTAATGCTAACTTGGGATGAAATTAGAGAATTAAAAAATCATAAATGCGAAGTAGGTTCGCATACCGTAAGTCACCCAGTCTTGTCAAAAAAACTTTCTCCCAATGAATTAACTACTGAGTTAAAAGGATCAGCGTTAATTATAGAAAAGCAAACAGGGGTTTTTCCTGCAACTATTTCCTATCCATTTGGAGCATATAATGCTGAAGTTAAAAAAGTAGCGTTTGAAGCTGGTTATAAAATTGGAGTTACTGTAAATCCATCGCCATATGATAGCTCTCGTCATGACTTGTTAGAAATACCAAGAATAGAGCTTTTTGATGAACCCTTTCTAAAAACAAGGCTCCGTATAAATGAAATAGTTCCAAAATTAAGGAAGATACTTACTTTTAAAGGATAACAATTTTTAATGCTACTTTTTACCACACATAATTATTTATTATTTATACGAAAAGAAATTTGGTTTTATAATGGTGAGCCTATAAAAAAGGGAACATACAATATATATACCGCCTCCAGAAAAATATTAGGCGAAAACAATAAATTTCAAGAAGTATATAATACTCCTGTTATCTCTTTATTAAAATCAGAGGAAGATTTATTTAAAGCCATTCACTCAACATATAGATATGATATAAGGGCTGCAGAAAAAAAAGGGATTCTATACAAAACTATATTAAACCCAAAAAAAGAAGATTGTATTATTTTAATAAACGCATACAATGATTTTGCAGAAAATAAAAAAATTCCAGCAATGAATTTGAAACGTATTTTAGCTATTCAGAAAACAGGAAATTTATATATAACCAAAGCTATATTTTGTGAAACAGAAGTTTCTACACATGTTTACATTTTTGATAAAAATATAATTTCACTTACAAATAGTTTTCACAATATTAATTTCACAGATAATAAAGTTAGAAGCGAAGCCAATAAATTTCTTCATTGGAAAGATATTTTATTATTTAAATCAATGAATTTTAAAGAATATGATTTTGGAGGGTTAAATGAAAAAGCATATCCTGGTATAGGTAAATTTAAATTAAATTTTGGAGGAGAAATTATAGAAAACTATCGTGCTATTGCAACATCCACTCTTCTTTTTTATATAGTAACTCTTTTAAAAAAATTAAAAAAGTAATGGACATAAATAAAGAAACCTACTCCAGCAAAAAAGTTATTTCATATTACGAGAAATACGAAAGTTTACAGAAACCTGAGCAGCAAATTTTTAGTTTACTAAAAAACAAGTTTTCCGAAATGAAAATGTTGGATATTGGCATTGGAGCCGGTAGAACAACTGCTCATTTTGCACCATGTGTAAAAGAGTATGTTGGCGTAGATTACGTAGCAGGAATGGTAGAAGCCAGTAAAAATAAATTTGAAAACAAATTCCCCCAATCAGTTTTTCAAGTAGCAGATGCCAGAAAATTAAATCAGTTTAATGAACATGAGTTTGATTTTGTTCTTTTTAGTTTTAATGGAATTGATTATATACCAACGGATGAACGATTTTTGGTGTTTCAGCAAATAAACCGAGTTCTTAAACATGGAGGATATTTTTGCTTTTCTTCTCATAATATTCAATCGCTTGAAAAATCTGCTAAATTTAAATTGAGGTTAAATTTATTTGCTTTATTTAAACAACTAATTGTTTGGCAAAAAGTAAAAAAAATAAATAAACAAAAATTTACAGAAATAAAAACAAGTGAATTTGTTTCTATTAACGATGGTGCTCACAATTTTGGGCTTCAAACTTATTATTTCAGACCCTCTGCTCAACAGAAAATACTTTATGAAACCGGATTTAAAAATATTCGTTTTTTTTCTCTTGATACTGGCTTAGAGATAGATAATGAAAGCATATCAAAATCAACAGACCGATGGATATATTATTTGTGCCAAAAAAACCAATAATTATGCGGTGCATTTTTTTAACACGTTTATTTTTACTTTAATTAGAACTGGACAATAATAGATAAAGGCATTTAGTACGGAGTCAAATGTAAATGAGAAACATAATTTATTTTAGCGGTCTAAACGGATTAAGAGCTATTGCCTCTTTATCGGTTCTTTTTTCGCATACTACACTATGTTTAAACGAATTTGGCCTTGATCGTTATGTTTTTGGAGTATATCCAGATGGCAGCATTATATCAACACAATTAGCAGGTTATGGGGTATCTATTTTTTTTGCTTTAAGTGGCTTTTTAATTACTTACTTATTACTTGAAGAAAAAAAAATTAGGCCGATAAGTTTGAAAAATTTTTATATCCGAAGAATTTTAAGAATATGGCCTTTATATTATATGTACTTATTGCTAAGTCTTTTAACAATATGGTTGTATAATTTACCGTTCGACAAATCATCTACCTTTTTCTTCTTATTTTTATCTGCCAATATTCCTTTTATTCTTAGCAACATAGTTCCTCTTATAAGTCATTACTGGTCGATTGGTGTTGAAGAGCAATTTTACATTTTTTGGCCCTGGTTTATAAAAAAAATACCCTCTAGTCGTATTCTTTTATTTACAATAGGAATTACTTTACTTTTAATTGTAATTAAATTAATTTGTAAAATTATAGAAGTAAAATACAATTTAATCTTTCCATATGAGTTTATTCAGGTAACTCGTTTCCATTGTATGTCAATAGGAGCAATAGGATCCGTTCTTTATTTTCAAAAAAATAATTATTTTTTAAAAACCGTATCTACTTACATTGTGCAATTAATCTCTTGGGTTATACTATTTCTTGCCGCAATAAATCTATTTCATATAGCCTCTGTACTTGATAATGAAATAATTTCTTTAATCACAGTTTTTTTAATTATTGGGCAAATTGAAAAGAAGAATCGAATTATTAATATTGAGACAACTTTTTTTAACTTTTTAGGTAAAATATCTTATGGCATCTATATTATACATCCGTTAGTTATTTTTTATTTATCCAAATTTATTACCCCTCCCTCTTATAATGCAAGCAGTTTTTATTACATATTTATTTATGCTACAGTCTTTATAAGTACTATATTTTTAGCTTATTTATCTTATAATTTTTACGAGAAAAGGTTTTTAAATCTTAAAAAAAAGTATACTATTATTAAAAACTCAGATACTAAACAATAGCAGGATTAACTTTGGGGATTGTTTTGATACTGCACCTTTAAAGTGAATTAACAGAGAACTCATTATTTTGTAAAGCCTTTCCTACTTCTGGTAGCTTAGATACGACAGCAACTATTTCAACTTTGCCTCCGCTTTGATGAAGTTTAAATTCTACTATTTCGCCTTTTACGGGAATAGAATCTACAATTGTAAAAACTTTGTTGTCTCTAGTCCTCTTTACAGAGTGGATTTGTGTGTTGGTTATTTGCATTTGTCGGTTTTTATTGTATCTTTATAAAAGTAACCCCTAAGCGACCAGGCTTAGGGGTTTAACTTAAAGATATAATCACCCAAACTACGACGAATGAAAACAATTATATACATTAAGTCATTATCTAAATTCACACGAATAGCAAATTTCTTTATACGCACCGAAATTGAATATTATAATGACGGCACAAATGCTATTGTTGAAGCTCAATACACTCCACGTAATTCGTAACTCTGATTATTTCTTAGGATAAGAATACGTTTCATAAGTCCTATCTAGTTTTCCTTCTCGTATAAACTGATAAGGTATGTAAGAATTTTCATCTACCTTCTTAACTATAAGCAGCTTACCATTCAAATTATCTGCCCAAAGCATTTTGTATTTACCTTCCACTTTAGTTTCTAATTCTCCATCATTTGGTTCTCCTGTAAAATTACTAGAGAAGCAATAAAACGGTGGTGGTAAGAGTTTGTTTGGTATAGAACTACTGTATATATCTATTGGATTCATAGAGATATGTGTTATTCTACCATTCAGTTGAGGCACTTTCCCATTGTATATTACAACTTTCATTCTAAATAAGTGGCTTTCCATCTTATCATCTAATTTGATTACCATATAAACCTCTGTATAATAGTTAATAAGATGATGTATATCATCCGTTTCTACCCACTTCTTCTTTATTTCAGATTTTGTTTCTACGTTAATTTCCCTTCTCTCTTGAGAAATTAATAACATCGGTAGGACTGAGAGAATTACAAGGGCTAACTTTTTCATTGTTATTGGGTTTTAGTTGGTTAAACAGTCCCAATAACCATGTTTGTATAAAAAATCAGCGTGGACGTTGCCCGCCGACAATCACGTCCGACCAAGAACGCATATACGAACGAGCAAGCCCACGCCTTTAGGTGAAGCCATACTCAATTGTCGTATATGTACTCTTAGGGATTTAACTTGGTCGGTTCGATTGTCTTTGAGTACGCTAATATTGTTCTTTACATTTTCTTCATTTTTGTTATAACAAATATAAGACTTAATCTAAATCCTTCCTCATTAGCCTTATGTTAAACGTTTGTCCAAGTAATTTGTGGAATTTCTCTGATAAAGAAAGGTTACGATTGTTGTAACGGAACTCAAATTCTCTACAATAGAAGACCAATTTGATACGACTTACTTTATGATAAATACCGTTTATGTTTCTTTTCACATGTCCCCAAAAGCCTTCTAAGCTATTGGTATGGTAAATATCATTCACATATTGATAAGCTCCGTGATTACATTGACCATGAGTAAAGAATTTATTCAATCCTTTGTAACCCCTATATTCGTCTGTAGATATAGTAGAGCCTGCTTCAATTTTATTTCTAACCAACAATTGAAGTCCTTCCTTTTTAAGATTAGACAAAGCTAACAATCTTACTTCTCCTGTTTCCCTTGATAACATTCCTATTATTGGCTTCTTATATTTTGTACATCTGCCTTGTGAATGAGGCTTACGGTCTTTGTAATGACGATTTTTATTTTTACCGCCAACAAATGTTTCGTCTATTTCTACCACTCCAGTTAGCTTTGGTCTTATTATGTTAGTCATACACTTTCTTATCCGATGCAAAGCGAAATAAGCATTCGAATATGCTATGTTTAATTCTCTAGAGATATAATTAGCCGAGCAGGACTTCTTGTCTGAGAAGAGTAAAATCAATGCAAACCATTTCCTTAAAGGGATATGTGATTTCTCAAAGATTGTCCCTTTAGTTAAAGAGAATTGTTTCTTGCAAGCTGAACACTTGTAAAGGCTATTGCTTGCAAACCGATAAATCTTCTTTTCCTTATTTTGACAATGCGGGCATTGGATACCATCTTTCCAACGGATGGTTTCAAAATACTTTCTACAAGATTGTTCGGTTGGATTTGACTCTATAAATGAATAGAGTGATTTGAAATCTAAATTTTTCATGATGGTGAATTGTTGCGGTTATTATTCAATAACTCTCATCAGAAATCAATTTCAATGAAAAAGGCGATTATTTTCATAACCGCCTAATTCTCAGTTCAATAAATTTTGATTATTAACCACAACAATCTCAAATCATGAACTTCACATTGATTAACTTTGTTTAAAATTCAAAATCGGGTTTGATATCAAAACAATCCCCTTAACTTTTAATAGTTTAAAAGCCAAATTTCTTTTTAGTTTTAACTTCGTATAGATGCCTTAACACAAATAAACTGGATACAAAAAAAGGAATGCAAGGTATTTTAAGCCTCGAAAGTGCTCCGAAGTTTGGAGTTGAAAGCCCCACCGAGAAAGCAAAAAACAATGCAAATAATACTGAAAATAGTAAAAGCGGGTTTTTCCATATAAGTCCAAAGAAGCCAAGTAATTTTAAGCGAAGCATCAGACCAAGTGTAAGAAAGAAAATATAAGTACTTTCTAGCGAAGAAAGAAGCATTAAAGGATTGCGAACCTCCCAAAGATAGGGACGAAACAAGGTTGCATTTATAGCTAATGGAGATTTTGCCAAAACTCCACTTATGCTAGCATCAAAATCTCCAATATCAAATGAGTTACCTCCATAATAGTCACTTTTAAGATCTTTTTGAACCACAACGGCTCTTTCTAAAACGGTATCCATAGAATACTCCCCTAAGGCACCTCCTAATGAAGATAACGCATAAAAACCACCAACTACCCCTCCTGCCATTATTAATGGGGCTATTATTAACCTAATTGCCCTGTTTTTCGTGCCTGAAATTTTTTCATAACTCAACCAAATCAAAGATCCTGGTAAAAGAGCAAATAAAATATAAGGCTTAAGGGAAATTAATAAATATGCACTAAGAAATATGTATAAAATATTTTTAAGAGTGTATTCTTTTTTAACTAACAAGTAATAAAAACTATAAGAATACAACCCTATACAGGATAAAGTAATGGTATCTTTAAGTAAACCTGAGCCCCAAAAAACAACGGAAGGAATGAATAATACAGAAATAGCAAGTTGTTGTTTTATTTCAGGAAATTGTTCACAAAACAAAAGATATAATTTCCATACACCTAAATAACATACCCAACAAAGTAAAATTGTTACAGCCAAAAAACTATTAAAAGTAAATAAATAAAAAGGAGCAATAAGTCTTGAAATAAACATAGCTTTATTATCTGAAACCCATGCATGATAATCAACATATGTAGTGGTTTCATCCAGATAATAATAATTTTCAGTCGTACATCCTTTAAATAAAACCTCAAAAAAATAATCGGGGTTTTTATATAATAAATTATAGATAGATCTACCTTGCTCAAAATATCCTGTTGAATCGCCACTTGAATAATAGAGTGTATACACTAAACAAATAGCAATAGAGCCAATCATTTTTACAGATATACCCATCACATAATATTTATAGGCCGAATTTTTATGAATATTCTTATTTCTTATAAATAAAGAAACCATCAAAATCACCAATATAAATAATGGAGGTATAATAAGATCTGATAGTGAAAGATAAGGACTCATGAAAGTGTAATCAAAGCAAATTTACATAATACTTTTCGATTCCCTATTAAAGCATATTTTTAATAACCCATTTATGCAAATTTATTAGTAACCATAACCTTTGATATAAGTAATCCTCTCCTTTATTAAACCTGTAAATAAGTTTGTTTACATAATCAAAATTTACTAAACCAACTTGCTCAATTACATCTTGGTTCAAAAAATCATTGATTAAAAAATACATTTCATTTTTCAACCATATGTTTAAGGGTATAGAAAAACCTTTCTTCGGTCGGTTAAAATACGAAGGAGGGATGTGTTGATATAAAATTTCCTTTAAAATATACTTAGTTGTTTTTTTATTTTTTAAAGAAGAAGAAATATTTATAGCCTTTTCAAGTAGTCTGTGATCTAAATAAGGAGTCCTTGTCTCTACTGAATAGTTCATACTTCCTCCATCAATTTTGGCCAATAAATTATCAGGAAGAGAGAAAGAAACATCGTATAAAGCTTGCTTTTCTTGCGGATAAAATTTTCTTTCTTTTTCTAAAAATTTAAAGTTTGAATTATAAACCGTGTCAGTATATTTAATGCTTTCTTCGACAAGATGGCTAGAGAAACTATCTTTCTGTAATAAAAAGGGGATTTCGTTTGCAGAAAAGTGATACTGTTCCTGAGAATATATATGAGAATGAAAATATTCTTTACTTGGAATTTGGAACAAAATGGCAGCTCTTTTGTGCCTACTATCTGAAAAATTATTTAATATTTTTGCGATAAGGAATCGGCTATGATAAACAAAAACATCATCAAATCTTTTTGCCCATTTATAAGCCCCATATCCATGAAAAAGTTCATCTCCTCCCTCACCTGAAAGTGTAACAGTAGCAAATTGTTTAACAAGTTTTGATATTAGAAGTGTTGGGATACCAGAAGAATCACCCATAGGCTCATCATATGCCATTGAAAAATCATCTAATACATTAATAGCATCATCTACCTTAACAATAAATTCGTTATGATTTGTATTTAAATAATTTGCTATTTTTCTCGAATATATTGCTTCGTTATATATTTCATTTTCAAGACCTATAGAAAAAGTATTTATTTTAGTCCCTGATAATTTTGCTGCGTTGGCTGCAATTAAACTCGAATCAATTCCACCACTTAAAAACACACCAAAAGGCACATCACTTTTTAGTTGATACTGAACAGAACTGGTAAGTAGCTCTGAAATAAAAATAATAGCTTTTTTTTCATCTTTAATTACTTCGCTAGATAATGTATTATTTAATGCCCAATATTTATTCTTAGAAATTCCATTTTTATTTATTTTTAAAAAACACCCCGATTCTAATTTATATACATTTTGATATATTGAATTTGGAGAGGGAATATATCCCAAATTTAAATATTGCGGTATAACAAGATAGTTTAGCTTAAGGTTTAATTTTTTTAATGCCTTTAGTGCTTTTATTTCTGAAGCAAAAACAAAATCAACACCATCCCAATAATAATAAAGAGGTTTAATTCCTATTCTATCTCTATATACATAAAGGTCTTCAAGTTTTTTATCATATATCGCAAAAGCAAACATTCCGTTTAATTGCTCTATAAAAGCGGTTCCATATAAAGCAAAAGTTTCCAATATTACTTCTGTATCGGTAGCCGAATTAAAAGTGAACCCAGTACCAGATTCTTTGGATTTTAATTGCGAGGCAATTTCATTAAAATTATACACTTCTCCATTGTAAATTATAACGTACCTGTCATTTGCCGAATGCATTGGCTGTTTGCCTCGTTCAGATAAATCAATAATTCGTAATCGATTATGTGCAAAACCTAAATGATTATGAAAAAAGAAACCTTTAGAATCAGGGCCACGATGATTAAGCGTATCTGCCATCATACGCGCATCATCTTCGTTAAAAGAGTTTTTAACTGAAAAATAGCCACTTATACCACACATATAATTACAATATTATACAAATCACTTTAATATACTATTATAAAAATACTACTTTTACTTTTGAATACAATGCTTAAACAGGTTTTATTTGTATCTATTGATGGGATGTGTGACCAGCTTGGTCAGTCGCAGGTGTTACCCTATTTAATCGAACTTTCAAAAAATGGATTTGAGATTACAATTATAAGTTGTGAGAAAATAAACAATTTTGAGAAGAATGAAGATACGATAAAAAACATTACTTCTTTAAACAACATAACTTGGAAATATTGTTTTTATCAAAATAAAATTCCATTTATATCTCAATTCCAAAATTTTTTTCATCTTAAACAAATTGTAAAACAGGAAGTTAAAAAAAACAAAGACATTGTTTTGCATTGCCGGAGTTATTTACCTGCTTTAATTGGTTTACAAATAAAAAACCAGTTTAAAAACAAGTATATATTTGATATGCGTGGCTTTTGGGCTGATGAACGCATAGACGGGGATATTTGGAGCTTAAAAAATCCGCTGCACAAATTTTTATACAGCTATTTTAAACAAAAAGAAATTAGGTTGATTGAAAATGCCGATTATGTTGTAACGCTTACTCATACAGCAAAAGAAGAAATTAAATTATGGAAACTAAAGAATTTACCTAGCATAGAAATTATACCTTGTTGCGTAGATGTAAATCATTTTGTAATAAATAATGATAAAATAAAAGTCAAACAAAAATTTGATATCCCCGATAACTTTTATGTGGTTGGGTACTTAGGTTCTTTAGGTACCTGGTATATGCTTGATGAAATGCTTGATTTTTTTGTAGAATTACAAAAAAAGAAACCAAACAGTATTTTATTTTTCATCACAAATGATAATGAAAAAGAAATTTTAAAAGTTGCCGAAAGAAAAAATATTAATAAAAGTTCAATTATTATTAAATCAGCAAAAAGAAACGAAGTACCCACATATATTTCGTGTTTAGATATTGGTTTATTTTTTATTAAGCCTTTATATTCTAAAAAAGGCTCGTCACCCACCAAACTTGCTGAATTGCTGGCATGCGGTATTCCCATCATAGCAAATACAGGAATTGGTGATGTAGATGAAATAATTGCAACTACGCATTGTGGCATATCAGTTTCTTCTTTTAGTACTAATGCGTATAAATTGGCAATAGACAAAGTAGATCGTCTAAATAAATCTAAACAATACTATAGAGATATAACCTTAAGTAATTTTTCTTTACAAAAAGGAGTTAAATCTTATCAAAAGATTTACGAATCTGTCTTTTAAAAACATTCAAAAAAATTTATATAATGAGACCATCTAGATTTAAAAAACTACCCGAAAGAAAACATTTCTTAACCAAATTGGTTAAAAATTTTTTATTGGCAATGAGCTTGCTTGTTATTTCTTTATTAATAGGCATGTGGGGTTATCACCATTACATGAATTTAGGTTTTGCCGATTCGCTTATTAATGCATCTATGATACTGAGTGGTATGGGGCCTGTTGACCATGCGGATACAGATGGAGCAAAAATTTTTGCATCGTTTTATGCTATATATAGCGGAGTAGCTTTTATTAGTAGTATGGCTTTCTTATTTATTCCTATTGTACATCGTTTCTTACACAAAATGCACTTAGAAATAGAAGGAGATTAAATTTACTAGGGGTAAATTTTCTTTTGCATTGATTGTAATACTTCGTATTGCGTAGAACTGCCTTGAGTTGCATCATACACGTATGCTACTATACTACATTGCTTAAATTTACAAGCACTGGCAGGTTTATTAGCTGGGTTGTTTGTTGAGCCTGCCGCAGGGTATACAGCATTTAACGTATAATTATAATTTTTTTCAACAATTTGATTTGCACTTGCACCTGCTGTAACTAAAATATCTCCCCAAGTGGTAGTAATTGCATCTCGCAATACAAAGCGATGCACGTAGTTTGCAATTTCTCCACTTGTACCACTTTTTTGGGGCCCAATCATACTATCTTGAGTTAATAACACTACTAAATTATACGTACCGCTAAACGATTTTAAAAAGGTTGAAGTAGCTTTAACGGTTAAGGCTTTTGTAGTAGTATCAAATGTAGTAGCCAGCGTTAGTTTAATAAATGCTGTATCGTTTAAAATGATATTTTGAGTTGTACTTGCCCAAAGTGGATAAAGTAAATATTTTGAAGATAATGGGTTCCCTTTTCTATTAACCATACCACAGGGGTTGCCTGTATTTGACATATTAAAAAAACTGTCGTACGCATCTCCTACAGCACTTTGAAGATTTAATGAATAAGTTGTTACCGGAACAGCAAAATTTCCAGCATTTACAGACAATGGGGTAATTCGGTTGCCATATAATGATATTAACGAATCTAATGCAGAAGCCGCGGGAGGACAATTTACGCAGGTTGAACCGGTATAATCTTCAACTAATACATTTTTATACACTTTGTTAGTGTCGTTACTTGTAATAACAGCCCTTGGTTTTAGCGGAACTATAATATAATCGCAATTCGCTAAAAAAGTAGTTATAAAAAAAAGTAAAACTATTTTAATTTGCCGATTCATATGTATAAAGTTACAAATTATTTTTTAGAAACTAGTTGATACCGTTAATGAAATTCCATCAGATGCAGGAACAGTGCGACATACACCACCTACACAAAATATACCTTGCCTTTGTTTACCGTAAGAAAGTGAAATACGCATTGCATCGCGTATAAAACCTATGTTTACTAAGTAATAGTGAAAGCGTTTACTTTCATCGGCATTACCATAATTCCATTGATCCAAAACAGCTAAGTAAAAATTAGATTTTGGCCACCACTCTACCATACCAACAGCCCAACTACCTTTATCTTGCTGGGTTAGCATGGCCTCTCCTTCAAATCGAATAGATGATGTAGGTTTGTACTTATAAGTAATGTCGGCTACAAAAATATTGGTTTTAATATCGGCGTACTCTTTAATAGCACTATTTTCTACTATTATATTTTTATTGTAAAATTGATTGCTATATAAAAATGTACCTTTTACTTTTTTGGTAAACTTTTTATTAATCTCTATATTAAAATCGTGAAAATATTTTTGACCTGGGTCAAACGATTTTACAACATAATGATATTGCCTACTATCATTTTGAGGTGCAATGTTAACACTATCTATACCATAAGCCACAGAAGCGTTTCCGGCAATTTCCATTCCGTATTTACCACCAAGTGGCGTTCCTTTTTTAAATTTATATTGTACTTCACCTTGAGCTGCCATTTCCCCATTGGGTTGCGTGGCATAGGGATAAAAAGTGGCCATTAAGTATGTGTGGTATTTTGTAAGAGCGGGCATGTAATTTATCATGGCTGCATTAAGGGTTTGGTCTCTATCACTTCTAAACCCCATATTATCGACATATTTACCAGCTAACATAATCGAAAAACCATTTACTGCGTACGATGTAGTAAGATAAGCACCTTGCCCATCTTTAAAGCTGTATTTATTTACGTAAGATGGGTCGTTAATTTTATAAGCATATTCTCCATATATATTAAATCCGCCACGTGTAATAGTAACCCTTCCGCCGCCACAGCCAACGTTTTCCGGTTCGTTTAATGTAGGACTTTGACTAGCCTGATATTTGCTTACAAAACTTCCTCCAATAGTTACTTTTGTTTTTTTATTAACCCATAAAGAATCAAACAATTCGTTTATGTTTATATCAATATCGCCTGCACGCACTACTCCAGGACTTAAACTAAAAAAGGTACGTTGATGCCCAATTAGTCCTTTTATTGTAATACCTCTAATAGGGTTATAAATAGCTCTAAATCCATCAATGGTGTTATCATATAAAAGGCCGCGTTCTTCATAAACACGCAATATCATACCACTACCAAATTGGTCGTAAAAATTTCCGGCGGTGATATCTAATTTTTGGGTTTTATAACGAGCATATCTATATGGAATTCCGGAACCTTGATAGCGAGGATCAAAACCCTGCATTACAGGATTATAGCTTTCATAACGTAAACCTGCCGAAAAATTACCACGTATGTAGTTAATGTTACCAAATCCATTTGACAATACTTTTTGAGGCACAATAGGAGCTCCAATAGATGTATCTTTATTATAATACTGAGCATCTATCTGAAAGTTACCGTGTATAGACTCAACTATATCTTTAATCTGCGAGAACACAGATGTACTATAAAATAGTACCCCTATGCAGCATAAAAATTTTTTCACTACAAAGTTTAGTTTTAATGTTCTAGTTTTTCACCTTTAATAAGGTGTTTAATGTTTTCATATAGGTAAACTTCGTCACCCTCGGCATATGAGTTATGAGACCAAACAATTTCTCCCTTACCATCAATTATAAACGTGTGTGGCACAACATTTACATTCATGGCACGCTTAAAATCTTGGTTATCGTCGATATAAACCTCGTAAGGCCAGCCTTTTGTTTTCACATCAGTTATTACTTTAGGCATGGTACGGGCGTCATCGATAGATACAGCAATAATTTTTACGCCGGTTTCTTTTTGCCAATCGGCATAGTCATCCATTATATTATCTAATTCTTTTTTGCAGGGCTTGCACCATGTTGCCCAAAAACTAATAATAATAGGTTTTCCGTTATTGGTAAAGGTTGATGTACTTACTTTTGAGCCGTCTAAATTTTTTATAGTTACTACGGGGATTTTACCTCCGTCAAACTTAAAAGCCATGGAACAAATTGCTATTGCTAATATTGAAACAATTACTTTCTTCATAAAATGAATGGTAATAAATTTAATGTATGTTGTTAAAAAAAATCCCCCCGTTTTTTCGGAGGGATTTTTAGAGTTTACAAACTTATTTTACAATACTAACTTTGGTGATATGAACACCACTTTCTGAAGAAATTAATAAAGTATACATGCCGCTAGCTAATTGGTCTGTAGAGATGTTTATTAAATTTTCTCCGGCGTTAAAATTATAGTTATTAGTTAGCATAACTTGTCCAGTAATATTGCAAAGAGAAACAGTTGCTTTTTGCGCCACGTTTAACGTTACATTAACGTTAAAGTTGTTATTTGTAGGGTTAGGATATACAGTAACATTTTTATAATTACTTTCTGTTTTAATACCAACACTAATGGTTGGTGTAACAGATTTAGAGTTTAAAATTTGCCCGGTAGTAACATCAATAAGTAATAAATCAGCTGTTAATTTATTGGTATTCCAAGTAGATGTTAAAGGCACGTTATTAAATGAATAGTTATATGTTGTACCTGAAATCATAGAAGAAGGAAGGCTTCCTGTTTGACCTGTGAAACTACCTACAATTACACGAGCAACGTGGTCAAACCACATTTGCGCTGCAGGAATAGGGTTAGGAGACGTTTGCCAGTTATGACCTGCCCCTACTAATGGTTGGTTTTGTGAAGTAGAACTATAATAATTATGTTGCGCGTATGTACTTGCTGTATTATGCACGCTATCTTCTGTAATAACTAATGCTAATTGATATGTTCCGTTCAAATCAATTGCTGGTTTAGCTGTAGTTGAAACATTCATAACAGAACCAGTAATAACAGCAGTTAAAGTTAAATCAGCAAAACCAAAATCAGGACCATGATCAGCATAGCCAGTAAATATTTGAGATGGGTCTAAAATTTCTTTTCTATCAACCGCAATACTTGGAAAGCCATTAAAATTTGGCAAACCTGTTAAGCCAGTATCATAAACGGTTACAGCCATTGGATCTGTACCACCTGTTTTATCGTGTACAGCAATCAAAGTAACATCATTAGGGTGTACCACTTTCATAGAGTCCATAAAAACAGCACCGCGTGGGCACCAACCGCACCAACAACCTGTACCTTCTTCAACAACCATTTGATGCGTAGGCATAAAAGAAGCTCCTACTAACACCGTGTTTAATGTATCATCTGTATGGTTGGCATCACCAGTTAACTGAACCCAAGATTTGATAGGATGACTACCTAAGGCTACTGTGTATGGAGTACTAATTGTAAATGTTCCTGTAGCAAATGTTGAAATGTTTACTGTTTTTACATCACTCCAAGTTGTTGTACCATCAGTATATTTTACTGTATATGTAGTTATAGGGTTAAGCCCTAAGTTACTTACTACACCACTTACAGATATATTATTACCCGCCAATGTATAAGAAGCAGGATCGCCGGTTGCAGGAACAATAGTAGTATACTGTATTGAGTTATTTGGCGGTACAACAATAGAAATATTATCTACTGCTGCGCCATACTCCCAAGAATCTGTACTATTATAAACAAAAGCTAAATTAATACTTTGTCCAGCATAAGCAGACAAATCATAATGAACAGTTGCCCATGCGTTAGTAGCTATACCAGGAACGTTTGCAAGCTGAGTCCATGTTGTACCACCATTAGTGGATACATTTACGTTAAACAGTTCAACCCCTACACTTGTTGTTGCACCAAAAAAGTAGTAATCAAAACTCAACCAAGCTCCAGTAGTTATACCAGTTATAGCAGCTGTTTTCATTGTATCGTTACAAGTAGGTGAACCTGAACCAAGTGCATCACTATTCATAATAGCAAATGTTGTATGTGCCGGAGGCGCAAAGCTTGAGCTTGAAACAGCCGACGTGACTCCAAAAGTCCAACCTGTGCCATCTGTATTAGTTAAAGCCCAACCTGCTGGCGGGTTTGTACCTTCAAAGTCTTGTAAGTAAGGTACTTGTGCAAAGCCATTTATGCCTAGACATAAAGCGGCTACTATTGATAGTGTTTTTTTCATGTTTATTGGTTTGGTTTTAGCAAATATAGTTTTAATTTTTGCATTTTTATAACAACTTTTAACTATTAATTACCATAAAATAACTAAAATTTTATTTTACTTATTTTATTATTTATTTGATTTTTAATTATTTATAATTTATTTTTGTTTATTATAGACTCTATTTATTACCATGAGAATAGCATCTTCAGAATTAAGGGAATTAATATCATCTCTTAGCCAATTAGAACAAAAGCAGTTTTTATTGTCTGATAAAAGCAGTCCAAGCTCAGAATATC
>Ga0210401_10001277_pt1 | contig 29450 bp, 21 predicted proteins | sample IncBWH32MmetaG_FD_150866 | JGI IMG/M metagenome (GOLD analysis project Ga0210401, IMG submission 150866) | Forest soil microbial communities from Barre Woods Harvard Forest LTER site, Petersham, Massachusetts, United States - Inc-BW-H-32-M | ecosystem: Environmental > Terrestrial > Soil >...
TTCGATAGCTTCGTTCCGGATGCAGGCCCCTCGGAGTGGCCTGATCCGCATTGCTCCATCAGGCCTGCTCGGAAGCTTCCCCATGGCTGTCCCTTGCAGCGCGAAGAACGGCCCGCCTGACCTTCGCGAACGCCTGAGTCTCGATCTGGCGCACCCGTTCGCTGGAAACCGACAGCTCGCGCCCAAGCTCATCAAGCGTGAGGGGCCGTTCTGCAAGGCGCCTCGCTTCGAGCACGCGCCGTTCGCGCCCAGTCAACACATGCAATGCGGCGCGAAGAGCCTTTGCCCGGGACTCCGCCTCGTCCTGCGCAGTGACGATCTGTTCTGCGTCGGGCGTCTCGTCGACAAGCATCGCCTCCCATTCGGCTGCCTGCTCATCATGGCCGACGCGAGCATTCAGCGAGAGGTCGCCGCAGAGCCTGCGGTCCATTTCCATCACGTCGCGAGGGTTCACTTCCAGATTTTCGGCAATGACCGCGGCAGTCTCCGGCGTGAGCGCGCCTAAGACGCCGCCGAGCTTCCTCATTTCACCACGCAGCTTGAAAAAGAGCTTCTTCTGCGCGGCGGTCGTTCCAATCTTGACGAGCGACCACGAGCGAAGGATGTAGTCATGAATGGTCGCCTTGATCCACCACAGAGCGTAGCTCGAGAATCGCGCGCTGCGGCCGGGTTGGAAGCGCGAGGCGGCAACCACCAGTCCGAGATTTGCTTCCGACACCAGGTCGGCAAGCGGAAGCCCATATCCCTGATAGCGCCGCGCAATCTTGGCGGCGAGCCGAAGATGGCTCGTGATGAGCGCATCGGTCGCCTTGCGGTCACGCTGCTCGTGCCAGCGCTGCGCGAGCTTCTGCTCCTGCCCGCGCTCGAGCAGGTCGTAGCGTTTGATGGCCGCAGCGTAGGTATCGAGAAAGCCCGCCGAATGAACTCGGCTCAACGCTTGCACTCTGGTGACGCTCATCTGAGTCTGCATGTGCTGCTCCCGTAGCGAGCCCGACACCTCAACAATAAGGGGGCCCGCTTCTGGGCGGCCACTAAATTGGATTTAAGAAATCTAAATTCGCGTTCAGGGTTGCTTGAGACAGGTCTAGCGCCTGGAACTCTGAATCCGTTTTTAATTGAGAGCTTCAGCGCGGTTTGCCACCTTTTAAGCCGGATCCTGCGAGCCGCGGGCAATCCGTCCCCGCAACCCAAATTGCAACGGAGTTCAAAAATGCCTTTGTTCTCCCGACGATTTGTTCGCCGGCGCATGATTTCGCTCGCGACCAGCGTCACCTTCATGGCGACGTCTTTCGCCTTGGCGCAGGGCCCCAATGGCCATTCGCGCTCCCGCGCCGAAAGCGACGCAACCGAACAGAAATTTCTGTTCGACAACGACTTGGCAATCAGCAACATGAATCGCGAGATGCTCGCGAAGCCGACGGGGGACGTCGACCACGATTTCGTCGACGTGATGATCCCTCATCATCGCGGCGCGATCGACATGGCGAGGGCGGAGCTGAAATACGGCCGCAATAGCGAGCTTCGACAGCTGGCTCAGAAGATCGTGGATGACCAGGAGCAGGAAATCTCGGTGATGCGCCATGCCTTCACGCCAGCGCCCGATCCGGGCCGTGCCGCACAGGCCGCAAAATGACAGCCCGTCCAGCCATCACAGGAAGCGGGACTCTGCGCGACACGCCAGCGTCTCCTCTTTCCGTGTTGCCGTCTCGTCCGGACACACGATCTCGACCCGGCCCCCAGGGCCTGGACTGACGATCAGCCGAAAGCCGTGCAGCTTGGCGATCGCCGCGACCAGGCTTAGTCCGAGCCCAACACCCGGCGTGTTGCGCATCTTGTCTGACCGATAGAACCGCCTCAGGACGGCTTCGCGCTCCCGCTCGCTTATGCCGGGGCCCGTGTCGGTCACGCGCACAACGGTTTCCTTGTTGCCTCGCGACAGCTCAAGATCCACTTTGCCGCCGCTGGGAGTAAACTTGACGGCATTGTCAACGAGGTTCGCGATGGCCTCAAAGAGCAGGTCGCGATCGCCCCAGACGTGCAGCTTGCGGTCGACGTCGACGGCGAGCTCGATGTTCTTGTCTTCGGCGATGGGCTCGTACACGTCGCAAACCTCGCGCAGGATCTCGTGCAGCGCGACGTTGCCGAAGCCGGCCGCACGGCGGCTGTTCTCGATTTCCGTGAGGCGCAGCAACGCCGTGATGATCGCGAGCGACTGATCGATGCCGGCGATGGCCTTGTCCGTAACCTCCTGGAGCTGCTCCAGCGTGGTTGCGTGGGTGCGGCCCCGCTCCAGGCTCAGCCGGGCGCGTGTCAGGGGCGTTCGCAGGTCGTGGGCGATATCGTTGCCGACTCCGGCGAGCGCATTGATCATCGTCTCCATTTCGTCGAGCATCCCATTGACGATCGCCGCCAGTCTCGAGAACGGCTCGTCGACATTGCGATGGGGCAGACGCTCGCGCAGGTCCCCCGCGATGATGCGCTGAACCCGCTGATTGACCTCCTCCACACGTTTCTGGGCGCGAACGCTCAGCCAGGCTCCAGCCAACAGGCAAAGGCTGAACGCTGGCAGGAGACCGAGCGCAAGGGCCTGTCCGACCACCTGCGAGATCTCTCGCACCTCGTCGACGTTCCGGCCGATCACCAGCACCTCGCCACTTTGCAGGCGCCGTCCGATGGCTCGGATCAGGAGATCAACGGGATCTGCCTGCGAGGTTTGCAGAACTCTGACGCTTTGGACCGGCCCATCGATCCTCAGCTCGCCCGGAATTCGCTGAAGATTGCCGGCCAGTCGGTTTCCATCCGCCCCGAAAAACCCCGCAAACTGGACGCCTCGGGAATCCTGCGCGAGATGATCGGCGATCGCGTCGATCCGACGCCCGGGCGGCAAGGCCGCAATGAAATCGATTTGTTGCGTGATCATGCGGTCGGACCGCGCGATCAGGTAGCGATCGCTCTTCCAGTAGATAAATCCGAACAGGATGACGATGAAGGCTGCAAACACGCCTGCAACCGTGGAAGCCCACCGGAAGGTGTTCGATCGTATGAACTGCAGCTGAGGCATTGATCCTGCCGCCTCATTCTCAGAGCGGCCCCGAGCGCGACTGAGACGTTTACGGCGCACGAAGAATAAAGCCGGAGCCGCGCACATTGTGTATCATTTGCGCTTCGCCGGGACCATCGACCTTGTGGCGCACGCGCCCCATGTGGACGTCCACCAGGTTCGTGGTTGCCGGAACAAACTTGTAATTCCAGACTTCCTCCAGCAGCATGCCGCGCGTCAACAATTGGCCGCTGCGTCGCATCATATACTCAAGCAATCGGAATTCGCGCGGCAGCAAATCGATTGTTCGCTCGCCGCGCTTGGCCGTGCGCTCGATCAGATCGAGCTCGAGAGGACCCAGCCGCAATGTGGTTTCGCGGCTTTCCGACGGGCGGCGAAGCAGAGCCTCAAGGCGTGCCACGAGCTCGATGATCGCAAACGGCTTGGTCAGATAGTCGTCTCCGCCCATTCGCAAACCGCGCACCCGATCGTTCACCGCCCCAAGCGCACTGAGCACCAGGACCGGGGTAGAGACCTGGTCCTTTCGCAACGCCTCGATGACATTGAGACCGTCCATCCCTGGCAGCATGCGATCGACGATCAAGGCATCGGGACGCAATGCGCGCGCCTTGTCCAGGCCGTCGATGCCGTTCGACGACCATTCAACGTCAAACCCGCGGTCGGTCAGCTCGGCGACGATTTCCTCCGCCGTCTCGCCGTCATCCTCGATCAGCAGAATCCTCGTCATCAGCCTGGTCTCAAGTTCTTCAAGGCGCATCGGCTTCATCCAGGGAAACATATGTTCGGCACCGGGCAAAGTCATGGGTCGATTGCCGTCGACGGGCAGGAGTGAGCCGGACAGCACCACCTCACGGTCGTGGAAAAAGGTGGCGCCATCCGCTCCACGGCCATTTCCGCCGCCTTTGGCACAAGCGCGGCAGGGCCGTCGGTCGAGATAAATAGCGTCCGCCTGCCGACCGCGCCATTAAATTGCGATTTAGAGATTTTTTGGCGGACGATTAACTGGCTATCGACCGGATTTGGCAGCTGAACGCCCGCCTCACCTCATTCGATAGGTTTCGGTTGCTGCTGGGAACGCCAATCATGATTGGCGCCCGCGCGCACCGCATCTTGTCACCCGAGCAGCATGTCGGCGAAGTGATCTCGATCTCGGCTCGGCACCTGCTGCGATTGCAGCCCAACGCGTCGAGCTGGCCGACGTCCTCGCCGTTTCTGAAACCGAATTTAATGGCGCAGCCGTTCGTCAATCCCATTTTCTGTTTCATCACGACGCTTGGCAGCCGGTCGCGTTCTGTGTCGCCTGCCGAGCGCTCCGATACGGAAAGGATTTTCGCGATGAAACGAATGATGATGATCCTGGCGACGGCCGCGCTGGCTTCGACGCTGGTCGCAGCGGCCGAAGCACGCGGCGGCGGTTTTGGCGGTGGCGGCCATATCGGCGGTCTTGGCGGTGGCGCGCACATCGGGGGGATGATGGGAGCTGGCCATATCGGTGGCTTCGACGGCGGCGCTCGCGTCGGCGGCATGGTTGGGCCCGCTCACATCAGAGGCATCGGCGAAGGCATGCATGGCGGCGGCGCTCCGATGCCTGGCGGCATGGAGCATTTGGGTGGGGAGCACCTCGGCCTCGGTGATCACGTCAGTGGCAACGATAGAGGCCTGCATCAGCACGCCATGCACCGCTTCGGGCGATATTCGCCTGGTTACCTCTACGACGATGGTCTGGATTGTTACGACTGGACGCGCCTGCATCCCGGCGAGCCCCTGCCATTGAGCTGCAGCTAGCATGCGAGCCGGCCGCACCTCGGCGCGGAGAGCCCGCAGCTGATCCGGGCCGGACCAAGGCCCCTTTTGATTGGAGATGCAAGTGAAGGCTTCACTCATCACTGCCTGTGTCGTGTTCTTTGCAAGTGGCGCGGCCGTCGCACAGGTCACGGGAACGGCCGCGCCGACACCGACGATCGGCGTGACCTCGCCGCTCGGCATGGCGCGCAGCACCGGAATCGGCGGCACCGGAATCCCGTTCGGCGCAACCGAAATTGCCTCGCCCGGCGTCAGTCCATTGCCGACGATTGCGCCACCTGCGGGGGCCGCGACGTCATGCTCCACGGCCGGCATGGCGCCGTCGCCGATCGCTGGCTCCAACGCCGCCTATGATGGCGGCGGACTCTCGCTGGCGACCGGTGCGCCCACATCGGACGCGTCGGGCTCAGCGACATCTGGATTGCCGACCACCACGGCCATGATCGACACCTCTGGTCTTTCAAGCATGTGCGGTTCGGGCGCGACGACCCCCGCGGCATCGTCCATTCCGATGTCAACCGCAAGCGGCTCAGGCCGCGGCGTCGGGATCCCCTTGGGATCGACCGAGATCGGCAATCTCGGCATCAGCAGCCTGCTGGCGGTGCCGGGGTCCAGCGCACCGACGATGGCGACCACCGCCGTGCCGATCAGCCCGAACATGGAGGCGGCCAGCTCGCCGACCACGGCATCCACGATGCCGTGACAAGCAGGCGACAACAACGTCCCGCTCAGAACGCATCTTTAGGAGTGTCAACCATGAAGAAGAAAGTCGTGATTGCCGCCAGCGTGATTGCCCTCGCCATTGGGGGCGGCGGCCTCTTCCATTCGACATATCCCAACCTGTTCCAGAAGGCGGTCGCCGCGCCCGCGCCGCCCGCGCCCGTGCCTGTGGTGGCCGCGGCGGTCGCACAGAAGGACCTGCCGATCTATCTCAACGGCGTCGGCACCGTGATCGCCTACAACACCGATGTCGTGCGGGCCCAGATCCAGGGGCAGATCACCAGCATCAACTTCACCGAAGGTCAACAAGTGCACGCCGGCGACCTGCTCGCGCAAATCGACCCGCGCCCTTATCAGGCGCTGATCGAGCAATATGAGGGCAATCTCGAACGAGACCAGGCGCAGCTCACCAACGCCGAAGCCAATCTCAAGCGCTACACCCAATTGGGAAGCAATGGCTGGGCGACGCCTCAGCTGGTCGAGACCCAGACCGCGCAAGTCGGTCAGTTGCGCGCGGCTATCAAGACCGACCAGGCCCTGATCGATGCCGCCAAGGTGGAGCTCAGCTACACGCGCTTGACATCTCCGATCGACGGCGTCGCCGGGATCCGTCAAATCGACGTCGGCAATATCATCAGTCCGTCGACCACAAACGGCCTTGTCGTGGTGACGCAGCTCGACCCGATCTCCCTGATCTTCACGCTTCCCGAAACCATGCTGCCGCAAATCCAGCTGCAACAGCAGAGAAGCAAAGCTCCGCTCCCTGTCTTGGCCTACGACCAGGCCAACACGACCGCGCTGGGCCAGGGCCAGCTTGCCCTCGTCAACAATGAGATCCTGCAGACCACCGGCTCGATCCAGCTCAAGGCGAATTTTCCCAACAAGTCCCACCTGCTCTGGCCAGGGCAGCTCGTCAGCGCGCGGCTGCTGGTCGATACCCGGCACAATGGCTCGACCGTTCCCGCATCGGTCGTGCAGCAGGGACCGAATGGCGCATACGCCTATGTCATCAACGCGGACAGCACGGTCTCCGTGCGTCCCGTCAAGGTCGCGCAAATCAGCGATGGCGAAGCGCTGATCGATTCCGGCCTGCAGGCCAACGAGGAGGTCGTCGTCGACGGGCAGTACAAGCTGCAGCCCGGCACGCGTGTCACGATCCTCAAGGGCAAAGCGGCCCAGGAAGCATCAGCTCAGCAAGCACAGCAGGCGGTGATCCCATGAACATATCCGCTCCTTTCATCCAAAGACCGATCGCGACCGCGCTGTTGATGGTCGGCCTGCTGGTCGGCGGCCTTGTCGCCTACCCGCTCCTGCCCGTGGCGTCGTTGCCGAATGTGAACTATCCGACGCTTCAGGTGACCGCCCAACTGCCGGGCGCCGACCCCCAGACCATGGCGTCTTCGGTCGCCACCCCGCTCGAGACCCAATTCGGCCAGATCCCCGGCCTCACCCAGATGACCTCGGCGAGCGCGCTCGGCTACACGCAGATCACGCTGCAATTTGGCTTGAACAGGCAGATCGACGGAACTGTCAGCGACACGCTGTCGGCGATCAATGCTGCAACACCCTATCTGCCAAGCGGGATACCGTATCCGCCGACCATCCGCAAAGTCAATCCGGCCGACACGCCCATTCTGGTGCTCGGCCTGACGTCAGATACGCTGCCGCTGACGACGGTTGATGCCTATGCCGAAAACATCCTGCTGCAAAAGATCTCTCAAATCCCGGGCGTCGGTCTGGTCGGCATCGGCGGCCAGCAGAAACCTGCGGTCCGGGTCCAGCTCGATCCACAGGCGCTCGCCGCACGCGGCATCAATCTCGAGGACGTTCGCACCGCGCTGGGACAGGCCAATGTCGACCTGCCGAAGGGTACGCTGAACAGCCCACGCCAGACCTACACGCTCAACACCAACGACCAGATCCTGAAGGCCGACGATTATGCCAATCTGGTCATCGCCTATCGCAACGGCGCGCCGGTCCGCATCCGCGACGTCGGCCGCGCCATCAGCGCGCCCGAGAACGACCTGATCGCCGGCTGGTATGACGGCCAGCGTGCAATCATTCTGGCAATCCAGCGCCAGCCCGGCGCCAATGTCATCGACACCGTGAAGCGGATCAACGCCATGATGCCGGTGCTGCAGGCGTCGATTCCGGCTGGGATCAAGGTCCACGTCATTTCCGACCGCACCGAGACAATTCGCGCTTCGGTCAGCGACGTGCAATTCACGTTGATGCTGACGGTGGCGCTGGTGGTGATGGTGATCTTCGTCTTCCTGCGCAACTTCTGGGCCACCGTGATCCCGGCCGTCACCGTTCCGCTGTCCCTGATCGGAACCTTCGCCGTGTTGTATGAGCTCGGCTACAGCCTCGACAACCTGTCTCTGATGGCGCTCTCCATCGCCGTCGGTTTCGTGGTCGACGATGCCGTCGTCGTGATCGAGAATATCGTGCGCCACATGGAGGAAGGTGTCGCGCCGTTCGAGGCCGCACTGAAGGGAGCCGGCGAAATCGGCTTTACGATCGTCTCGATCACGCTGTCACTGATCGCGGTGTTCATCCCCCTCTTCCTGATGGGCGGCTATGTCGGCCTGCTGTTCCGCGAGTTTGCCGTCACCGTCAGCGTGTCGCTGGTGCTGTCGCTGATCATTTCGCTGACCTTGACGCCGATGATGTGCGCTCGCCTGTTGAAGCCGGAAAGCCGCGAGCACGGGCGGCTGTATCGCCTGTCCGAGCGGGGATTTGGTGCCCTGCTCGGCCTGTACGAAGCCGGGTTGAAAATCGTGTTGCGGCACCGCTTCATCACCTTGATGTCGATGTTCGCCACGATTGCACTCACCGGCTACCTCTATGTCGTCATCCCGAAGGGCTTCTTCCCGCAACAGGACACCGGATTGATCATCGGCCTGTCGGAAGCGGCGCAGGATATTTCGTACCAGGCGATGGCGGAGCGGCAGCAGGCCTTGCTCGATGCCATCACGCGCGATCCGGCCGTGGCTTCGGTCGGATCTGCGGTCGGCGCCGGCGGCGGCACCACCACCGTCAACAATGGGCGCGTCTTCATTGCCCTGAAACCACGCGCTCAGCGCGGCAGCATGGACCAGGTGCTGGCGCGGCTGCGCACCAATCTGGCCAAGATCCAGGGTATCACCCTTTATATGCAGGCCGCGCAGGACATCACCATCGGCGGCCGCGTCTCCAAGACGCAATATCAGTATACGCTCGATGACGCCGATGCGGGCGAGCTAAACCATTGGGCAGCGCTGTTCCTCGACAAGATCAAGACCGTTCCGGGCATCACCGACGTTACGACCGACCAGCTCAATGCCGGACCGATGCTCGACATCACCATCAAGCGCGAGGTGGCCTCGACTTACGGCATCCTGCCCTACACCATTGACAACACACTCGATGATGCCTTCGGCCAGCGCATCGTCTCGACCATGTACACAGCTCTCAATCAGTATCATGTCGTCATGGAAGTCGATCCGAAATTCCAGTACTCCCCCGAGGCACTCACCGGCATCTATGTCAAATCCTCGAGCGGCCAGGAAGTGCCACTGTCAACGCTCGTCGACAGCGTGGTGAAGGTCGCTCCGCTGGTCGTCAACCACCAAGGGCAATTCCCCTCGGTGACGATCTCCTTCAACCTGCTGCCGGGAACCGCGATCGGCCAGGCGACAGCAGCGATCCAGAAGATCGAGAACGAGCTGCACAAGCCGTTGTCGCTGCAGACCAGCTTCCAGGGCAATGCCCAAGCCTTCGGGCAGTCGCTGTCCACGACGCCGATCCTGATCGTCGCCGCCTTGTTCGTAATCTATCTCATCCTCGGCGTGCTCTATGAGAGCCTTATCCACCCGATCACGATCATTTCGACCCTGCCGTCCGCCGGACTGGGCGCGCTCCTGCTTCTGATGGCGGTCCACTTCGATCTCTCGGTGATCGCGATCGTCGGCATCATCCTGCTGATCGGCATCGTCAAGAAGAACGGCATCATGCTGGTCGATTTCGCCATGCATGTCGAGCGTCAGGAGGGATTGACGGCAGAAGAATCGATCTACCGCGCCTGCATCATGCGGTTTCGGCCGATCCTGATGACCACGATGGCGGCGCTGCTTGGCGGCGTGCCGATGATGCTCGGCACCGGCGTCGGATCCGAGATCCGCCAGCCGCTCGGCTACGCCATTGTCGGCGGGCTTGCGGTCTCGCAGCTGCTGACGCTGTACACCACGCCGGTCGTTTACATCTATCTCGACCGGTTGCAGACGTGGTTGTTTGGTGAGCGGCGCACCGCGAAGGTTGAGGGCGCGGCGCTGGCGCCCGCGGAATGAGGTTGGATACGTAGATCGGGCCAACGAACAGCACCGTGGCCTGTCGGTTGGGCATTGTGAACTTCGGGAGAGAGCAATGAAGATTGGAATCATCGGAACCGGAAGTGTCGGCTGCGCCTGCGCGTTGGCCGCCACGGTGCGAGGCAGCGCGCGCGAGATCGTGCTGGTCAACCGCACACGCAAAACCGCAGAAGCGGTGGCGACAGACATCCGATACGGCGTCCCGCTTGGCCGCAAGGTCGACATCTCAGACGGCGATTACGGCGATCTCGAAGGCGCCGAGGTCGTCCTGATAACCGCCGGCGTGAACGAAAAGACCGGCGGCGCGACGGACCGCAGCGATCCGCAGGGACGCCTCAGGCTCCTCGACAAGAATGCGCAGATCTACCGCGACATCGTGCCCAGGATCGTCGATGTGGCGCCCCGCGCCGTGCTGGTCGCGGTAACCGATCCACCCGATCCGCTTGCGGATATTGCGCGCGAGGCCAGAACGGGCGTGATCGTCCTGAGCGCCGGCACTTATCTGGACAGCCAGCGATTCCGCGTCCACCTTGGCAAGCATTTCGGCGTCGATCCGGCGCATGTCGAGGCACAGGTCATAGGAGACCACGGGACCGCGCAGGTTTTCTTATGGTCCTCGGCGCGGATTGGAGGCGTCCCGATCGTGAGCCTGCTCGAGCGGCGCGGCGAGGCTTTAGCGGACCTGCGACAGCAGATCGAGAAAGACGTGCGTTACGCCAACATCACCATCATCGAGGGCCACAACGCCAGTCAGTATGGCATTGGCATTGTCGCAGCCCGCATCGCCGAGATGATCCTCACCGACGAGCGCGGCGTGATTCCAATCGGCTCCTTCCAAAGGGAATTTGGAGTGACGTTGTCCCTGCCGAGCGTCGTCGGTCGCGGTGGCGTCGTCGAGGTGCTGGAACCAACCTTGTCGGAGGATGAGCGAGCCGGACTTCACAAGAGCGCGGACCTGCTGAAAGCGGCTTTGGATCGCGTTGCTTAACTGACGCGCTTCGCTCTGTCCCGCTATGCTCGGCGCCTTGGCGTTGCTCTCCATATCGCAAGCCTTTCCCGGCTCCTCATCGAGCTCTTAAAGATTACGGCTTTGACCCGCGCGTCCTCATTCGTTGTGGTGGGATAGATCAGCGACTGATCCTCGATGTCCTGGATTGGGAGCTTGAAGCAGACTGTTGAACAAATTCTCGCTGCGTGCAGCCAACGGCCATGCTTTCGGGCCGGTTTGCGCACCCGCAAGAACGTCAGAGTCCGCCGCCTGGCTCAGCCGGCAACGTGAACTGAAACACGGCGCCACGGGGGTGATTGGCGTTTGCCCACAAGCGCCCGTCGTGGGCGCCAATGATTGACCGGCAGATGGCGAGGCCCATGCCCAAACCCTCGGACTTGGTGGTGCAATATGGATCGAAAACCTGCTCGAGCATTTGCGGATCGACGCCTGGCCCGGAATCAGCCACCCCGACGAGCACGAAGCTGGATTCGGTCGGCGCGGTGGTGATGAGCAGGTCTCGCGCCCCGTCCGAAGTGGTGGCCATGGCCTGGATCGCGTTGATAACGAGGTTGAGCAAGACCTGTTGTAACTGCACACGATCGCCCTCGATGAGCAGCAAACCGTCCGCAAGTTGCATCTTCACCGAAACCTCGTTTTTCAGCGCCTCGCTCTGGGTCAGGACAGTGACCTCGCGGATTGCTTCGTTGAAATCGAAGCGCTCGTTGCGCCGCGGCGCCTTCTTGACGAGTGCACGCGCTCTGGCAATCACTTCACTGCTGCGATGGGCATCCTTGATGATTTGTTCGATTGAAATGCGCGCTTCCTCGACATCGGGCGACGTCAGGCTGAGCCAGTTCAGCGCCGCGTTGGCGTTGATGGCCACAGCGCTGATCGGATGCAGAATCTCGTGAGCCAGTGATGCGGATAGCTCGCCCATGATGCTGACCCGGTTGAGGTGTGCCAGATCCGCTTCCAGCCGTCGCACACGCTCATGCTCATCTTGCGCCCGTTTACGCTCCGTCACGTCGATTGTGGTTCCGACGACCTCAAGAAATTCACCGCATGCCGAATAGGACGGGCGACAGATCGATCGAAGATGCTTGAGAGTGCCGTCAGGAAGGACAATACGGTACTCGATCGCGCAATCCTGCTTCTGTCGCAAGGTACGCTGGAGCGCTTCGTACGTCCGGTCGCGATCGCCGGGGTGAACCCTTTGCAACAACTGGTCCCGGGTTGGGATACCCGCCAGGGGATCGAACCCCCAGATGCGGTAGAGCTGCTCCGACCAGTACAGAGACCGTTCTTCGTCAAAGGCAAAGGCGCCACTATTGCTGTGCTTTTGCGCTTCGGCCAGGTACGCTTCGCTGCGTCGGAGGGCCTCTTCCGCGCACTTGCGCTCGCTGACATCGCGTGCCACGCACAAATAGCGATGGCCACCTTCCTCGAAATGACCGACGCGTACCTCCACCGGAAAGGTGGTGCCGTCTTTGCGCCGGTGGCGAGTCTCGAAGGTCACTGTCTCGCCGGCGAGGATGCGGTGCTTGAGTGCCTGAACTGCGGTATCGTCGAGGCTGGGGTCGAAGTCTCGCCGATGCTTTCCGATCAGCTCTTCCCGCGTAGCCGAGCCCAGCGCAGGCCTGGCGGTTTGCATCGATCACGATCGAACGATCATCAAGGAGAAAGAAGGCATCAGTCGCGTGATCCACGAAGGTGCGGAAGCGCGCTTCGCTCGCGCGGAGGTGCTGTTCGGTTTGTCCAGCCGTGAGGTCCTGCACCACCCCAAACTGACGCAGCGGCCGGCCCGCTTGATCCCAAGTCACATCGCCCTCGCTATGTACAATGCGAAGCGAGCGGTCGCGGCTGCGGCTGTACCGGCCACCTTGGGCGGTCGCGAGGTCCGTGGCGACCGGATGGTCGATGACCCTGTTCGAAAGCCCTGCATTCGCCAGCGCCTTTCGGTAGTCCGGCGCAGGACGATCGTAAGCAATCGACTTGCCAGCCAAACGCGAGACCTCGTGCGCGAACTCTGCCAACGTGAAGGCCTGGTCCCCCGCGAGTTCGTAGGTCTTGCCGTCGTGTCCGTCAGTCGTGAGAACGGCAACTGCTGCGGCGGCGAAGTCGGTGGGGGCGGCTGCGGCGATGCGGCCGTCCCGCGCAGCTCCGAGGAATGCGCCCGGCGCGAGCGGCACTCCGAGGTTCTCAGTGTAATCCTCGGCGCACCAGCCTTTGCGTAGCATGACGAAAGGGATACCGGACCGACGAATGAGTTCTTCTGTCTTCGTGTGCTCGGTCGCGATCGGCAGGGTGCTGGACCCGAGCTGCAGCAAGCTCGCGTAGACGATGAGCTGGACGCCGGCTGCCTTCGCGCCGTCGATGACGGCTCGGTGCTGCTGCTGGCTCAAGTCGTTTCCTGAAATGAGCAGCAGCCGCTTGACACCGGTGAGCACGAAGCCGAGCGTCTCGGATGATGAATAGCCCCCCGGCCGCACGCGGATACCTCGCGCAACCAGGTGCGCTGCCCGTTCGGGCCGGCGGACAATGGCCACGAGTCGATCTGGAGCAACCTTCTTGAGAAGCCCCTCGATCACAAGACTGCCCAGCTCTCCCGACGCGTCGGTAACTGCGATCATGCGGATACCCAGGTGGTGGTTTATCGCCGGCCAAATTTTCGTCGACTGGAGCCGGAGTTACCAAACTAACCGGAGGGGATGGTCCAAGTCCTTGCGCCTTGTCGGATAAGTCTGGAAAAAGCTAAAATCTTCTGGTGCGCCGTTCAAAATTGGCCGGCGACAAGGCAAAGCGATGCATCCTTCCTCCAAAGTACAAGGCCTTGCGTTCGGGCGTTTTCTCCTCCTGCCGCATCGCCGAGAGCTGCTGGTGGACAGCGAGCCTGTTAAGCTCGGCGGACGCGCCTTCGACGTGCTGATGGCTCTGGTAAACGCGCGCGGAGCCGTGCTCAGCAAGGAAGCGTTGATGGAGCGCACCTGGCCCGGTCAGATCGTCGAGGAAAGCGCGCTGCAATCGCAGGTCTCGGCATTGCGTTCTGCCCTCGGCGCAGAACGCAACTTGATCCGCACCGTATCGGGCCGTGGGTATCAGTTCACCGGCGAAATCCGCGCCGTGCCGGTGGATTTAGGCGAGCATGCAGGGGCGAACGATTTGGAATCGCAAGACGCCCGTACAGTGCCTCAATTGCCCGGCGAGCGCCGTTTGACGAATTTACCGGCGCCGGTTTCCGAACTGATTGGCCGAGATCATGTCCTCGCGGAAATCCAGAATCTTCTCTCAGAGCACCGGCTTGTCACGCTGAGCGGCAGCGGCGGGATTGGGAAGACCCGGCTCGCCGTGGCGGCCGCGCGCGGGATGCTGTCGAGCTTTGCTTACGGCGTATGGCTATCGGATTTGTCGCCACTGGTAGATGCCGCCCTCGTTGCCGCCAGAGTGGCAGGAGCGGTCGGGCTCGAAATTAGCAGTGGCGAAATCTCGGCCGAGCGTGTCGCGCAAGTGCTAGCCGATCGTCGGCGGCTGCTGGTCCTGGATACCTGCGAGCATCTGATCGCCGGCGCTGCAGAACTTGTGCAGGCTGCATTGCGGGCCGGCGAAGGTATACATTTCCTGGTGACCAGCCGCGAGCCGCTGCAGGTGGAGGGTGAGTGGATCTATCCCGTGCCGCCGCTCGATGTTCCCGCGGAAGATGTCGAGACTGAAGACCAGATTCTGCGTTATGGCGCGGTGCAGCTGTTCGTTCAGCGGGCGCGGGCGGCAAACCCCCGCTTGGTCCTACATCGGCAAGCCCTGAGTGGCGTCGCGGCGATCTGCCGGCGTCTCGACGGCATACCGCTTGCGATCGAAATGGCCGCCGCACGCACGTCTACACTCCGGCCTGATGAAATAGCAGTCCGGCTCGACGACCGGTTCCAACTGCTCGTTGGTCGGCAGCGAATGGCTTTGCCGCGTCACCACACGTTGCGAGCGACGCTCGATTGGAGTTACGAGCTGTTGACCGAATCCGAACGGGTGGTCCTGCGACACCTGGCGACATTCTCCGGCCCGTTCAGCCTCGATGCGGCGAGCGTGGTTGCAGCCCAGCCTCCGGAGATTGCGCCCTGGCAGGTCATCGAGGGCATTTCAATGTTGGTGTCGAAATCGCTCGTTGCGGCAGAAGCCCGCGAAGCCAGCATGCGTTTTCGGCTGCTCGACACCACCCGCGCCTACGCGCTCGAAAAGCTTGAGCAAACCGGTGACCGCGAACGGCTCTTCCGACGTCATGCTGAATTCTACTTGGATCTGTTCAACCGCGCCGAAGCCGAGTATCAGACGAGGCCGACGGCGGAATGGCTATTTGATTACGGCCCGGAGATTGACCATCTGCGTTCCGCGCTCGACTGGGCGTTTTCGGCAACAGGCGATGCATTGCTCGGCATTGCACTCACAACTGCCGCGTTCCCATTGTGGTTGCACTTGTCGCTGTTGGACGAATGTCGCGACCGTATCGAGCAGGCACTCGCGGCCGAAGTAGAGCCGGACGCGCGCCGGGCAATGAAGCTCAATGCGGGATTGGGCGCTACGCTCATGTATACCAGAAGTGTGACAGATCCGGAGGTCCGCGACGCCTGGACAACGGCTCTCGACATCGCGGCGCGTCTCGGAGATGTCGACTACCACTTGCGGGCGCTGCTTGGTGTGTGGGGCTCCCACATGCGGAGCGGCGGGTATCGCGCTGCTCTTCAATTGGCCGAGAAATTCCATAGCCTGGCGGCGGAATCATCCGATCGGAACGATCGGATGATTGGCGAGCGGATGATCGGCGAGGTCCACTACCTCGGAGGCAACCTCGTCTGTGCACGACGCCATATCGAGCACATGCTCACCGGCTATTCCGTGACGAACCGTTGGCCAGACATCATTCGCTTCCAGATCGACCAGTTCTCGCGTGGGCGCGCGCTCCTGGCGCGCATCCTGTGGCTGCAGGGTTTCCCAGACCAGGCGATGCGGACCGCGAAACGCTGCGTCGAGGACGCTCAGGCGAGTAACCACCCGATCTCGCTTTGTTACGCTCTGGCGCAAGCGGCATGCCCAATCGCTCTGTTGGTGGGGGATGATGCCACGGCGGACCATTACATAGCGATGCTGCTTGACCGTTCGAAAGGGCATGCACTGCCCCTCTGGGAGGGGTGGGGCCGCTACTACCACGGCGTACTCCTCATCAATCGTGGAGATGTTGGCGGTGGGGTACGGCTGCTGCGCTCGGGCTTGTCCGCACTTGGCGGAGCCAGGTTTGCCGTCCGGTTTGTCACATTCCTCGGTGACGTCGCAGAGGCGCTCGGTGCTGCTGGAGAGATCGCGACAGGACTTGCCGAAGTTGACGAGGCGGTAGGGCGTTTCAGGCAGGCCGACGAGAACTGGCTGACGACTGATATGTTGCGCTGCAAGGGTGAGTTGCTTCTTTTGCAGGATGAATCTGGAGCTGCGGTCAGCTCGGAGAAGTTGTTCCGAGAAGCGCTCGATCAGGCGCGCCGGCTTGGAGCGCTGTCCTGGGAGCTGCGCGCCGCGACGAGCCTCGCCCGCCTGAAGTGCGGACAAGGCCGTACCGCAGACGCATTGTCAGTGTTGCAGCCGGTCTATGATCGGCTCACTGAAGGGTTCGAGACAGTCGATGTGATCGCCGCCAGGCGGCTTTTCGGCGGCCTGAGCGGTGTCACTTCACGAGGTTGATTCAGAACTGTCGAACCGCGACCGCATGCAACGCGGGACGCGCGAAAAAGACGTCCGAAAAATTGCCTGTCGGCATGCACCTAACCCGATGCCGCCGCGCGCAAGCTGATGCAGCGGGCTCACGCATTCGAGCCATGATTGAGCCGAATGGGGCCGGGAGGGAAGACGGGACGTCCTGGTCCATCGGGGGCACAGGAACCGACCTGGCTCCCACCGCTTCTATCGATCGACTGTCGCGACGGAAGTCATCTTCGCAGAGGCAGCGTTTTGGAGCGCGGCGAGGAGCTGGCTTTGCGGTGGCATTTCCCGTGAGGCTGTCGGCATGCGCCGGTTCGGTTCAGGTGAAGCGACCCTTGTTCGAACGTGCAGTTGATTATCGCAGATACCATATCTCCCCGGGCGGCGGAAATTGCCATTAGCTTGCTGCGGTAGGAGTCAGAAGACTGGGGTCGGAATTGCGCTCCTGATCCACGACCTCGGTCTCACGGAATGAGCGCCAGTGCGATCCGATCGGCGGCGGCGACGACGACCAGAGCGATCGCCAACGCCGGCCAGCCGAGATTATCCAGGATCAGGCCAGCGCCCGCGAAGAATCCGGCTTCGAGAACCAGCCGCCCAGCCGGACCGATCTCGTATTTTCGCTTCGGGGAGAGGAACGTGCCCCAGACGGCGGCACCGGCCGCACAGAATACAATCCCCAGCAGCGCTTGTCCCAAGATCGGCACTGCCAGATGCGCGGCCGATGCCGCAAGCGATGCAAGGACGCAAAGTTCAAGAGCAAATCTTATACCGAGCGCTGTCGCTCTCATTCTGCGTCCACGCTGGCCTAGCGATGGTTCACTCATCTTGGGAGAAGCCCGAGGCCGCCGAGAAGCCGACGATATATTCTCTGAGCTGCTCCCCCGTTTGACCCTTAGGTTCGAGGAGGATCTGATAAAGCAAAGCCCCGCTCAATATGTTTTGAATGAGATTTGGGTCAAGACCGTCAGGAAGGGCGCCAATTCCGATTCCGGCTACAGAAACGATACGATATCGTATCGTAAGCCTGCGCGTCAATGTCAGAGGCTCAGGAAGGGCGATGGCGCGCCACGACCGATGAAGATGGGCACTTATATGAGGCTTCTTCAGTCAAGAGGTTTTTTGCTGGAGCTTCGCTTTCGTGCTTCCCAAGAGGCCTGGGTTGCTTCGCCATGGCGCTATGATGCAGCAGCCCGCCGGGGTGCTCCCATTGCCTAATCCGCGACGATTTGCGATTCCGCGCTACGCCGCACGAGCGGCTACCTTGCCGATTTGGCAGTTGGTCCGGAATAGATGTTCGACCTAGCGAGGGGCGCACCGATTACTGAACGTATGGCCTGCACGAATGCATCGACGAGCGCAGAGCGAGGCCGATGGCGCGGAAAGAACAGGCCGAATCGGATGGTTGCGGGCTGGAGCGGCCGCGAGACAATGCCGAGGCCGGATGCGACCCTGAAGGTGAAAGGGTCGACCACGGAGAGCCCGAGCCCCTGCGCCACCAGCTGGCAGACCAACAGTGCCGACGACGAGTCTATCGTGCTCTCGATCTTCAGCCCCGCGGCCTCGAGCGACGACGTAACCAGAGCGCGCGGCGGATTTCCCAAGGGCAGGATCATGTTCTCGCCGCCCAGGTCCTTCGCATGCACCACGCGCTTGGTTGCGAGCGGATGCCGCCTCGGCATAACAAGGACCGCACGTACCGTGGCCAGTGGCTCGGATTCGACTCGCGCGTCATCGAATGGCAGCGCGGTGACACCGATGTCGAAAGGGCCGTTGGCGACCCAATCGGCGATATCCCGAATGTCCTTGATGTCCAGCGACACGCGCGTATGTGGATGCGCGCGACGAAAGGCGCCGACCGCGGCAGGCAGTATACCGAACGCCGTGATCATCGGCGCCACGATCCGCAGATGGGCACCCCGGAAGGTGCGGATATCGCGCGCGATGTTGACGATCTGATCGACGGCTGCCAGCGCCTTCTCAGCCTCGCGGTAGAATGCCCGTCCCTCCGCGGTGGGCACAAGCCGCCGTTTCTGCCGGACGAAAAGCGCGAGCCCGAGCTCGGCCTCGAGGTCGGCGATGAGCCGGCTGACCGCGGGTTGCGTCGTATGCAGCCGCTCAGCCGCCTGAGTGACGGATGCGGCCTCGAACACCGCACGGAAGGCCTGCAGTCGTTTCAGGTTCACCGTCACTCCATAACGAAACTATATGTCATGCCAACATTCCCGCATTGGACAGCATACAACGTTCCGGTCCAGCATGCACCATGGCTGGCGCCGTCTTCCACGCAAAGGAGGACCACTTGGAAGCGTCGACTGAATCAAGGGTGTCCATGGGAAGCATCCCCGGTGTCGCACCGACCCAAATCGAGGTCGCGACCCTCCGGAAGCTTCGGATGAGATTGCTTCCCTTTTTGCTTGCCCTCTATGTCATCGCATTCGTCGACAGAACCAACCTGGGGTTTGCCGCAGTGACGATGAATCCGGAACTGGCAATCAGCAGCGAGCAGTTCGGATTGGCAGCGGGAATCTTCTTCTGGGGTTACTTCCTATTAGAGATCCCCAGCAATTTGATTCTTCACAGAATCGGGGCAAAGGTCTGGATAGCCCGAATCCTGATCACCTGGGGCGCAGTCGCCGCTTTGACGGGGTTTGTGCAGTCTGCCCATCAGCTCTATATCGCGCGCTTTGCTCTCGGGCTCGCAGAAGCGGGTTACTTTCCCGGTATCGCTCTGTACCTGGGTTATTGGTTTCCCTCGCGGGCAAAAGCACAAGCGCTGGCGTTGATCATCATCGGCATCCCCATCGCGAGCGTCCTGGGCGCTCCGATTTCAGGGCTCATTCTGGACCATGCTGATTGGTTCGGCTTGAGCAGCTGGCGATGGTTGTTCATTCTCGAGGGATTGCCGGCAATCTTGTGCGTGTTTCTGACGAATCGATTACTGCCAAGCCGACCTGCGGAAGCCAAGTTTCTCACTGAGCAGGAAAAGGCCTGGATCGCCGACCAATTGGAGCATGAAGAGCGGCAGAAGCCCGGTTGGCAATCGATTTCTGTGACACGGACTCTGATCCATCCGCGGATCTGGCACCTGGCGTGTATCGGCTTTGCTCTCGGCTTTGGGGCTTACACATTCTTGTTTTGGCTTCCACAGATGATGAAGTCCGTCTTGGCGGGCGCATCAAGTAGCGTCATCGGGTTGCTCCTCGTAGTACCCAATCTGGTTGGGTTGATCGCGATGATCATCGTCGCGCGTCACTGCGACCGCACGTTGGAACGCAGGTATCACATGGCAGCGGCAGGAGCGTTGGCCGGAATTGGTCTGCTGTTGCTGGAAGCGTCCCCGTCACCGTTTCTTTCCGTGTGCCTTTTTTCGGTGGTGGCGATCGGAAGCTACAGCTTCTTGCCGGTCTGCTTTTCAGTGCCCGGCGAATTCCTGTCTGGTTTCCCGGCGGCTGCGGGTATTGCGCTTGTGACCTCTGTCGCCAACCTGGGTGGGTTCGTCGGACCATATGTCGTTGGCTCGATTCAGGGAAAGACGGGCAGCCTGTCCGCCGGCCTCGCTGTTGCCGGTGTGTCATTCCTCTTGTCCGCTCTTCTGGCTTTGCTCCTGCCGCGAAAGGCGGACGTCAGTTCCAATGCTGGTCGCGATCCGTCAGCCACCAGCGATGCTGGGTGGGTTGTTTGAAAAATGTCATCATCGCGGCTTTGCGGATATGCGGCATCACCGAAGCCGATGAACCAGCCCGCTCGCGGGCAACTGCTCGCCGCTTGCTACCAAAGACCTTGGTCGCAGGGAGGAAACGATGAAATTCGTCCCGAAGCCTGTTATTCGGATCGAGCCCGCATTTGAGGATCGCGAGGCAATCCGCGCGATGTTTGCGCGACATGCTCCCTATCGTGCGATCGGAGCCTACATACCCGACGCGGTTGCGGACGACGCCACGAAAACAGTTCGTTCAACCCTGGTTCCGAGGGAACTGGGCGGCGGGCGGCGAACCTCTCGTCGAGGGCGCCGAAGCGATCCTGCACAACAAGCAGTTTCTTCGGGCGGCGATGACCCTCTTCGGAACGCCGCTTGTGTTTCCAGAATTTGTAGTGGTCAATGTCAACGCGCCGATGTCTGCCGGCATTACCCATGTTGACATCCCTGCCTTTCACGGCGCAACGCGCAAGCAATATCCTTTGCCGTTTCTGCGACTGATGGGAAGCTCCGGCCTGTTCGAAAAATGGCGCGTGATCCAGGCAGGAGCAGTCGCGTGGTTTTATGAAGGCACGGGTGGCAACTTCGACTACTGGCCGGAAGGGCTTGATGGCCCGATGCTGAGCGAGTGCGCTCCATTCGGCAATGTTGCCGTGATGGCAGATAATGACCGGATGTACCACCGCATTGGTCCCATTGGGAATCCCGATGCGATACCGCCGTGCATTTCGGCCTCGGCGCAAATTCAGCCGGCCGGCGACGGCACTTGGGAGATCGTGGAGAACGGAGAACTCCGAGCGACTTATCCTGACCGTGCCGTTCGCCTGTCCTTGGTCTGGAAGGCGGAGGTTCGGGATCGGGAGTTGAAAAAACGACAATCTGGATCTTGATCGCGTTATGGCGATCTTCACTGCCGATCTGCGCCGTCGGAACGTGGATTTTGATGTGGCCTCGGATCCTTTGGCCAGCGCTGCGTGGCTTCTCGTCCTCCAGCAGTCCTATGCTGATCCAATTCTGGCTCGCGGTAAATGAGGGGAAGCTAACCTCGCCGCGCACTCTCGAATGTCATCGAGGAGCATGGTACCGCGCTTTCATTGGAATGTTACATCTTTGCTCGCCATCGTTTCGATTGAGTCGATAGAGCGCAGCGGTCCCGTGGGATTCGACCGCGCCGCGATCCGGCTTTGCAGCTCCGCGTTGTCTTCGATACTGCGGAGCAGTGGCAGCGCGTGATGTGCGACGAGGGAGCGACTCATACGCAACCACCGACACGACGAACCGCTGTTTGTCCTTAGTATGGTGGCGTGAGTGCTTGGCATGTTGGCGCGCTAGCGGCCGCGAAGGGCCTCACGCCGGCGCAGATCGCGATCGCCTGGTACTGTCGCGGGGCGACGACATCGTGCCGCTTGTCGGGATGAGCTGGTCGTCGCGCCTTCCAGCAAATCGCGGCCGCGACCCTGGAGGATTGGTTCAGGTCGGTTCTGGGAAGACCAGACGCGCCTCGAAGCCTCCTCCGCGGCCCTTGACGGGGGAAATGAGCGTCAGGCTGCCGCCAATCTGCTTCATGACACTGTCAACGATGGCGAGCCCGAGACCACCGCCCCCGCCGATCGAGCATCCACGAACGAAGGGCTTCTTCAGAGTTTCGAGGGTCTCGGATGGAATGACCGCACCGCCATTCAGGAGCCGAATCTGTCGGCCGCGCTCGACGACGATTTCAATAAGCTCGTCGGGAGCGCCATAGCGGACGGCATTCTCGATCAGGTTGCGCAGCGTGATGCCGAGAACATCCAATTCCCCCTGCACGATGAACTCGTCCGGACATTCCGCAGTGACCACCAACCTGTCTCCGACGTCCTCGCGTCGACGAAACTCGTCGACCAGGACTTGCAGGACGGTGAGGATGTCAATGCGCTCCCGTTGCATCCCGACCCCGGCGCCGGTGCGTGAGAGTTGCAACAGCTTCTCGGCAAGGCTGCTGAGCCCTTTTATCTGGTTGACGATGCGGGTTGCGCGCTCTGCGTGTTGGGTGCCTGCGAGCTGCGCCGACAACAATTGCATCTGCGCCAAAACGGCTGCGATGGGAGTCCGCAACTCGTGCGCACTGTTCGCTGCGAACTGGCGTTCCGTGGCCAGGGTACGCTCCAGACGCTCCAACAGCCGGTTCACTGCCGTCTGGATTGGAGCAAGCTCGGTTGGCAGGCCCATGTCAGGAATTTGCGCCAGATTGGAGCCATCACGACGACCGATCTCGCCTCGCAAATGGTCCAACGAGCGCATGCTCCGGAACACCGCCCAGCGGATCAAAAACCAGGACAATGGCAAAAACAGCAATGGCGGTCCGACCGTCAGCGCAACCGCCCTTCCGAGGGCCTCGGAGCGGTGCATGGCGGGCTCGGCAACCTCGATGAAATAGCCGTCGGCAGCCGCGGGCTGAGCATAGACCCGATACTGCGGGGTATCGTGAAATCCCACCTGACGAGGGACCGGAAACGGCTTCTCAGGCGCATTCTCGGACCGCATGGCGACTTCGCCGGAGGGGCCGATGATCTGATAGGCCAGAGCCTTGGGATCCAACGTCGCGACGAGTTGCCGGGCCATCTGCTGCATCGCCTGCGGCTGTTGGACAGCACCATAGGTGGCGGGCAGCAGCCGCTGCGCTACCTCCTCGATTGCATTGTCGAGCCGCTCATTGATCTCGAATACCGTCAGCAGGCCAGCGGCGACGCTGCCCAATAGCCACAGCCCCGCCATCGACGAGGTCAACAGCCAGATCAGCCGCGACACCAGACTCCTGCTTGCCACGTCCTAATCCCCCAAGCGGTAACCGAGGCCGCGTATCGTGCGGATGAAGTCCCGCCCGAGCTTGCGGCGAATGCGGCTGACATAGACTTCGATGGTATTGCTCTCGATTTCTTCGCCGAAAGCGTACAGCGCATCCTCGATCTGTTCCTTCGATACCGTCGATTGCCGCCGTCGCCCTAGAACTTCAATCACCGCCCACTCTCGAGCGCTCAATTCAACTGGCCTCCCCTCCAATCGTGCGACTTTCGCTTCCCACTCCAGTTCAACCGGGCCAACGTGAAGCACCGGTACGGCCTTGCCGAAATACCGGCGGCTGACAGCCTCTAATCGCGCATTCACTTCGTCGAGATCGAATGGCTTGACGATGTAGTCGTCGGCTCCGGCTTTCAGTCCCTCGATCCGGTCGCTCACCAAGTCGCGCGCGGTGAGGATAACGACCGGCAGCGCATCACCGCGGCGGCGAAGTTTGCGCAGGAAATCAAGACCCCGCCCGTCGGGCAGGTGCAGATCAAGCAGCAGCGCATCATACGATACGGTCAGCACCGCGTGCTCCGCCGGCTCCAGCCGTTCGAACCAGTCCACGGCGTGTCCCGCCGCTCGAACGTGCTCCTGCACGGCCGAACCAAGGTGCGGTTCGTCTTCGACCAGCAAGACTCGCATGGGTCCACCCGTCGTCATCAAATGTAGGTGCAGGAAAAAGCTGAAGCCAACCTGAACGTCATTGGAAATACGCTTCAGGCCCGCGTCAGAAAAGCCCGCTAACAATCCCTTCCGTAACACCTTCTCGGCAAAGAATAGGAGTACCTGCCATGAAGGGCATTGTTTTGACCTGGTTCGGAATGTTGGCCGTGGTTGTCGCCATCTTCGCGACTATGGCGCACTCCGCCAAGACCGATCCTGCCAACGTGAAAGCCTACGGCGCCGTTCACGGGATCGTTATTCCACCGTTCAACGGCTAGTTGGGAGGAGCCCGCTCCTCAAGTGTCGCGAGGTGTCGCGCAGCCGGAAGATGTCTCCCTCCTAGAGGCATGAAGCGCCTTAGCGCGCGCGGAACCGCGCCAACGCCAACGGTCGTACGTCAAACGTATCAGCGTACGCGTACGCCTCCACCACCACCACCACATGCCACCGCCATGGTCGGCGCGGCCTGGCCAACAGCTGCAACAGCCAACGCGATCATTGCCTTTCGCAACATCTCATTCTCCATTCAAGATTTAGCGCCCAGCACAAATCCGCAGATCGCGACTGTTCTGGAGCATTGCGATGAGCATCCGCGTAACGGCAGCTCAACTCGACGCGAGTCTGTCGTGAATTACGGCGACCGACTTGGTTCGATCCTACCAGTTGCCGGCAGCGCAGTTCGTGCTGCATGCCGTCTCCGCAAAAGCGCGTTGGGAGAAAGCTGAAGCCAGCCTGAACGCCATCGCAAATGCGCTTCAGGCCCGCGTCAGAAAAGCCCGCTAACGATGCCGACCAACGGTTTTCGTCGGAGCGGGAAAATGATGCATACACGCCTGTTACAAACGGCCCACGTTTTCGCGATTGATGGGGCAGAGTCTAGCCATGGCCCATCGCTCCTTCGTGGGGCATTGCCGCTTGCGAGGCGGCGATTGCTCCACAGCGTTGCGGCGGTCGCTATCGCTGTAGCTGCCGGATTTGCGGCGGGCCGCTCGTTGCCGTCCGCCTCGATCACGGCGCCCGTAAGCGCCCCGGCGGCAGTTGCTGCCACTCCGGAGTTGCCGGCCACAATTACTCTCTCCGAACCGAAGCTGGCGAACCTGCAATTGCAGATCGGGCAGGCGAAGTCCGGTCCGCTGGTTCGTGCCGTGTCGGCGACGGGTAGCGTCGGCTACAATCAGCTCCATCTTGCCCGCATCAGGCCCGTGGCGCGCGGCCGGATCGAAGCGCTCGATGTAAACGCCGGCGACCGGGTCGTAGCAGGCCAGCGGTTGGCGGTCCTCGACAATTTCGACCTCAGTGCCGCCCATAGCAGGACTCTGAGCGCCGAAGCGGCGCTCAGTCAGGCGCAAGCGCAACTCAGAGCAGCAGATGCTGCTTACGACCGCGCGACAAACCTTATTCGCAACGACCTCGTGACGCAGGCCGAAGTCGAGGCTCGGCGCGCCACCGTCGCCACCATGGAGGCCGATCTCCGCACCAAGCAGGCCGAGCTGCAGCAGTACCAGGCTGAAGAGGCGCGGCTCTTGCCGATGCGCGCCGCCGCCGCGGGTACGAACCCGTCCAGCGATCAGCCAACGCTCGACTCGCGGGGCGCCATTGTCACGCCATTCGCCGGCGTAGTTGATTCGGTCTCCGTTGCGAAAGGAGAGATCATCGATCCGGCGACCACGATATTGACCGTGTCGGATCTCTCGACCGTTTGGGTCCAAGCCGACGTGGCGGAGAGGGATCTCGGCGCAGTCAAGGTGGGCGACGCAGTCGAGGTCAGAGTAAGCGCCTTTCCAGGCCGCGTTTTTGCCGGTCGCGTCACCTTCATCCCCGGCCAGATCGAGACAACGACGGGGATGGCCAAAGTGCGCTGCGAGATCCCCAACCCGGACGGCGGGCTGCGCGTCAACATGTTCGCCACCGTCACCATTCTCTCATCGCAGGACGGCGACGCCGTGATGGTGCCGAGCGAGAGCCTGCAGGAGGTCAATGGGCAGAACGTCGTGTTCAGTCCAACAGGAGATCGCCAGTTCGCGTGGCGCGCGGTTCATACCGGTCTGGTCGCGAATGGAAAGACCCAGATCACGAGCGGGCTTGAAGCCGGGACACCGGTCGTTGCCGAGGGCAGCTATTGGCTGAAGGCGGCTCTGATGCAGTCCACCATTCCGGACCAGGGCTAAAGGAGACATCGCCGTGATTAACAGGATCGTCGATGCCGCCCTCGGCAACCGTATGCTCGTCCTCATCCTCATCACCGGGCTTGTCGCAGCCGGTCTTTTGAGCATGCAACGCCTGCCGTTTGACGCCGACCCGGACATCTCGCCGCTGCAGGTGCTGGTGACGACCCAGGCACCGGGTTTGGCCCCGCCGGACGTGGAGCGTTCGATCACCTTGCCAATCGAGCTGGCCTTGCAGGGTCTGCCGGGAATGACGAGCTACCGCTCGATCTCGCGCTATGGGCTGTCCGTCATCTATGTGAAATTCGCCGACGGCGGCGACATCCTGACCGACCGCACGCTGGTTGCGCAGCGGCTGAGCCAGACAGCGCTGCCAGCAGAGGCAGGAACGCCCAGGCTCGGGCCGCTCTCCGACGGCCTCTCCGAGATCTACCAGTTCAGGGTCGAGGGCAAGAACTACCCGCTCATGCAGTTGCGTTCGATCCTGGATTGGCAGGTCGCGCCGCAGCTCAAGCTGGTCCCGGGCATCACTGAGGTCAACGTCAACGGTGGCGAACTCAAGACCTACGAGGTCCGAGTGTCCGAGAGCGCGTTGATGCACTTTGGCTTCTCGATCGAGGACATCTACAACGCGGTGGCGCAGAACAACCGCGCCATTGGCGGTGCGACGCTCGCCCGCAACGGTGAGCAGGCCGTGGTCCGCGGCGAAGGACTGCTGCAATCGATCGGAGACATCGGCAACATCGTGCTGCGCACCGCAGCCGGCGGGGCGCCGCTCTACGTCAAGGACGTCGCCGAGGTGGTCGAAGCGCCGATGCCGCGGCTCGGTGCGGTGACGAGCCAAGGCGACGGCCAAGCGGTGGTTGGCGTCGCACTGATGACGCTGGGCGAGAACACGCGTGTGGTTGCCCAGCGGCTGACCGCCGCCATGCAGCAGATCAACAAGACGCTGCCGCCTGGTGTCAGCATCGTTCCCTACTACAATCGCGCCGACCTGATCGACCGCGTCCTGCAGACGGTGGCCCATAACCTGGCTGAAGGCGCATTCCTGGTCATTATTGTTCTGTTGTTGTTGCTGGGCAATTTCCGCGCTGCCATCATCGTCGCGTTCGCCATTCCGCTGTCGATGCTAGCCGCGGTCACGGTCATGTATTTCACCGGCCTCTCCGGCAACTTAATGAGCCTCGGCGCCATCGATTTCGGCCTCCTGGTCGACGGCGCGGTGGTGATGATCGAGAACATCGTGCGCCGTCGCGCAGAGGCGCCATCTCTTCCGGCCGAGCAGGTGGTGCGGGAGGCCGCGCACGACGTGGCGCGCCCGGTCGCCTTTGCGGTCGCGATCATCACCCTAATCTATCTGCCGATCCTCAGCCTGCAGGGCGTCGAGGGCAAGATGTTCCGCCCGATGGCGCTCACCGTGATGTTCGCGCTGGCCGCTTCGCTGGCGCTGACGCTCACGCTGATGCCGGTGCTCGCTTCGTTCTTCCTGCGCAAGCCGGTCGCCGAGCGGGACAGCCGCATCATCGGTGTGGCCCGGAGCGTTTACGCGCCAGTGCTCGCGAGAACGATGCGCCATCCCGGAATCACCATCCTCGTGGCGACCGTGCTGCTGGGCGGGGCGCTCGTGATCGGCTCACGTCTCGGCGCGGAGTTTCTGCCGCGTTTGGAGGAAGGCGCGCTCACTGTCACCACCACCAAGCTGCCCGGCATCTCGCTCGAATCGGCGATCGCCACCCAGACCATGGTGGAGAAGACGCTGAAGAAGTTCCCCGAGGTGCAGAGCGTGACCACGCTCGGTGGCAGTTCGGAGATCCCGACCGACCCGATGGGGGTCGAGCAAAGCGACACCTTCATCATTCTCAAGCCAAAATCGGAATGGCGCACCGCGCAGACCGAGGCCGGGCTGATCGAAGCCTACAACGAGGCACTGGATCAGCGTGTGCCCGGCATTACGCAAAGCTGGGCGCAACCGATCGAAATGCGCATGGACGACCTCTTGCAGGGTGTGATGGCCGACCTTGCCATCGTCATCCACGGGACCGACACGGCAACACTCCACGATCTCGCCGACCAGGTTGCGCGCGTGGTCTCGGCCGTTCCCGGGGCGGCCGACGTGCAGGCAAAACAGACGGTTGGTCAGCCGTATCTCCGCGTCATCGTCGATCGTGGTGAAATCGCGCGACGCGGGTTCAATGCGACCCAGGTGCTCGACCTCGTCGAAGCGCTGGGCGGACGCACCGTCGGCACCATGAAGGACGGCGACGAGCGGTATAATATCCGCGTCCGGCTCGCTCCGCAGGACCGCGACAGCATCGACCATATCCGGGCGCTGCGCGTGAACAACGGCACCGGCGTTTCGGCTGCTCTCGGCGATCTGGCCGACCTCCGCTGGGAGCCCGGCCCAGCCCAGATCGAGCGCGAGGAAGGCAGGCGCGTCATCACGGTGCAGGCCAATGTGCGCGCGCGGCCGCTCGCCAGCTTCGTGGCCGACGCGCAGCAGGCGGTCGCGGCCCAAGTGCATCTGCCGCCGGGTTATACGATCTCCTGGGGTGGGAGCTTCCAGGATCTGCAGCAGGGCATGGCGCGGCTGTCCGTTGTCGTGCCCGTGGCGCTCGCCGTCATCTTCGTGTTGCTGTATCTGATGTTCGGCGACGCACGGCTTGCGACGCTGATCTTTTTCAACGTTCCGTTTGCGGCGGTGGGCGGAATCTTCGCTCTCGCGCTCCGCGGCATGCCTTTCAGCATTTCGGCCGCGATCGGCTTCATCGCCTTGTTCGGCATCGCGATTCTGAACGGCGTCGTGATGGTGAGCTACATGGAGGAGCGGCGCAAAGAAGGACTTCCGGCTGCTGCGGCGGCCTGGCAGGCGGCAATGACGCGGCTACGCCCGGTGCTGATGACGGCGACTGTGGCCAGCCTCGGCTTTCTGCCGATGGCGGCTTCGACGAACTCCGGCGCCGAAGTGCAGCGCCCGCTCGCGACCGTCGTCATCGGAGGTCTGATCAGCGCGACGTTCCTTACTTTGCTGGTGCTCCCCGCCCTCTATCCATGGTTTTGTCGTGTGCGCGGCTTCGTTAGCGCGGCCGCGCTCAACGCCTGCGCGTCGCAACCGGCAGAGTGATGACACTTTGCCAGTCTTATCAGTCTGAATTTGTAGAACGCGGTGGTCATCGGCGGCGCGTTTCTCAACGCCGACCGCAAGGAGAACTGGTCTGATCGTAGCTTAGCAGAGAGGGTGTCAGAAAGGATGTGTAAGCAGGTTTCTGTGAGTTTACCCTACTGAGGAGACTCACATGACGACGATAACAACTGAACTGCTTGATCAACTACTTGCTAACTATGAGAAGCCGGAGGACCTGACCGGGGACAACGGGCTGTTCAAACAGCTGAAGAAGGCCTTGATCGAGCGTGCGCTCGGCGCTGAGCTGAGCGAACATCTCGG
>Ga0210401_10001278_pt1 | contig 29436 bp, 27 predicted proteins | sample IncBWH32MmetaG_FD_150866 | JGI IMG/M metagenome (GOLD analysis project Ga0210401, IMG submission 150866) | Forest soil microbial communities from Barre Woods Harvard Forest LTER site, Petersham, Massachusetts, United States - Inc-BW-H-32-M | ecosystem: Environmental > Terrestrial > Soil >...
CGGTGGTCCCGAGCCACTGATGGCGAAATCGGCGGTATGCCATTCCGGACAATTGGGGGCGAAGAGGCCGACGCGGTCGCCGGATTTCACGCCAAGTTCAACGAACGCATAGGCCAAGCCAGCGACGCGGCGGAGAAACTCCTGAGAAGAAACAGCTTGCCAGCGCCCGTCGCGGCGCACCATTTGGGCGCGGGCAGAAGGGTGGTCGTCGACGGCCCGGAGGAAGCGCGAAGGCAGCGTTGGATAGTTCATGCAATTTTTGAATGTACCCTAGTCAGAAATTTGGTGCAATATTCCGAAAAGTGGGTAGTGCGTGACTTTCCGGTTTATACCATAACGACGCCGGAGAAAGAGACTGCTTTGGTTCAGCCAAATCTTACTGCCGTTGATGGCGATCGTTTTCCTGGAATCATTAATTAGCCGATGATTGGCTACGCTTCGCGCGGCATGGCGCCCGCGAGCAGAAGTACCGCGCCGCAAAACATCAGCGCATCCGCCGACAAATTAAGTCCTTTGTCCAGGCTGGCGCGCTCCACTACTGCAATCGGCGCATAGACGACCAACTCCACGAAGAGCGCGGTCGACCCCAGCCACGTGGCAGCGGCGTGGGTTTTCTTGCCAACAAGCAACAGGGTACCTGCAACTGCGTAAACCGTGGCCGCCAAGTACGTCCAAATGGCGTGTCCGTAGATGTACTCAGGAGTCATCGGTTTCAGCGGAACGATGGGGACGTGATTGCCGTGCATGAATTGCTCGAAGCTGAAAAACAGCACGGGAATTGCAATAAAGTATCGCGCAATCGTCGCAAGGACGTCCGCGCCGCGCTCGCGCCGCTGTCCGGTGAGGCTGGCTGCCAGCGCCAGAGCGCCCCCGCTGAAGGATAATTCCCGCAGCGCCAACGTCAGCGCAAACCGATCTCGCGGGTTTTGTAGCCAAGCTGGGGCATCCATCAGCACTACGAAAAGGAAAAACGTCAGGGCGAGCAAACCCGACGAGAGACGCGCCTGAATCTTTGTCATCATGCTGAGCGCGGCTGCGATAAAACAAGTACCTACCATGTACGCCCAGAACTGATGCCACGGAATCCACGCCGGTACGAGCGACGCGATGGCCTGCGTCAGCGTGAAATGCTCGGTGCCAAATGCCGCGAGTGGCGCTGCGTAAAAAAGCGGCCCGAACAAAATCAGCTTGTCGAATCCTTGCGCCTTTTGCCAATCGCCACGAAGAAAAATTGCGACCAGCCCGATGGCAAGAACCACTCCACCCACAAAATACGACCAAATCAGCTCGCGGGGAAAGGCGAGGAAAACCATGGCTGCCAACGACGGCATTAAGTTGCCGCTCACGGCGATTCCTTTCTGCCCCGTTGCACCCTAGCCCACTACCTCGATTTTGTTCTGTGTATTTATCGGCAGAGTCTATCACGGAGGCCGTTATTCCAGTCTTGCCACATCTGTACATGGAGAAGCACCTGATTAGTGGTGCCAGCTTAACCGGAAACTCACCCACTATTATCAAGTGCTACTTTAGTGCTTGGGTGACTGGAAATAGCTGATGCAAGCAGGGGCGCGGACATAATCGAGACCGGCCCGCCGCTTTCTTCGCAAGCGAGAAGAGCTGAGTTAAGATGGGGCCTAGGAGCTAAGCCATGAGCGCACCGACGTCCGTGATGAATGATCCGGCGGTTAGCCGCGGGCCCTTTCGTGCCCCGCGCGGAACGGAGATTTCGTGCAAGGGTTGGCAGCAGGAAGCCGCGCTGCGGATGCTACTGAACAATCTGGACCGCGAAGTGGGAGAAAAGCCGGAGGACCTGGTGGTCTACGGAGGAACGGGAAAGGCGGCCCGAAATTGGGACTGCTTTCATGCCATCGTCAAGTCGCTGCGCGCGCTGGAAGGAGACGAGACGCTGCTCGTCCAGTCTGGCAAGCCCGTGGCGGTTTTCAGGACCCACGACTATGCCCCGCGCGTGCTGTTGTGCAACTCCAACCTGGTGGGCCAGTGGAACAATTGGGAAAAGTTCAACGAGCTGGACCGTGCCGGCCTGATGATGTACGGCCAGATGACCGCTGGCAGCTGGATTTACATCGGGACGCAGGGAATCCTGCAGGGCACCTTTGAGACCTTCGCTTCCGCGGCCCAACAACATTTCGCGGGCACGCTGGCAGGAAAGCTAGTGGTGAGCGGCGGCATGGGAGGGATGGGTGGAGCGCAGCCGCTTGCGGCGACCATGAACGGCGGAGCGTTTTTGGGAATCGACGTCGACCCGGAGCGCATCAAGCGCCGCGTCAAAACGGGCTATTGCGACGTGATGGTCACGTCGCTCGACGAAGCCTTGCGCATCCTGAAGAACGCGGTGCGCAAGGGAGAAGCAACTTCCGTTGGCTTGGCTGGCAATTGCGCTGACCTTATTCCCGAACTGGCGAAACGCGGTGTTGTGCCCGATATTTTGACCGACCAGACCAGCGCTCACGACCCGATCGGCGGATATGTTCCGAATAAGATGACGCTGGAGCAGGCGGTAGCGCTCCGTAAAACGGACCCGCAGGAATACCGCAAGCGCTCCATCGCGGCAATGGGCGAGCATGTTCAGGGCATGTTGGAGTTACAAAAACTTGGCGCGGTGACCTTCGACTACGGCAACAACATTCGGACGTTTGCCCACGAGGCAGGCGTGAAGAACGCCTACGACTTCCCCGGCTTCGTTCCGGCTTACATTCGCCCGCTGTTCTGCGAGGGCAAAGGACCGTTTCGGTGGGCGGCACTGTCTGGTGAGACTTCGGATATTGCTCGAACCGACCAGCTGGTCCTGGAAATGTTTCCCCAGAACGAACATTTGAAGCGCTGGATCACCATGGCGCAGAAGAAAGTGAAGTTCCAGGGTTTGCCATCGCGCATTTGCTGGCTGGGCTATGGAGAACGCGACAAGTTTGGACTGGCGCTGAATGATCTGGTAGCCAAGGGCGAGTTGAAAGCGCCGATCGTGATCGGACGGGATCATCTGGATTGCGGGTCGGTGGCGTCTCCCTACCGGGAAACGGAATCGATGAAGGACGGCTCTGACGCCATCGCGGACTGGGCGCTGCTGAACGCGCTTGTGAACACGGCGAGCGGCGCGTCGTGGGTTTCGATTCATAACGGCGGGGGAGTGGGGATAGGGTACTCGCAGCACGCCGGTCAAGTTACCTGCGCCGATGGCACCAAAGAGATGGCCAAGCGCATCGAACGTGTATTGACGAACGATCCCGGAATGGGCGTAGTTCGCCACGTCGACGCCGGCTACACTGAGGCAATCGATTTTGCCAAGAAGGCGGGCATGAAGGTGCCGATGTTGTAGGGCGAGACGGGCCGTCGAGGAGCAGACGATGTACACAATATTCGGTGCAACAGGAAATATCGGGTCGGTGATCACCCGGGTTCTGCTGGAGAAAGGCGAACAGGTACGTGTGGTTGGCCGCAATGCCGGCAAATTGCAGAAGTATGTGCAAAAAGGGGCCGAGGCGTTTGTCGGCGATGTCTCCGACGAAGCGGCGATGGCGCAAGCGCTGAGCGGGGCTCGCGCGGGGTTTCTGATGATCCCGCCGAATCCAACCTCGCCCGACTACCGTGCAGAGCAAGAGCGCGTGAGCGATTCGATCGCAGCGGCTGTAAAGAAATCTGCGCTGCACTATGCCGTGAACCTCAGCAGTTTCGGGGCGCAGGCGGAAACGGGAACAGGTCCGATTTCGGGGCTTCATCGCTTTGAGAAGAAACTGAACGCCATCGAAAAGCTAAACGTACTGCACTTGCGTCCGGTCTACTTCCTCGAGAATCACTTGAACAGCATCAACATGATCCAGATGATGGGAATGATCGGCGGGGCCTTGAAAGCGGATTTGGCCATGCCGCAAATAGCGACGCGGGACATCGGCGCGTTCGCCGCCGAGCGACTCCTGAAGCTGGACTTCAACGCCAAACAGACTCGCGAACTGCTAGGGCAGCGCGATTTGAGCATGAATGAAGTCGCCACCGCGATTGGCCGGGCGATTGGCAAGTCTGATTTACGATACGCGCAGTTTCCCTACGATCAGGTGGAGCAGTTTCTCCTGCAAATGGGCACGCCGGCACGGACGGCGTCGTACTTCATCGAAATGTTCCGCGGGATCAATGAAGGGATCGTTGTGGCTACAGAGCCTCGAACAACAGAAAATACTACACCGACTTCGATTGAGAATTTTGTGAAAGAGGCTTTTCTGCCGGCTTATCAGGGCCAGGCCGTCGGAGCCTGAATGCAAAGCGTTGCTGAATCTGCCAGAATAGCAACACGTTGAGTGACAGCTTACTGATCACAGGTGGTTCCCAGCTTTTGACGCTGAGGGGCGGAAGTCCACGCAGGGGCACCGCTCTTTCCAAACTCGGGATCATCGAAGATGGAGCTGTGCTGCTGCGCGACGGGCTGATCATTGCGGCCGATACGCGCGCACGGATCGAATCGCGCAAAGATGCCCGGCAGGCAGAGAAGATTGATGTTGGTGGACGCGTGATTCTGCCCGGATTTGTGGACTCGCACACTCACCTGGTCCATGCGGCAAGCCGCGCCGAAGAATACGAACTGAAAATCCAAGGTGTCAGCTACGAGGAAATCGCAAGAAAGGGCGGCGGCATTCTGAATTCGGTGAAGCGGCTACGAGCCGCCACTTGCGATGCTCTGAAACGCCGAGCGCTTGGCACGTTACAGGAGTTCGCCTCGTTCGGAACGACGACGGTCGAGGCAAAGAGCGGTTACGGGTTGGACGTTGCGAGCGAACTCAAGATTCTGCAGTTGCACCGCGAGCTAAACCAGGCGCAGCCGCTGGAAATCGTTTCGACATTCCTGGGCGCGCATGTCGTTCCCGCCGAGTATCGCGGCAGAGCTGATGGGGCGGAATGCTATGTGCAGCTCTTGACGGATCAGCTGCTGCCGGAAGTGGTGCATGAGGGCCTGGCCGAGTTTTGCGATGCGTTTTGCGATCGTGGTGCCTTCACGCGCTCGCAATCGAAGCGAATCTTGAGGGCAGGCAAACAGCACGGGCTCGTAGCGAGATTGCACGCCGAGCAACTATCGCGAACGGGAGCAGCGCAATTGGCGGTGGAACTGGAGGCGGCAAGCTGCGACCACCTGGAGCACATCAATTCCGCTGATATTCGCCGGCTGGCGGGATCGCGCACGGTAGCCACGCTGCTTCCGGGCTGCGATTTCCATCTGGGTTGGAAGGAATATGCTCCGGCACGGCAGCTGATTGAGGCCGGCGCAATCGTGGCGCTCGCGACCGACTACAATCCGGGTACTTGCCCGACCGTGAGCATGCCCATGATCCTGTCTCTGGCCTGCACACAGTTGCGCATGACGCCAGCCGAGGCGATTGCGGCGGCTACGATCAACGCCGCTTTTGCGTTGCGGCGCGACGGGCGTATTGGATCCCTGGAAGCGGGAAAACAAGCGGACCTCGCGGTCTTCGCAGTGGAGGAGTACCGGGAAATTCCCTATTATTTTGGAATGAACCGCTGCTGGATGACAATGAAACGCGGCGAGATCATTCACATGCAGGATTGAAGTAGAAGGATTTTGAATGACGCGGTGTCCTTGCGCGCATTCCTGAGGCGGAAGCTGACGATGAAACGATTGATAGAATGCGTGCCGAATTTCTCGGAGGGCCGAGATCCCGCGAAGGCGGACTCGATCGTCCAGGCGATGAGCAGCGTCCCTGGCGTTTATGTTCTCGATCGCGAGATGGACGCTGACCACAACCGCTGCGTCATCACGCTTGCGGGTGACCCCGAAGCCGTCGCGGAAGCTGCCATTCGTGGCACGGGCCGCGCGATGGAACTGATCGATATGAATCATCACACTGGAGCGCACCCGCGCGTCGGCGCGACCGACGTAATTCCGTTCATTCCTATTGAAGGAGTTACCATCGAAGACTGCGTGGCACTGGCGCGCCGTGTCGGCAATGAAATCTGGAAGCGCCACCGCATTCCGATTTTCTTTTATGAGGCGGCGGCAACCCGGCCGGACCGCGTCAATCTGGAAAATGTGCGCCGCGGCCAGTTTGAAGGCTTGCGCGAAGAGATGAAGAAGAACCACGATCGGCAGCCGGACGTGGGGGAACCGAAACTGCATCCCACCGCGGGAGTGACGGTAGTGGGCGCGCGGAAATTTCTGATCGCCTACAACGTCAACCTGAGCACTTCCGACATCAGCGTCGCCAATAAGATCGCAAAAGCCATTCGTTTTTCCAGCGGCGGGCTGCGCTACGTGAAATCAATGGGCGTGGAACTCAAGGCGCGCAATCTGGCACAAGTCTCGATCAATCTTACGGATTTCGAAAGCACGCCCATGCATCGGGTCTACGAGATGGTGAAACGCGAGGCTGGGCGTTACGGAGTGGTGCCGGTCGGCAGCGAAATCGTGGGCCTGGTTCCAAAGAAGGCCATTGAAATGGCAGCGGACTACTTCCTGCAATTGGAAAATTTCTCTCCGTCGCAGGTGTTTGAGAACAAATTGTCGACCGTCCTAACGGGCGCACCGGCAGAGTCAAAAGAAGGAAAATTAGCTCGCCTTGCCCGTCCGTTCCTGGAGGCGGTAGCTGAACCTACCGCCACGCCAGGAGGCGGGAGCGTGGCGGCACATGCGGCGGCGATGGCCGCTGCGCTGGGACAAATGGTTGCAGGATTGTCTCGCAAGAAGAAATCGCAAATATTGCACGTCGAAAAACTCTCTGAGCACGTGGACGCGCTGCGCAGAACGGCCGACGATCTCGCAACAGCTATCGACCGCGATGCTTCTTCTTACGACGCCGTGATGGCTGCGTTCAAGCTTCCGCAAGGAAGCGCGGAGGAGACGGAGAAGCGCGAACAAGCTATCCAACAAGCAACAAAGGGCGCCGCCGAGGTCCCTTTGGAAGTCGCTGAAAAGGCTGTTGCGCTACATGAACGCCTGGTACAACTGGAAGCGATTGCCGCCGCATCCATGAAATCAGATCTACGTGTGGCGCGTCTAATGGCGGTAGCGGGCGCGAAAGCTGCCATCGCGAACGTAGAGATTAATCTGGATGGCCTGAAAGACCCGACGTATGTGGCCTCCGTGAAAAACCGGGTTGACGAACTGCGCAAACGCCTCGGTTAGTAACTGGCCAGTGTCGTAGAATAGAGTTTCTGCCCTGCCCCCTTTGAAAGGAGCATTTCATGAAGTGTATGGCGAAAACGGTACGGATTCTGGCGGCGTGTGCCGCATTGGTTCTGGTTTGTGCGATGTCCAAACCCGTGAGAGCAGGTGGCATCGGGGCCGACACCATTGGGCTGTTCCCCAAAGAAGTGGGCGAGTTTGCGTATGCTGACCTCAAGAAAGCTCGCACCATGAAATGGTACCCCGCTCTGCAGGAACAGATGCTCCCCGAAAGGTTCCGGCAATTTGAGAAGTTCCTGGCCTCTGCGGGAGTAGACCCGAATAGCCAAGTGGATGAACTGGCGTGGGGGCTGGTTCCCGAGTCCATGGCAAAACAAGAGGGCGGAGGCGCCACGGACATCCCGTCGAGCGAGATGATCGTAGGGATCGCCTTGGGCAGTTACAATCCGGATTCAACGGAGGCTTATTTCAAGCAGCAAAAGCTCGCGACAACCAATGTTCGCGGGTTCACGCTATATGCGTTCGGGTCGGGCTCCGGCCCGAATGACCTGTTCTTCTTTTTTATCGATTCTAGCAAGGCTGCTTTCGGCCATCGTCGACTTTTGGAGAAGATGATTGAGATTCGCTCCGGGGGTCAGGACGGCCTGTTGCGCAACGACAAGATGTACAACCTAATTAACGAGGCCAATGGCTCGGGCATGATTTGGGCCGTCCTAGATCCTGGTTACACGCGGCTGGCGCTCGGGCAACTCGCTCGGAAGTCCAGCAGTTTCCTGAAGCGGCAAAACTCATCCAGAACATGCAATCGATGATTATCACCGCCAACGCCGGCAGCGGTATCGATGGAAAATTTCAAGCGGTATGTGGCTCCTCAGGGGACGCCAACACGCTGAGCCAATTGATGCAGGCCGGCTTGTTATACAAGAAATATCAAGCCAATAAAGACAATCCCGAACTGGGACAGCTTCTCGATCAGGCCAGCGTGTCTCCTTCTGGCGACCGTGTGGTAATCCACATGAGTGTCAGCGACGATCAGATGACCTCGCTGATCAAGAAAAACACGTTTGCTTTCAAATTGTGAGTGTAGTTGTGGAGCGGACCTTCAGGTTACCCGGTGTGTGAACCGTTCCCGAGAAACTTGATCAGACGCATTCGCGCGGAATTTTCCAGGAACTCGCAGTGCACTTCGTCGACGCCCGGCAACGTTGGCTTTTCGTTCCCTTCCGGGCTCCCTTTCCCTGGGACCGAAAGATCGATTTCCAGACGATCTTCGTATCGAAGCAGGGTAACTTCGCAACTGGTCGCCGAACTGTGGCAGTGGAAGCAGTGCTTGCAGGCTAACATAACCGACTCCTGCAAATTGAGAATTGCCTCATTCGCTAGACCGGCATTGTCCGCGAAATATCGGGCTACGCCTCCGGCGGCAGCGGCCAGGCGTACGTCCGCATCCATCTGAAGAAGGATCGTCTGGGGGTAGGTCGGCACGGTTATTGGCTACTGGCTAAAGCGACATCACAAGCTTCGCGGCAATCCGGACAATAATACAACCCATCGACGCATAGGCGGACATTGTTCTGGCCTTTGCAGATGGTGCAGTACTTTTCGCAAGTGCAATAGGTCTCGGCCTTGTCACACTGCATGCAGACCACTTGCTGCCGGGCAGCCATGTGCACCTCCGAGAAAAACTGTACCTGACCGGTAGTATACCGGCAAGAGTGACCTGGACTGGAAGTCTCTAACTGCTAAGAGGCCCCCATTCCCACATGTCATCGACGGCACATTTTGACGCTACCTGCCTCGCATGCTAACATCCCTTTTTGCCCGAGCAATCGGAATGGACTCCGGAACCTCTCCCATAAATTCGGTACCTCGCAAAACGCCTTTGAACGCGGTGCATCGCGGATTAAAGGCGAAAATGGTGAATTTTGGCGGCTGGGACATGCCGGTGGAGTATCCATTGAGCGGCGGACTGGTCGCGGAACATAAAACCGTGCGCAACGGTGTCGGCCTGTTTGACGTCAGTCACATGGGCGACATTCGGGTCCGAAGCGGCAAACATCCGGGTGGCGCGCTCGCCGCGGTCCAGCACATCACCATGAACGACGTCTCGAAGTTGGCGATGGGCCAGGCGCACTATTCGGCGATGCTGTATCCCGAAGGCACGTTCGTCGACGACGTCATCGTGCATCGGCTGGGCGAGGACGATTTCCTGCTGGTGATCAATGCCGGCACGCGAGAGAAGGACATCAACTGGGCACGGGAAAATACGAAGGGGTTCGATTGCCGAGTGGAAGACCTGAGCGCTGCCTATACGCAACTGGCTGTTCAGGGACCGAGAGCCCGCGACGTTCTGCGCAAACTGACGGATGCCAATCTGGATGCAGTGAAGAATTACTGGTTCACCCACAGCACCGTCTGCGGACTTGCGAACACGCTCATCGCCAGAACCGGGTACACAGGCGAAGACGGCTTCGAGATTTATATACCCTCCGACGTCGCCACCAGTGAACGCGTCTGGAGTGAAGTGCTGGAAGCGGGAAAAGAGCTCGGCATCGTGCCCTGCGGGCTAGGCGCGCGCAACACTCTGCGCCTGGAATCGAAGATGGCGCTTTACGAGCACGAGATCAGCGACAAGATCAACGTGTGGGAAGCGGGACTGGATCGCTACTGCAAGATGGAGAAGGGCGAGTTCATCGGGCGGGCGGCGCTGGAAAAAGCACGCGTCGCTGGACTAACGAGAACACTCGTCGGGCTCGAGATGATTGATCGCGGAATTGCGCGGGACGGATATCGTTGCCTGAACGAAGCCGGCGAAGCGATTGGAGTGGTGACCAGCGGCTGTCCGTCACCGACGCTGTGCAAGAACATCGCCCTGGCTTATGTGCCACCTGCACTTGGCACGCCCGGCACAATTATCGCGATTGAGATCCGTTCGCAGAAATGCAGGGCGCAAGTCGTCTCGACGCCATTTTATAAGCGACCCAAAAAGGCGATCGCCCAGTAAAATGGAAGCGGTCAAAATTCCAAGTACGGGGGTGTTGCAATGGCTTATCCGAAAGAGTTTCGCTACACAAAAGAACATGAATGGATTTCCGCGAAAGGCGATACGGCCACCATCGGGATCACCGACTACGCTCAGCATGAATTGGGCGACGTGGTTTTCGTCGAGCTGCCCGCCGCGGGCAGCAAGGTGACCGCCGGCAAGACATTCGGAACCGTGGAATCCGTAAAGGCCGTAAGCGAAATCTACGCGCCTGTGAGCGGAGAAGTAGTCGAGGCTAACACGGAACTGCACAACAAGCCCGAGACGATCAATAGCGATCCCCACGGCGCCGGGTGGCTCATCAAAGTGAAGCTGGCCAACCCGGTCGAAGTCAATTCCCTGATGGACGCGGCTGCCTACGAAGTGTACATCGCGGAAAAGCAGAAGGAAGCGTCGGCCTGATGCGCTACTTGCCGAAGAGTCCCGCCGAGCGCGAAGAGATGCTGGCTGCAATCGGCGCGAAATCGGTCGAAGAACTGTTTTCGACAATTCCCGAGGCTTACCGGTTGCAAGAGCCGTTGAACTTGCCGCCGGCGATGTCTGAGGCGGAAGTCATCGCCTATTTCCAGCAGCGGGCTTCAGAGAATTCGGTCGGGTACACCAGCTATTTGGGCGCGGGCGTGTATAACCACCTGCGCTCCGTGGTGACGGACACGATTCTGCAGCGCGGGGAGTTTCTGACCTCGTACACACCTTATCAGGCTGAGATTTCTCAAGGCACGCTGCAGGCCATCTTCGAGTTCCAGACGCTGATGTGCCAGCTCACCGGACAAGAGGTTGCCAACGCTTCGATGTATGACGGTTCGACCGCGACGACTGAAGCGGTGTTAATGGCGGAGCGACTGACGAATCGACGGCGAGTTCTGGTAGCGCGCTCGGTTCATCCCGAATATCGCGACGTGCTGAAGACCTATGCGAAGAATTCCGGGCTGCGCGTCGAGGAGATCGGCTACACCGCTGCGGGAACTCTCGATGCCAAAGGAATAGAAGCCTCGTTGAAAGATGACGTTTGCGCGGTTGTGGTGCAATCGCCGAATTTCTTTGGGGCCATCGAAACGCTGGCGCCGTTGGCGGATGCCGCGCACCGCAGTGGCGCGCTTCTGGTTGTCGCCGTGACCGAGGCCGTTTCGCTGGGAATTGTGAAACCTCCCTCGGAAGCAGACATTGTAGCCATGGAGGGCCAAAGCTTTGGTTTGGCCCCTAGCTATGGCGGACCATTTGTCGGCGTCATCGCATCGCGCGAAAAGTTCGTTCGTCAAATGCCTGGGCGCCTTGCCGGGCAGACGACCGATCTGGAAGGCCGACGCGGTTTCGTTCTGACGCTGGCCACACGGGAACAACATATCCGCCGCGAAAAGGCGACTTCGAACATCTGCACGAATCAGGCGCTCTGCGCCCTGGCCGCCACTGTGCACCTGACTCTGCTTGGGAAAGAAGGCTTGCGCGAATTGGCGGAGCAGAATCTTTCCAAAGCACAGTTCGCACTGAAGGAACTGGAGAACATTCCGGGTGTGAGGCGGACTTTTTCGGCGCCTTTCTTCAACGAATTCACCGTGGAACTGCCGCGTTCCGCGAAGATGGTTAACGCGGCATTGCTCAAGGAAAAAATTGTTGGTCCCTTTGTTCTGGGTACAGCTTATCCAGAGCTCACGAAGCATGCGCTGGTTTGTGTCACGGAAACGACTCCGCGGTCAGAGATCGAGCGTTTTGCCGCAGCCGTAAAGCACACGCTGGAACAGCCGCTCTAAAACTGGAGAAAGATGAGCAATCACTCGAACCGAGCAGTACCGCACATCGTGCTGAATGAGGGACTGATCTTTGAGAAGTCCTCGCCCGGAAAGCGGGCGTTTGACCTGCCACCTCTGGATGTGCCGGAGGTGGATGCGCGGAAGGCTCTCGGCGAATCGTATCGCCGTGAAGGCGTCGAAGGATTTCCGGAGGTCAGCGAGATTGAAGTGCTCCGCCACTTCACCAGACTCTCCACGTGGAATTATGCCATTGATCTGGGGATGTATCCGCTGGGTTCGTGCACGATGAAGTACAACCCTCGCGTGAACGAGTATGTTGCGCGCCTGGCCGGAATTGCCACGGAGCATCCTTACCAACCGCAGGAACTTTCGCAAGGCTGCCTGAAAGTGCTGCAATTGCTGGAAAAATGCCTACTGGAAATTACCGGGATGGACGTCGTCACGCTGCAGCCCGCGGCCGGCGCGCAGGGTGAGTTGACGGGATTGTTGTTAATTCGCGCTTATCACCAGAAACACGGCAACCCGCGAAAGAGAGTCTTGATTCCCGATTCCGCTCACGGAACGAACCCAGCCACGGCGGTAATTGCTGGCTATGAGGTGCAGAACATAAAGTCTGACGCCGCAGGGCAAATCGACATGGCCCATCTGCGCGAGCACGTGACATCGGATGTTGCCGCGTTGATGCTTACCAATCCTTCCACGCTGGGTATTTTTGAGCAGCAAATTCCGCAAATCGCCGAAATCCTGCACGCGCAGGGCGCACTCCTCTATATGGACGGAGCCAACATGAATGCCCTCACCGGCGTAACGCGACCCGGCGACCTCGGCGTGGATGTGATGCACCTGAACTTGCACAAGACGTTTTCAACGCCACACGGTGGTGGCGGACCAGGTGCGGGCCCGGTGGCCATGAAAAAAAACCTCGAGCCCTTCCTGCCTGTTCCCGTGCTGGTGGAAAAGGAAGGCGGGCGATTGGCCCTGGACTCTCACCGCAAGGAATCGATCGGGAAAGTGAAGGCATTCAACGGAAATTTTGGTGTTCTGGTCCGGGCGCTCGCCTACATCCTTGCCTATGGCCCGGGGATTCGCCAGGCAACAGAAGATGCCGTGCTGAACGCGAACTACATCCGCAAAGGGCTCGAAGGCACCTACGATCTTCCTTACACGCGGCCGTCGATGCATGAAGTGGTGTTCAGCGACGCGATTCAAAAGAAAAATGGCGTGAACACGATGGATATCGCCAAACGCCTGATCGACTACGGATTCCATCCGTACACTACCGCATTCCCGCTGATCGTTCCCGGCGCTTTGATGATTGAGCCCACGGAATCTGAATCGAAGGAAGAGTGCGATCTGTTCATTGACGCGATGCAGGCCATTGCCGAAGAAGCGAAGACAAATCCTGAACTCGTCAAAACCGCGCCGCACAATACACGAATTCGGCGTCTCGATGAAGTCGGCGCCGCGCGCAAACCGGTTCTGCGCTGGAAGCCCGCAGAGAAGCAAAGCAAAGCCGCAGACTAGCCGGGCCCACAAGCCCGCGCCAACGGCGTGGTTGATGGTACTTGCGAACATCCGTGGCAACGCGAGCCTGATAACCCCGCTTCGCGCCTGATACAATTTACAGACAGGCTGACGGAGGCACGTTCCAGGACATGGATATTGCTGTCGATGCATGGTTACCAAAGTCGGTCATCCTCCTTCGCGAATACACTTTTGAAAAATTTGTCGCCGATCTGATCGCGGGCGTTACCGTCGGGTTGGTGGCGCTGCCGCTGGCGATGGCCTTTGCGATCGCCTCTGGCGTGTCACCCCAAGCCGGGATTTACTGCGCGGTGGTCACCGGGTTTCTGATTTCAGCGCTGGGCGGTTCCAAGACACAAATCGGCGGACCAACGGGTGCGTTCGTTGTGGTTGTTCTGGGAATCATCTCGCGCTACGGCATCGACGGGCTATTCACTTGCACGATGCTTGCGGGCGTGATCCTGGTGGTCATGGGGGTAACGCGGGTCGGCGCGATGGTGAAGTATTTTCCGCGACCCGTGGTGGTGGGCTTTACCAACGGTATCGCGATCCTGATCGCCAGCACACAGATCCGCGACTTTTTCGGCCTGCGTATGGAACATGTTCCGGGGGACTTTTTCCATCGCATCGGAGCAATCGCGGACAATCTCTATACGCTGAACTGGGCCGCGACGATTGTCGGCGTCACGTGCCTCGCGATCATGATCGCCTGCGTTCGTTTCTTTAAGAAAGTGCCGGGAGCGATCGTGGTGTGTTTCGGCGCAACGGCGGCCGTGGCGTTGCTGCACATCCCCATTGAAACGATTGGCACGCGATTTGGCGGCATTCCCAGTGGATTGCCGCACCTTTCTGTACCGGCGCTAAAGCCCAGCCTGCTGCTGCACTTGCTTTCGCCCGCCGTCACCATCGCCATGCTTGGGGCCATCGAGTCTCTGATGTCTGCCGTGGTTTCCGATCGCATGAGTCAGGACAAGCACAATCCGAACGTTGAACTCATCGCACAAGGGATAGCAAACATCTTCTCCCCCTTATTCGGCGGCTTGCCGGCCACCGGCGCGATTGCCCGCACCGCCACCAATATTCGTTCGGGCGCAAAGAGCCCGGTCGCCGGGATGGTTCACGCTCTAACGCTGTTGGCAGTGATTCTTTTCGCTGCTCCTCTGGTGAAGAATTTGCCGCTCGCCGCTTTGGCCGGCATCCTGTTCATGGTCGCCTACAATATGGGCGATTGGGGAGAAATCCCGGAAATCTTGAAGCTGAGCCGCGCCGATATTGCGGTTTGGCTGCTCACCCTAAGTCTCACGGTTTTCGCCGATCTGACGCTCGCAGTGGAAGTGGGCATGATTCTCGCCGCGTTTACGTTCATTCGCAAAATTTCCCAGACAACGACTGTCTCTAAGGTCACCGACGACTATATTGAAGATGGCCGGGCGCATATCCTGCAAGACAAAGACATTCCCGACTACGCCGCGGTCTACCGGATTCACGGCCCTTTTCTGTTCGGTGTGACCGACAAGGTCAACACCATCACGGACCATCTCGCGTCGCTTCCCCCAATTGTGATCCTGAGACTGCGCAACATGACCGCCATCGATGCGACAGGCATCGCAGCACTGGAAGAACTTGCGGATCAGTTGCAGAAAAGCGGTCGGTTCATGCTACTGTGCGGCGCGCGTCCGCAACCGGAAGCACTCATGAGAGAAGCGGGCTTTGACCGTCACGTCGGATCGGAGAATATTTGCGAGAACATTACCGAAGCGCTGAAACGTGCCGACGACATTTATAACGCTCGAATTTCTGCGCCCGGGGCGGGCGTGGATTCCTGATCATTTGCGTTCCGATTGTGAAACTTCTTTCAGATTGTGCCTCGTCTCGATCTGCCTCGAATTGAAAAATTCACGATTCCCAGCCAAGTTCTGTTGTTTTTTGCCCTCTTTAACGGCGCAAACATCCAGGCGTCAACGCTCTGTAACAATTGCCCCCTAATCTCCCTTGCGGGATTGGTTCGGTTGTCACTTCCCTCTCTTAGAGCACCGCAAGCAAAACAAGGAGATTCAAATGAAGAAGAAGTTTTTAGCAGCCGCGCTGTCACTGGGTCTGGTAGGAACCACGGTTCCGTCGCCGGTTCAGGCCAATGACGAAGGGCGCGAAGGAAAAGGGTTCAAGCACGTTCTGCTGATCAGCATTGACGGCATGCACGCGGTGGACTTCCTGAACTGCTCGGAAGGACTCACCGACATTAACGGTGGCGCGCCCTACTGCCCAAACCTGGCAAGACTGCGCGCCACAGGTATCAACTATCTCGAAACCTCAACTTCGAAGCCTTCGGATTCTTTCCCCGGATTGACCGCCATCGTCAGCGGCGGCTCACCCCGTGCCGAAGGCGTTTTCTATGACGTTGCGTATGATCGTTCGCTCGCGCCTCCAGCAAAGACCACCGGCAACGGTGTCGCAGCAGGTACGTGCGAGATCGGTGTGTTCAACGGCACCAGGACGGAATACGAAGAAGGCATCGATATCGACCAGTCGAAGCTGAACGGCGGCGCTCCCTCGGGCGGCGGCGGCGTGAATTCCATCGACGTGAAGCGCCTGCCCCGCGATCCGGCAAATAACTGCCAGCCGGTTTCACCCTGGAACTTCGTGCGCACCAATACGATCTTTGGCGTCGTTCACCAAGCCGGCGGTTACACGGCATGGTCCGATAAGCACCCGGCCTATGCGTCGGTATCCGGTCCAAGCGATAAGGGTCCGGTGAACCTGGATGATTTCTATGCCCCAGAAATCAACTCCATCCCGGTTGCCCTTCCAGGAATCAAGCCGGGAGGCCAGAACATCTGCAACCCGATCGCCGATCCGAACTGGAATCCCGATCCGACGAAGTCGGCGTTGGGCGCTTACACCGACAGCTTCGTTGCCATCAAGTGCTACGACACCTTGAAGGTCAATGCCATCCTAAATGAAATCGCTGGTTACACTCACGATCACAGTGCCAAGACGAAGACCCCGACGGTATTTGGCATGAACTTCCAGGCGGTCAGTGTGGGCCAGAAACTGATCGAAAAAGGAGTTGGAACCGGCGGGTATCTCGACAATATCGGCACGCCGGGCGCACCGCTGCTAGACGAAATCGGATTTGTTGACCAGGCCATCGGCCAGTTTGTCGCCGAACTGAAGAAGACCGGCAACTATGAATCGACCCTAATCGTGATCACTGCCAAGCACGGCCAGAGCCCGATCGATTCTTCGCGCTACACAGGCATCACCGCATCCGGCCCCGTCACGACATCACCGGCTACGATTTTGGACAACGCTGGTTGCCTGCCACTCTCCGAGTCCCCCTCGAACCCGACGGGAATCGGCCCGACGGAAGACGACGTCTCGCTCTTGTGGCTGAACAACAACCCTGGCTGCTCAACCGAAGACGCCGTTGCCATGCTCGAGAAGCAATCGCCCGCCGCTGCGAACATCGCGGGGATCGGCGAGATCTTCTCCGGGCCATCCCTGCGTACCAGCTTCAACGCACCAGGATTTCCCCCGGCCGCGGATCCGCGTTCGCCAGACATCATCGTGACCCCGAACATCGGCGTTACGTATTCCGGCAGCACAAAGAAGCTGTCGGAACATGGTGGTTTCGCGCATGACGACACCAACGTGATGATGCTCTTGGCGAACCCGAACTTCGCGCCAAAAACAATCACCAGCCCGGTGGAGACCGTGCAGGTCGCGCCTACAATCCTGAAGGCTTTGGGTCTCGATCCGAACAGCCTGCAAGCGGTGCGACAGGAACACACCCAGGTTCTCCCGGGTATTCCCTGGTTGGACCTAATCTAACCGGCGCGGCATGCGCGTCCTGAAATCGGGATAGGGGAGACGGTTGCCCGTCCTCCCCTCCCACACCACCGTACATGCGGGTCCGCATACGGCGGGTCGGCGGATTAGGCTAAAACCGTACGACCATGGGTAGAAGTCCAAGAGAGGCGAAGTAGGCATTGGATAGCGCAATGGTCAGGGCCGGCGAATTGGCGATGCGCCACGGGCCGTGCGCACTCCCGGCGGTTTGCGCCGCCAAGTCTTTGCTCACGCCCCGTTTGCGAAGTTCTTTGAATCGCGTTCGTCCGCGCTTCTTCTTTTCTTGGCTACCGCACTAGTTGTTGAATTGCACGCTGTTGAGAATTGCTTCAAACGTCGGCTGGAAGCGGTTGAACTGCTGCTGGGGCGCGACAGCCACGAAGTAAACGAGTCCCTCGGGCCGCATCACGGTGATTAGCCAATCGGTCTCTTGGCCACCGACCGGCGAATCGTTCTTCAAATAAGTGGACAAGCCTCGTACACCGTTCAGCGTGACTTCCCGGGATTCGCGCAGGGTCACGAGTCCTTCATTCTCCTGCTGCATCGATTGGATCAACTTCTGAGTGGCTGCCTGTAGGGGATCCGCTCCCGCCGGCAACTTCCCTTCGATGCGGACCACACTAGCGCTCAATCCGCAGGCTAGCTCGGCTTGGCCTTTGCCAGAGTCCACAATTCCACCATCCGGCGCCACAGTAGCGTGGTTGCCCTTGCCATATTTCTCCCAGTTGTCAGGATATTGCATGGTCAGTTTGTCGACCTGCAGATTCACCATCGTGGCAGAAGGAGTACCGACAGTGACGCTGCCGGGCGCTGGAAACGTGCCGGCTTTCGGATTCCCCGCAGTTGGTTGCTTCTTCACAGGAGCAGGAAGGGCCGCTAGTTCCTTTTTGATGGCCTTGAACTCCGGCGAGTCTCGTTTCGCTCCCTCCTGAACGCCGCCGAGCTTTTCGACTTCTTGATCCACGCGATCGATGCGGTGGTCAGGATTGGGATGGTCGGAAAAGAAGTCGGGCGGGGTTTTCCCAGTGGATTCGGCGCCGAGCTTTTCGAAAAAAGCCGCCATCGCGCGCGGGTCGTAACCAGCGTCATACAAGACTTGCGTACCCATCACGTCGGCTTGGGTCTCTGCGCCCCGCGAGTATTTGAGCAAAACACTGCCAGCGGCAAATTGCCCGACGCCGGCTGCCGCAGCTCCGGCTGTGCCGCCAAAGATGCCGCCCGCGATGCCGAGGATGCCTGTACCCAGTTGCGCGTATTGCGCCTTTGTGGCCTGGTTGGTCCCGTGCCGCAGCGCCACGTGCGACAACTCGTGCGCCATCACTCCGGCAAGCTCTGACTCATAATCGGCGGCCTCAATCGCGCCACGATTAATGAAAACGAACCCGCCAGGCAATGCGAACGCGTTGATGGCCTGGTCATTTACACAATGGAATTCCCAGGGATATTTCACGCCGCCGGTATTTAGTTGTTCCACGAGTTGCATGCCCAGCTTTGTAAGATACGCATCTACCTTCGGGTCGTTGCACAATTGTGCTACCTGCTCGATTTCGCTTGCGGCCCGCCGACCCAATTGAATGTCCTGCTGAGGGCTGAACGAATTAATGCCTGGCTTGATTTTGGTCCGACCATCCTGTGCGTTGAGAGCGCTTGCGAAACAGAGAATGAGGGCAGTGGCCTGCAGAATTCTGAGGCGCGTTCTGAAATACATGCAAACCTCCACCGCGGAAAATCGCCAAAGGCGGGCAAAAACGGCAGTACAAATTATACGTCGAAGACAGAAAAGAAAAAGCCCGGACAGTTTCGTGCCCGGGCCGTCAAAGTTCGAGGAATTCGGTTTTAGCGTGCGAGACGCGGTGTCGGTTCAGGAGGAAGTGGCACGCCAGGAGCTTCGACAGGGCGGCCGCCGCGCGCTTGCGCGTTCCTTTGCGCCAAAGCGGGTTCGGCGCGACGCACCGGCATAGCCACATTTTCGCCTTCGCGCACAAAAGTGAGATTGGTGTCGCTTTTTTCCCAATCGATGCAAATCAAGTCGCCGGAGTGCACCTGTTCGGTGGCTAACAGATTAGCCATGGGATACACAACGTGACGCTCGATGGCACGCTTCAAGTGTCGCGCGCCGTAGCGTTGGTCCGTACCTTCCTGCAGCAGGAAATCTCGTCCAGAATCGGTAACGCGAAAGAGAAATTGGCCTTTGGCGGTTTCCAGGACACGCTGCTGCACCATGGTCAATTCGATGTCCAGCACCTGCTCCAATTGCTGACGGTGCAACTGGTGGAAGACAACCACCTTATCGAGGCGATTCATGAATTCGGGAGAGAACTTGCGGCGAGCGGCCTCAACCGCGGTGCGCTGGACCTTTTCGTCCATATCCGCTCTGGGCTTGTCGCCGGCCTTAATGAAGCCGTAGCCACCGGCCATTAAATCGGTGATTTCGACACCACCGAGGTTGGAAGTCATGAAGATAACGGTCTGGGAGAGATCGACGCGGCGGTTGTCGCCCAAAGTTAGCGTGGCTTTGTCGAGCATGCCCAGCAACAACTGCCAGAGCGCGTCGCTGGCTTTCTCAATTTCGTCAAAGAGAAGGAAGGAAAGCTTCAGCTTGTCCGTATGCGAAGCCGCCAGAGCTTCTTGGGTGATAAGTGGATGTGTCTCACGATGACCCAGATAACCTGGGGGCGAACCGATCAACTTGGCGATTTCGTGCGAGTGCTGGAATTCCGCGCAATCGACCTTGATCACCATGCGCGGGTCTCCGAACAGAATCTCCGCCGCGGCTTCCACGATGCGTGTTTTGCCAGAACCGGTGGGTCCCAGGAACAAAAGGTTACCAACCGGGCGCCCGGGCGAATTCAGCCCGGCACAAAATACCTGGTAGAGATCGACGAGCGCTTGCACGCCTTCCTCTTGCCCGACGATCTTGGACCGCAAGGCGTTGTGGAACTCGCGCGTGTCATTGCTGCGGATGCTGGGATCGAGTTGTTGTCTGGCAGCGGCTTTCATAGCTTCTCCCCTCAGCAGCTGAAGCCCTTGCTTCATCGCTTGCCCAAGCACAGGGCGCAAGTCGAAAGAACAATTTCGACTTCCTGAGGGAGAGCATGGGACGTGCCAATCTGAGGAAACCCGTTCCTGGCAAGCAACCTCCACACACTCAATAACATACAATTGGCGCCGTTCTGGAAACTGTCTCACGACGTGAGACAATGTTCCAGATTTGCGCAAAATGAGAGCGCTGAAACACATAGTGTCACCATGCTTCGGACAAAAAGCGGCGTCACCTTTGCTTGGTGCCCCTAAACGTCCGAACCGGCGCTCTTGTTAGCCCTTTTCTTTTTTTCGATTTTGCAGCGATTGTCGCGCTGCCGCGGGCGTCGTCGCCGGCAAGGCGGGACGACTCGGCGGTTCTTCCACCACGGTCTCGGCAGGCGCATCTTTTCCCAAGCCGTCTGCGGAAGACGCCGTTGCCGCCTTGGCCTCTTCCGGTTCTTCCGGGGTCACCAGGACGCCTTGGCTTTCTCTGACGAAGGTAAGCTCCTTGTGAACGCCGTCCCAATCGATACGGACCAAATCGCCGACGCGGACCTGCTGAGTTGCAAGAAGATTCGCCAGCGGGTAAACGACGTATCGCTCAATGGCGCGCTTCAAGTGCCTTGCGCCATAGCGTTGATCGGTTCCTTCCGTCAGAAGGAAATCGCGTCCGGCGGGTGTAACGCGGAATAGGAACTTGCCCAAAGCGGTGTCCAACACCCTCTTCTGCACGAGTCCAAGTTCGATGTCTAGAACTGCTTCCAGTTGTTCTCTACGTAATGGGTGGAAAACGACCACCTTGTCCACGCGATTCATAAATTCTGGCGAAAACTTTCGCCGCGCGGCCTCGACGGCGGTCCGTTCCACGCGTTGGTCCAGGTTCGATACCGGCATATCCTCCGACTTGATGAAGCCGTAGCCACCGGCCATCAGTTCGGTGATTTCGCCGCCACCGAGGTTGGAAGTCATGAAAATAACGGTCTGCGAAAGGTCCACGCGGCGATTGTCGCCAAGAGTGAGTGTGGCTTTGTCGAGCATGCCCAGCAGCAACTGCCACAGGGCGTCACTGGCCTTCTCAATTTCGTCAAACAAGAGAAAAGAGAGCTTCAGCTTGTCGGTTTGCGAAGCCGCCAGAGATTCCTGGGTGATGAGCGGATGGGTCTCGCGGTGACCCAGATACCCCGGGGGCGAGCCGATCAGCTTGGCGATTTCATGGGAGTGTTGAAACTCCGCGCAGTCGATTTTGATCACCGCGCGGGGGTTGCCGAAGAGAATTTCCGCCGCTGCTTCCACGATCCGCGTTTTGCCCGACCCGGTAGGACCCAAAAACAGGAGATTCGCCACTGGCCGGCCCGGCGAATTCATCCCAGCGGTAAAGACCTGGAAAAAATCCACCAGGGCTTGAACCCCTTCGTCCTGCCCAACGATCTTCGCGCGCAGAGCCTTTTGAAATTCAACGGTTTCTGCACTGCGAATACTTGGATTAAGCGAAAAGTCCCCCGTGCCCATGACCCCTCCTAGCGCTCCCGGAATCCGGGATGCGCATTTCCAAAACGCCCGCCCGTCCGGCCAAGTCTTTTCAGGTCGTCCTTCCGGGCGAACTGATCGAGCTTTACCTGGATACTGGAGTGCAACAACCGCAGTTGTACGAGCAATTCCCGCGCCACGGCGGGCGATTCGGAAAGTCGGAGTACGGGCGGAAATAGGTCCGCAAGGGCCAGGTTGAGCCCTCGCAGGTTTTGCACGAGCTTTTGAACGGCTGGCGACTCAGGGTCTGCCAGATCGATCTGGTTATTCAACTGTGCGCGCAGGGAGCGCCAGTTGAGTTCCACGAAGGGGTGCTTCTTGGTCACTTCTCGAACGATGTCGTCGGTGATTCGAGCGCGTTCGCCCAGGCGCGCGAGATGGAGTTGCTGAACTTTTCCGCCGCGGCGCACATTGTGCACCAGATAAAAAGCATTTCCTTTGCGGCGAACGAAGGCCATGGCGCTCCTCCGGCGAACTTGCCGGGCAAGCCTCGGAAGGCCTGCTCCCGTTGTAGTGTAAGGTGCTTCCACTACACCCGTCAAGTTTAGATGCGGCGATTCAGTAAACGTTGTGTCAGCCCCCGTTGCGGACATCGTCGTGCATTTTGCGCATGCCGCGTCATCACATTTTTGCGTGCGTTTCATTTGTCTTTCCGTTCCGCTGGAGGCCAAGGACCAGCGTGCCTCTAAGTTCCTCTTGTGCCCACCGCCACACCCTCCTTACTATGGAACCCGCTTTGCGGAGGAAGGTTCCCAAGTGTCGTGGAGTCCGGTGTATCAGTTCGTGAAACAAATCCCGCGCGGCAGGGTTATTACGTATGGGGCGCTGGCGAAAGCTCTGCGTCTACCGGGCGGCGCAAGAACCGCAGGCAGAGCGATGGCAGCAACACCCTCTGGAAAAGGCATTCCTTGGCACCGCGTGGTTGGCGCCCGCGGTAAACTGCTGATTCGCGAGCCCTACGCCTCGCTGCAGCGTAAACTGCTTGAGTCTGAGGGCGTGAAACTGCTTGAATCTCGCGTGCAGCTGAAACTCCATGTTTGGAAGTCTCCTAAGAACAAGCGTACTAGCTGAGGGTGAGTGTTTCCGTAGAGAGAAATCCGTTACCTGCGGTACGATGGAGACCTCGAATCCATGGCCAATCCGATCCTGCAGGTTGAAAATCTTGTGAAGCGCTATGGCGACTTGGAAGCCGTGCGCGGGGTGAGCTTCTCCGTCGAAGAAGGTGAAGTCTTCGGTCTGCTCGGGCCGAACGGCGCGGGAAAGACCAGCACCATTGAAGTACTGGAAGGCTTGCGCGTTGCCGATGGCGGTCGTGTTTCCGTGTGCGGTTTCGACCCAGCGAGAAATCCCACGGAGCTGAAACGCGAAATCGGAGCGGCGCTGCAGTTCACTTCCCTGCCCGACAAGCTGAAAGTTGCGGAAGCGTTGCGGTTATTCTCGAGTTTTTACAACCGGGGCCGCCAACCGGAAGAGCTTCTCAAGCGGTTCGGACTGGAAGAAAAACGCAATGCCTTCTACAGCCAACTTTCGGGAGGGCAGAAGCAAAGGCTCGCATTGGCGATGGCTCTGGTGAACGATCCCAAGGTTCTTTTCCTTGACGAGCCCACTGCAGGTCTCGACCCGCAGGTCCGTCGCGAGATCTACGACATCGTCGAAGAACTCAAGCACGAGAAGAAGACTATTGTTTTGACCACGCACTACATCGAAGAAGCGGAGCGACTTTGCGACCGCGTCGCCATCGTTGACCACGGCAAGGTGATCGCGCAAGGGACGCCACGGGAATTGAAGCAGACTTCGCCCAACACCAGTCGCGTGGAAGTGCGCCTGGCGAAACCGGCTTCGAACGGCACGCTGAAGACTCTCGATGGCGTGGTGGATGCTCGCGAACTCGGGGGAGCATACGTGCTGCATTGCCAACGGACGGCTCCGGCGATCGTGGCGCTGGTTAAGCACCTTGAGGCAGAGGGCAACGAATTGGTTAGCCTGGAAATCGCGACCCCTTCGCTGGAAGACGTGTTCATCGAACTCACTGGAAGGAGGCTACGCGATTGACGAACCTCGCCACCCTTACGCGCGTACGCATGCAGCTGGCGCTGCGTAACAAAATGTTCTTTTTTTTCAGCGTGGTCATGCCGCTGGGCTTCTTCTTCCTTTATGCAGGCGTCTTTGCGAAAAGTGATCCGCACGCAGTCAGTTTTTTTCTCGGCCCCGTCCTCGCACTCACGGTCATGGGCAGCTTTTGGGGTCTCAGCGCAACGCTGGTGATGTATCGCGAACAGGGCATCCTGCGTCGCTTTCACGTCGCGCCCGTTTCTTCCGCAGACATGCTCGCCTCCAGCGTGCTTGCCAATTTCGTGCTCACGCTCCCGACAGTATTGATCATCCTCGCGCTCGCACGCTTTACCTTCCATGTTCAAAACTTCGGCAACCTTCCCGCGCTGTTTCTTTTCGTTTGCGTGGGCACTGTAGCTTTTGGTTCGCTCGGCCTCGTCGTGGCCAGCATCACCAATACGATGCAGGAGACCCAAGTCATCAATCAGATCCTGTGGCTGCCCTTGATTTTTCTTTCCGGCGCAACCATGCCTCTCGCTTATCTTCCGAAGGTTGTTCAGGGTTTTTCCAACTATCTTCCGGCCACTTATCTGGTTACCGGTCTCCAGCAGGCCACCTTCTTCTCCAAGCATGTAACGGATCTGTGGGTCTACTTCCTGGCGCTAGTCGCATGGGCCGTGTTGTCCTTCTTTGTTGCTTCTCAATTGTTCCGTTGGGAACCAGAGACAAAAGTCCCCAAGAATGGCAAGCTGTGGGCCGCCGCCACTGTAATTCCGTTTCTTGTGCTCGGCATCTGGCTGCATGGCAATGGCAGAATGCTTGCTGAGGCCCAGGCGGCTTATACCGCTATTAGTAGGGCGAGCGCGCCTTCGGCTGACCAACCCAAGAACTAAGCGCCGCTTTTAGCACGCCAAATTGGCCAATTCACTGTTTCACTGTTGTGAGCAAGCTCATTGACGCTCCGTTCACGCCCCTTTATTCTGCAGATAAGAGGAGGCGATCCTCCTCGCAATGGGAAAAGGAGACACCATGCCGGTACAAAAGACCGATAAGATTTGGCACAACGGAAAGTGGATTCTTTGGGACGACGCCAAGCTCCACGTCCTTGCCCACGTTGTCGGCTATGGCTCCGCAGTATTCGAAGGCATTCGCTGCTACGAAACACCGAATGGCCCGGCAATTTTCCGCCTGCGGGAGCACATGCAGCGCTTGATTAACTCCGCGAAGATCTATCGCATGGAATTGGCCTATACGCTCGACGATTTCAGCAACGCAGCGTGCGAACTTGTGCGCGTCAACAAGATGGGCCCGTGCTACGTGAAGCCCATCGTACTGCGCGGCTACGGCGAAGTCGGCGTCAATCCCTTGGGTGCGCCAATCGAATGTTACATGGCGTGTTGGAACTGGGGCGCGTATCTCGGCCCCGAGGCGCTTTCTAAGGGTGTCGACGTCTGCGTCAGCACCTGGACACGAATCGCTCCCAACACTCTGCCGGCAATGTCCAAGGCCGCCGCCAATTACATGAATTCGCAGCTCATCCGCATGGAAGCGGTGGTCAACGGCTTTACCGAAGGCATTGCGCTCGATGCTGACGGGCACGTCAGTGAAGGCTCTGGCATGAATATCTTTCTGGTGCATGACGGCACGCTGTATACGCCGCCACTGGCTGCCAGCATTCTGCCCGGAATCACGCGTGATTCGATTGTGAAGATTGCAGCGGATCTCGATCTGCCGGTGAAGGAAGCGGTCATCCCGCGCGAAATGCTTTATCTTGCCGACGAGGTGTTCTTTGTGGGAACGGCCGTGGAAGTCACGCCGCTTCGCTCGATTGACAAGATCACGATCGGGAAGGGCGTGGCTGGACCGATCACCCGTCGCATTCAAGAGGAGTTCTTCGCGCTTACCAGCGGCAAGAAGGCCGACCGTCACAACTGGCTAACGCCGGTGAACGCGCCGGTCGCCGCTACGCGCTAGCAAAGCCATCGCTTGAGTTTTCATTGCTTGGGCCGCGTTCGTCGCGGCCCAAAATCTTGGTTGTTTCCTCTGCGGCAATTCTTTCCTGCTCCGTGCTAGCGCAAGGTGTTTTTTCCGGATAAACTTCCCTCGATTCCATTGTACTCATCCATGGCCTTGGAGGCCTTTCGATGTACAATCTCTCGCAAAAGCTCACGGCTGAATTTCTGGGCACGTTCGCGCTCATTTTCTTTGGCGCCGGCGCGGTGTGCGTGGACTTTCAACTTCGCAGCAACAGCACCGGCGGCATCGGACTTCTGGCCATCGCCCTAGCTCACGGCCTTGCCATCGCCATCATGGTCTCCGCTCTCGGACATATCTCCGGGGGACATTTCAATCCCGCCATCACCATAGGGCTCTGGGTCACCAAGCGCATCAACACTCTCGACGCACTCTCCTACTGGGGAGCACAGTTATTTGGCGCCACTGCCGCGGCATTTCTTCTTAAAGTGGTATTGCCGGAGGAAACTTGGCGCAACGCTTTGCTGGGCACGCCGATCCTCATGCCCGATTTCCCTCGCTGGGGTGGCTTGGCACTTGAGGCTACCACTACCTTTTTCCTGGTTCTGGTGGTCTTCGCTACCGCCGTTGACGAGCGTGGCAGTTTCCGCGCCATCGGCGGCTTCGGCATCGGCTTGACCATCACTCTGGGAATCATCGTTGCCGGCCCGTTTACCGGCGGCGCGCTTAACCCGGCCCGAGCCTTCGGACCTGCCTTTGCGTCCAATCATTGGCTCAACCAGGGCATCTACTGGATTGGTCCGCTGATCGGCGGCTTCCTGGCTGGCCTGCTGTACGACTCGCTGTTCCTTCGCAAGGTGGACGTTTAATAGCGCTTCGCCTGTCCCCCCGCTCAGGTAACTAGACAGCAACGCCTCGCTCTGGCTTTCTTGTTGGCTGTCCCCGCCAGTGCTAGGTTCAAAGAGAAAGGTTCCTGCGGGGTGTCACTTCCATGGCCTTAAGCATTGACGATCTACTACGTCGCGCTGTCGAAAACAAATCGTCTGACTTGCACTTAAAAGTCGGCAACCACCCCTATCTGCGCGTCGACGGTTTGCTGGCCCCCATTACCGACGTTCCGCGCGTCACACCGGAAGAAATGCTGTCGATGGCATTCAGCATGATGACCAACCGGCAAAAGCAAAAGTTCAAGGAAACCGCGGAGTTGGATATGGCTTATGGCGTCGCTGGCCTGGGCCGTTTTCGTGTGAACGTCTTCCAGCAGCGCGGCAACGTGGGCATGGTTCTCCGCGTCATTCCAACCAAGATCCGGACTGTGGAAGAGCTGAATCTTCCTACGGTTATTTCCAAGATTTGCGAAGAACAGCGCGGGCTGGTGCTGGTCACCGGGACGACCGGTTCTGGTAAGTCCACCACGCTGGCGGCCATGATCGATCGCATCAACGCCAACCGCGCCGATCACATCATTACCATTGAGGACCCGATCGAATTTCTGCACCGCGACAAGCGCAGTTTCATCAACCAGCGCGAAGTGGAAGTCGATACCGCGAACTTCTCCACCGCTTTGCGCGCCGGCCTTCGTCAGGACCCCGACGTGATTCTGGTCGGCGAAATGCGCGACCTGGAAACCATCTCCACCGCGCTGCTCGCCGCGGAAACCGGCCACCTGGTTTTCTCTACTTTGCACACTTTGGATGCCACGGAAACCATTCAGCGTATTATTGCGGTCTTCCCTCCGCCGGAGCAGAAGCAGATCCGCTTGCAGATGGCAGCGACACTGAAAGCGGTGATCTCTCAACGACTGGTTCGCCGCGCCGATGACAAAGGCCGCGTGCCCGCCGTTGAAATTATGATTGCCACTGCCTACATCAGAGATTGTGTCATCAATGCGGACAAGACGCGCCTGATCCACGACGCTATCGCCGCAGGCACCTCGCAATATGGCATGCAGACCTTCGATCAGTCGCTCTTCGATCTTTACACCAAGGAATTGATCACGTTGGAAGAGGCGCTTTCCCGTGCGTCGAACGCCGACGAATTCAAGCTGCGCATTCAGGGCATCCGGTCTGCTGCCGATGCTGCGCGCGAGGAAATGGAACGCCAGATGGCCGATTTCGAGCGCTTCGCCCGCAAGTAACGCTGATTTTTGCCCCAAACATGATTATTGTGGAGTGCCGTGGGTTGGCACCGCTTTTCCCATGTGCGAACTAACACGCGGCAATGGAGTCTGTATGAAAACCAGCGGCTTGCCTCTTTCCCGGGCAGATTCTATCCTTCTCTCATGTTCGGCAAGCCGCGCCAGCTTGAGACAGCAGGGCAACTCCACGACGCCGCCATCAAAATCCTGATGCGCCGTGCTCATTCGATCTCGGAAATGCAGAAGGCGCTGGCCCGGCGGTGCGCCGACCAAAAGCTGGTAAAGTTAACAGTTGAGCGTTTGAAACGCGAAAACCTCCTGGATGACGCGCGCTACGCCAAACAGTTCGTTCGCCATCGCACGGAATACCGGAAACAGGGATCCTACCGTATCGCGCGAGACCTGCGTGCACGCGGCGTCCCAGATCGCCACATCGAAGCCGCTCTGAAGGAATCCGTCACAAGCTCCGATCCAGCTGCGTTGGTCCGGCAGCGAATCGAGCGCAAGCTTCGGCTGTTTCGCGGCGAAATCGACCAGAAGAAGGTCGCATCTCTGTATCGTTCTTTGCTGGGCGCAGGGTTCCCCTCCGACCTCATCCGCCGCGAACTCCACCGCCTCACGCATGAGGACGCTCCCGAAGTCGAGGCGCCCGAAGACTCGGTTTAGCAGCTTAGCCCTTGGGCGATTTCAGGTTTGAGGGAACTTCCGTGAGCTCCTCCGAGCGAGGCGCTCTTTGCAGAGCCGCCAGCAATCCTTCTGGCGGCCCAAGCAACTTTCGCACCGTGAGATCAAGCCAACCGCCGGTGCTCTTCACACGTGCGACGCGTTGCCCGCACAGTCGATAGAAGCTGTTCTGAATTGCGAAGCGCGAACCATGTGCTGCCAGCGCTGCCAATTCCAGTGTCGCCCGCAACTCTTGCAGCAAGCTAACTTCACGATGGTAGTCCAGCTCGTCGCGAATGATCACGGGGCCCAGCCGCAGGCGCATGAATTCCTGCATGGAAAATCCGTTTTCGGAGAAGTACGTTATGCGCACGTCCGCCGACTTGTCGAGACAGGCGGTATTTCTCATGTGACTGTTGAAATCCATGTCCCCCCAGCCAGCGATCACCCGTCGTTCAAACATCATTCCCTCCGGGAATTCCGGCCAGTATGATAGCAACCGCCAAACGAGTTTCGTCCGGTAAAGGAGGACAGATGCCCGACATCATTCACGAGTTCTTTGTGAACGCTTCGCCCGCCAGGGTGTTTGAAATGTTCTCGACGGCTGACGGATTGAATCGCTGGTGGACCAAGGAAGCGAGTGGCGAACCCAAACTCAACGCCGAGTTCCGGCTCTACTTCGGCCCGGGCTATGACTGGCGAGCCAAGGTTACGCGCTACGTGCCCGGCTCGGAGTTCGAACTTCAGATGACCG
>Ga0210401_10001279_pt1 | contig 29423 bp, 29 predicted proteins | sample IncBWH32MmetaG_FD_150866 | JGI IMG/M metagenome (GOLD analysis project Ga0210401, IMG submission 150866) | Forest soil microbial communities from Barre Woods Harvard Forest LTER site, Petersham, Massachusetts, United States - Inc-BW-H-32-M | ecosystem: Environmental > Terrestrial > Soil >...
CCGGGCCGGATCAAGGGCAGCGTCAACCTGCCCGCCGCGCATCTCGTTGACCCGGCGACCAACGCCTTCCTGCCGGCGGACGAGCTGCGCCGGCGCTTCGCCCAGGTCGATGCTTTCGACAAACAGGTCATCACCTATTGCGGCGGCGGCATCGCTGCGAGTGCGGATGCGTTTGCGCTGGTCATGCTCGGCCACCCGAACGTCAGGCTTTACGACGCCTCGATGAGCGAATGGGCCAACGACCCGTCACTGCCGATGGAGACCGGCTGAGTTTAGCGGCCGCCAACGACTTGAAATTGCGCGGGGAGGAGGACAAGGCTATGACGCCGCGGGCTGGCGATGCGCCACTGGTCGTGACCGATGAACCCGGGTCGGATGCCGAGGCGGTAATCCGCGACGGGCTTGGCGGTTACAGTCTGGAGAAGGCCGGTTACAGTGATTACCGGCCGCTGGCAGTCCTCGCCCGCGATCCCGAGACCGACGAGGTCGTCGGCGGGCTGCTCGGGCGGACTTCGTTCGGTCTCCTCCGCATCGACACCTTCTTCCTTCCCGAGCGCCTGCGCCGGCAGGGACTCGGCGGCAGAATCATCAAAATGGCCGAGGAGGAGGGGCGGCGGCGGGGATGCAGCCGGGCGCTGCTGTCGACCCTGTCGTTCCAGGCGCCCGAGTTCTACCGGCGCCAAGGCTGGGACGAGCTTGCCCGGATCGAATGCGACCCGCCCGGCCACACCCGCTTCCTGATGACAAAGCGATTGACGAGCCCGTAGACCGAGACGACGTCGTTGAACGAGCCGCTACGCAGGTTAGCGGATTGCTCCGGTCGCCAATTTCATAAACCCGTCCATCGCGGCGGGATCGGTCCAGCGCATGACCGCGACGAGATCGTGCTCGGGATCGACCCAGGTCAGATTGCCGCCGGCGCCGCGCGCAAAATAGCTCTTGGCCGAGGCGCTCGGGTACAGGCCGCGGTCGGTATTGAGCCACCACAGATAGCCGTATTGCGGAAAGAGAGCGCACGGTTCGAGCATCCGATCGATCCAGGCCTCTGACAGGATCCGGCGGCGGCCCCACATGCCGCGATGCCGCAACATCAAGCCGATCCGCGCCTGATCGCGCGCATGGATAAAGACCCCGCCGCCCCAATGCCCGCCGCCCGATACCGATTGCATCCGCCGCCCGTCGATCTCGACCCAGGAATTGCGGTAGCCGTGCCATTCCCAATCGGGCGAGGCGCCGATCGGGTCCATGACCAGTTCGCGGAACACATCGGGCAACGGCCGGCGCCACAGCCGCAGCAACGCGAGGCTCAGCCGGTTGACCCGTACGTCGTTGTATTCCCAAAAGCCGCCCGGCGGCTGCAGGTCGCGGTGGGTGCCCTTAGGCGCGGCGCTCGGCCGGCCGCCGGACGCGCGATTGCGGTCGATCAGGTCCGGCTTGTCCCACAGCACTCCCTCCCATTCCGAGGTCTGCTGCAGCAGGTGGTGCCAGGTGATTGCGTCGTTGTGGGGCGGGTCGAAACCGCCGTCATCGACGGTGCGGCGGACGGGCTCGTGCGGATCGGCGAAGAGGCCGCGATCCCAGGCAAGCCCGGCGAGGATCGAGAGATAGCTCTTGGCGACGCTGAAGGTCATGTCGACCTGCGTCGTATCGCCCCACTCGGCGACGATGTCACCGCCGCGCAGGATCAGCCCGTTCGGTCCGCCGCGCCGGCGCACCGGGCCTAATGTCTCGTTCCATGGCGGGCGTTCGCTGAAATCGGTCGCCACCATCTCGGCAAGATCGCGCCTCCAAGGCGTCTCGTGCTCGGCGGCATGGCTCGCGGCCGCCGCGACGGCGGCCGGGTCGAGGCGGGCTTCGGTGGGCCTTCGGCTCGGCCAGGCGGCGGGATGGGGTGGCGGGAAGTCGGTCATCTTTTGGGTTACTCCAGGGAGGCGCTCGGCCTTGACTTTGGGCTAATTGGCACGACCTGCGTGAGACAATGGCGCTCGCTGCCAGCCTGAGCTTGCAATTGAAGCGTCGGGGTCGCTAGAAATCCACTTCGTCAGCGTCCGAGGTCATGGATATCATGGGTTCCTTCAGCTTAATGCACTGGATCGTGGTTCTGGCCATTATCCTGATCCTGTTCGGTGCCGGGAAGCTGCCTCGAGTGATGGGCGATTTTGCCAAGGGGATCAAGGCTTTCAAGGCGGGGATGCGGGAGGACGACGAGCCCGAAGCCGCGTCGCCGCCCGCACAGGTGCCGCCGCCGGCTACCGCGGCAACCGCCGCCGCGCCCGTCAATGCCGCCGAGCGCCCGCACGAACGCGTTTGACCCGCCATCGCCCGGAACAGAGCCGCTCCGGCGCCAAGCCGTGCTCACGAGTGAACACCGCTCGCGAAAAGTCAGGATGGTAGCGGGGGAGGGATTTGAACCCCCGACCTTGGGATTATGATTCCCCTGCTCTAACCAGCTGAGCTACCCCGCCGCGCGCCCGGATATAGGAGATGGGGCGGTGAGGGTCAAGCCGCGGCGCCCGGTGCGCGCCGCCGGATCCAGCCGCCACCGAGCACGCGATCGCCATCGTAAAGAACCGCGGCCTGACCCGGCGCCACCCCTTCCGCCGCCGCGTCGAGGACCAGCTCGGCATCGCCCGCGGCATCGCCCGGATACAGCGTCGCCGGCGCCGGCGGCTGCATCGAGCGCAGCTTGACCACGAGCATCGTGCCGTCAGGCACCGGAGGCTGAAGGGGAAGCCAGTTCAGCTCCGCGAGGGCAACCCGGGTCTCGGCCAAGGCCGCGCGCGGACCGACGACGACGCGCCGGGTCTCGGGCTCGATCGCCAGCACATGCAATGGCTTGGCCGCTGCGATGCCCAGGCCCTTTCTCTGTCCAACGGTAAAATGGGCAATGCCGCTATGCTGGCCGAGCACCCGGCCGGCGCGGTCGACGATGTCGCCTGCGACAGCCGCTTCGGGCTGGAGCCGCTCGACGATGCCTGCATAAGAGCCGCTCGGCACAAAACAGATATCCTGGCTGTCGGGCTTGTCGGCGACGGCGAGACCGAAGCGGCGGGCCCATGCGCGCGTCTCCTGTTTGGCGAGCCCGCCCAACGGAAAGCGCAGGAAATCGAGTTCGGCGCGCGTCGTCGCAAACAGAAAATAGCTCTGGTCGCGCGCGGCGTCGTGCGCGCGGTGCAATTCGGGTCCGTCCGGGCCGCGAACGCGCCTCACATAATGGCCGGTCGCGAGCGCCGAGGCGCCGAGGTCGCGCGCGGTCGTCAAGAGATCGCGAAACTTGATGCGCTGGTTGCAGCGCACGCACGGCACGGGGGTTTCGCCGCGGCGATAGGATGCGGCGAAATCCTCGATGACCTCCTTGCGAAAGCGGCTCTCGTAATCGAGGACGTAGTGCGCGATGCCGAGCCGCTCGGCGACGCGCGCGGCGTCGTGGATATCCTGCCCGGCGCAGCAGGCGCCCTTGCGCCCGATCGCGGCGCCGTGGTCGTACAGCTGCAAGGTGATGCCGACGACCTCGAACCCGCGCTCGACCAGCAAGGCCGCGGTCACCGACGAGTCGACCCCGCCCGACATCGCGACCACGACGCGGTGGTCGGCCGGAGCGCCGGGCAGGTCGATGTCTTGCAACAGCTCGGTCATCGGCTCGAATAAAAAGCGCGCGAACCGGTTTCAACCGGCTCCGCGAATGGTTCGCACAAACGGTGCGCAGGATCAGCGCTTGGCGTCGAGGCCCATTTGCCAGAAATCGGCTTCAAGCTGCGCGGCGGTCGCAAACGACGCGGCAAGAGAGGCGAAGCGGCCCTCGCCGCCGCGGCGGACGAACTGTTCGTCGAGTGCTAATTCGGCCTCGCGGGCGAGATCCTGGTATTCGGCGCCGGCATACATTTCGAGCCATTCGCGGTAGGGATTGCCGTCAAGCCTCGTATTCCGATCAGCCATGCGCTCGGCGGCGATGACCGCGTAGCCGACGATGCACGGGGCGAGTGCGGTTTCGAGATCGAGCCGGTCGCCGGCGAGACCCCGGTCGAGCGCAAAGCGGGTGTAGGCGATCGTCGCGATCGCCTCGGGTTCGGCGGCCATCGCCGCCTCCGACAGTCCCCAGCCGCGGCAATAGTCGATGTGCAGGCCGATCTCGAGGTCGAGTGTCGCGGCGACGAGACGATGTGCCCGGCGCATCTCGGCGAGCGTGTCGGATTTGTAAATCGCCAGCCCCCAGGCGCGCGCGAAGTGGATCAGAAACAGATAATCCTGGGTCAGATAGCGGCGAAAGCATGCCTCCGGCAGTTTGCCGCTGGCAAGAAGCATGACGAAATCGTGTCGGGTATAGGCTTGCCACGGTCCGGCCGAGGCCGCGGCCAGCCGAGAGAACAGCCCATCAGCCATGCTTGGCTCTTTCGGGATCAGCCGAGCAGCAGGTTGCGGGTGGCCGCCGGCAGCCGCACCGTCAGCCCGTCCAATTCCTCGGTGATGATGATCTGGCAGCCGAGACGCGAGGTTTTGCTGAGGTTGAAGGCGAGGTCGAGCATGTCCTCCTCATCCTCGGTCGCGTCCTTCAACAGCTCGTACCATTCGGGATCGACGATCACATGGCAGGTCGAGCAGGCAAGCGAGCCTTCGCAAGCACCTTCGATGTCGATGCCGTTACGATGCGCAACTTCGAGCACCGAGAGCCCGAGCGGAGCATCGACCTCGCGCTCGGTCCCGTCGCGGTCGATAAAAACTATTGTCGGCATCAGCCGAGACCCGGATCCGGCCGGGGTCCGAGATCCTCGGCGAGGATTGCGGCATCCAATGCCGGCGCGGAGCTGGCGCTGAAATCGGTCACGGCGGCAAGGCGCAAGATTGTCAGCCCGGCCTGCTCCGCGCCCGTAACAAGGGAGGACGGGGCGGGGTCGGGCAGCACCCGCAAAACAACGACGGCATGCGTCACCGGCCGCGCGAGCGCGCGCTCGGCGCGCAGCCGGCCCCCCTCGAACAGCTCCCGCCATTGCGTCGCTGCGCCATCGAACCGCGGCACCGCGAGGCGCTGCTCAAAGCCGTCGCGATCGGCGAGGACCACCGCATTGCCGCCGGCCGCCACAGCGACCTCAGCCACCGCGCCGCTGGCGTCGATGCCGATTGCCGCACCCGGCGCGCCGGTGTCGGTTGGCCCGCCTTCGGGCTCCTCGATCTGAAACAGCTTCACGCGAAACCGCCTTCTACCGCCACCCGGCAATTATAGGCTCATGTCCGACCAAGCCATCCACACCGACAAGCGGGCGTTGTCACACGTGGAAAGATTCGCCGCATCCGCAACGGCCTTTTTCGTTTGGGTTGTGAAAGGTGAAGCCGCTCTGCAGCTTTTCTTCGACGTAATCCATCTCGGTGCCGAGGATGAACATGACGGCTTTGGGATCGATCAGCACGGTGACACCCCTGGCCTCGACAATTTCGTCGAACTTGCCCTTCTCGTCGGCGTATTCGATCGTGTAGCTGAGCCCGGAGCAACCGCGCGCCCGCACTCCGATCCGCACTCCGATCGACGGCTTGCCGCGTTTGGCGAGCAGCGCCTGGATACGCTCCGCTGCGGCTTCGGTTACCGTCAGCGCCTGCTTTCTCGCTCGCATCCGTATCTCCGATGCCAATTCTTCAGGTTATGTGGGGTCGCCGGCATGCTGCCGCATCCCGCTTTCGTGCCTGAGGCGAGCGGCGGCGGCGGCCAGTGCATCAACCGCGAAATCGGCCTCCGCCGCGTTATTGTAGCGGCCGAGACCGATGCGGATCGCGGAATTGGCGACGGCATCGGGCAGACCGAGCGCGCGCAGCACGTAGGATGGTTCCACCTTGGCCGAGGTGCAGGCGGAGCCGGTCGAGATCGCGATCGACGGGCACGCCTCGATGAGTCCCGGCGCGTCGATCCCTGGAAAACTCAGATTGAGATTGCCGGGCAGGCGGTGCTCCGCGTCGCCGTTTAGAGCGAGCCCGGGAACCCGCCGCGCCAAACCTTGATGCAGCCGGTCGCGTAGCTGGCGCAAACGCGGCGCCTCCTCCGCCATTTCGTCGGCGGCGATCGCCGCGGCGCGGCCGAGCCCGACGCAAAGCGGCGTCGGCAACGTGCCGGAGCGCAGGCCGCGCTCCTGGCCGCCGCCGTCGATCAACGGCAGCAGGCGCACGCGCGGACGACGGCGGACATACAGAACGCCCACTCCCTTCGGGCCGTAGAGCTTGTGACCGGAAATCGACATCAAATCGATGCACATCGCCTCGACATCGAGCGGGATCTTGCCCGCGGCCTGCGCCGCGTCGGTGTGGAACAGCACGCTCCGGGCGCGGCAACGCGCGCCGATCTCGGCAAGCTGCTGGATGACGCCGATCTCGTTATGCGCCGCCAGGACGGAGACGAGGAGGGTGCGTTCTGTCAGCGCCGCTTCGAGCCGGTCGAGCGCCACCAGCCCGCTGGGCTCGACCGGGACATAGGTCACGGCGAAGCCCTCGCGCTCCAGCTGTGCGCAGCTTTCGAGCACACATTTGTGTTCGGTCGTCAGGGTCACGATATGGTCGCGGCCGCGGCCGGCCTCGGGGTGGGCGCGAGCAAAGTGGGCCGCCCCCTTGATGGCGAGATTGTTGGCCTCGGTGGCGCCCGAGGTGAACACGACCTCGCGCGGATCAGCGCGGATCAGCGCCGCGATTTCGCCGCGCGCGTTCTCGACCGCCGCGGCGGCGACATGGCCATAGGCGTGGCTCGTGCTGTGCGGGTTGCCGAAATGCTCGGTGAAATAGGGTAGCATCGCTTCGAGCACGCGCGGATCGACCCGCGTCGTCGCTTGGTTGTCGAGATAGATCGGCGGCGTGTTGGCGGTGGCGTCCTTGTTGGCGATCGGACTCATGCGGCGCGCGCCTCCTCGGCAAAGCCGCGCCGGCGGCGGTAGAGCGCGGTCCAGGATTGCACAAAACGGTCCACATCGGCCTCGCACGTGCTCCAGCCGAGGCTCACTCGGATCGTCGACGACGCGATATGGGGCGGTGCGCCCATCGCCGCCAGTACATGGCTTGGGCCGACCTTGCCCGACGAGCAGGCGGCTCCGGCGCTGATCATGACGCCATCGAGATCGAGCGCCATGACCTGGGTCTCGGCGGAGGTACCGGGCATCGCGATCGCGGCTGTATTCGGCAGACGCCCGATCACGGCCCCCAGCACGATAGCCTCGGGCGCCGCCGCGATGATCTCCGCTTCGATCCGGTCACGCAGGCCACGGATGCGCTGATAGTCAGCCAGTTCAGCCGCCGCGGCTTCGGCGGCGGCGGCGAAGCCGGCAATGCCGGGAACGTTTTCCGTGCCGGCGCGGCGTCCGTGCTCCTGTCCGCCGCCCCGCTGCAGCGGCAACAGATCGAGGCCGCCGGCCACGACCAGCGCACCAACCCCCGGCGGGCCGCCAAGCTTATGTGCGGACAGGGTCAACAGATCGGCACCAGTCGCGGTCATATCGAGCGGGATCTTGCCCGCGGCCTGCACCGCGTCGCAATGATAGAGGGCGCCCCGCGCGTGCGCCAGCGCCGCGATCTCGGCCACCGGCTGCACGACGCCAGTTTCGTTGTTGGCGAGCATGACCGAAACCAGGGCCGGCCGCGTGTCGCCCGCGAGAAGATTCGCGAGCGCGTCGAGCCGCACGACACCGTCGTTATCGACCGGGATTCGTTCGGCCTCGGGAACGGCGCGCAATACCGAATCATGCTCGACCGCCGATACCAGTACGCGCTTCCGCCCTCCGCCGAGCAGCGCCAGATGGTTCGCCTCGGTGCCGCCGCTGACAAAGACGACGCCTTCGGGCGCCGCGCCCACCAATGCCGCGATCGTGTCGCGGCTGCGCTCGATGAGCCGGCGCCCAGCCCTGCCCCAGCGATGGACCGAGGAGGGGTTGCCGCAGTGCGCCAGCGCCGCAGCCAGCGCCGCCGTCGCCTCCGGGCGCAACGGTGCGGTCGCGTTCCAATCGAGATAGGTTTCCGGCCGGGTTGCGGCCCCGGTTCTCATCGCGGTCCCGTCGCGGCGGCGGTGGCGAAACTTTCGCAATGGACGCGGCCGCTGGTGCCGAGCACGCGACGCTCGCACACATCGGCGAGCGACACCGCGTTCAGATACAGGTGAATCTGATTTCCCAGCCCCTCCCATAGGTCATGGGTCAAACAGCGGGTGCGGTTGCCGCGGCAGCCGGTCGGCGCGCCGGGCGCGCAACGGGTCGCCCGGATCGGCTCGTCGACCGCGAGAATGACATCGGCGATGCGGATCTCGTTGCGGTCCTGAGCAAGCAAATAGCCGCCCCCCGGCCCGCGTACGCTTTTGACCAGCCCGCCCCTGCGCAGCATCGCGAACAATTGTTCGAGATAGGACAGCGATATCTCCTGCCGCTCGGCGATCTCGGCGAGCGAAACCGGCCCGCCACCGCTGTGTTGGGCGAGATCGACCATCGCCATGACGGCATAGCGGCCCTTGGTGCTGAGCCTCATATGGGGGCCCTCACGAGGCCCGCGCTCCGTTTTCGTCGCTGCCGTTACCGCCGCCGGCGCCGGCAACAAGCCGCAACGGCGGCGCCTCGCCGGGCGCGGGAGGATCGACGACAGACTCCGCCTGCTGCGCCTGTCCGAGCTCGCTGACGTGGGCACGCAGGCTGGTGACTTCGTTGATCAGGCCGTTGAGGGCACGGGCGATCGGGTCGGGGATGTCGCCGCACACCGCATAGGGTTGAAACGCCGGTCGCGGCTCGGCCGCAGCACTGCGCCGAGCGATCTGGCGCGCCGGATTGCCGACCATCGTGGCGCCGTCGGGAACCTCGCGCAACACCACCGCGGCCGCCCCGATGCGAGCGCCGTCGCCGACCTGGAATGGCCCCAAAACCTGCGCGCCGGAGCCGACGATGACGCCGTTTCCCAACGTCGGATGGCGCTTTTGCCCGCGGGTCAGCGAGGTGCCGCCCAGGGTCACGCCTTGATAAAGCGTGCAATCGTCGCCGATTTCGGCGGTCTCGCCGACGACGACACCCATACCGTGATCGATAAACAGCCGCCGGCCGATGCGAGCGGCGGGATGAATTTCGATACCGGTAAAGAGCCGCCCGAGATGCGACACGAAGCGTCCGGCGAGCAGCCAGCGGTGCTGCCACAGCCAATGGCCGATGCGGTGAAACAGCAACGCGTGAAACCCAGGGTAACATAGCACGACCTCCACCCGCGAGCGGGCGGCGGGGTCGCGAGCCAGGGTCGCGTCAATTTCTTCGCGCAGGTTCTTCCACAGCATCGGTATCACTATATTAATGTGTCCGTCGCCGAACGCGCCGAACCCCACTGCGCGGACGGCCGCCAACGAGCATATAATTGTCCGACAAAAATGATCAAGAATTGCGGGCGCATAGATAAACCACCGAGGTGCGGGCGCCGACCGGCACACTCGGATTTGATCTGGAACCACCATGCCTGAGGTAATCATCAACGGACCGGAAGGTCGGATCGAGGCGCGCTATCATCACGCCCGGGGACCCACCTCGGCGATGGCACTTGTATTGCACCCGCATCCGCAACACGGCGGAACGATGAACAACCGGCTCGTCTATGGCCTGTACCAATCGTTCGTCCGCCAAGGCTTTTCGACGCTGCGCTTCAACTTTCGCGGCGTCGGCCGCAGCCAGGGCAGCTTCGACCGCGGCGAGGGTGAGCTTTCCGACGCCGCCTCGGCGCTCGATTGGCTGCAGACCTACAACCCGAATGCCGGGACCTGCTGGGTCGCCGGGTTTTCGTTCGGCGCCTGGATCGGCATGCAGCTGTTGATGCGGCGGCCCGAGATCGAGAGCTTTATCGCGGTGGCGCCGCCGGCCAACATCTACGATTTCACGTTTCTCGCACCTTGCCCGTCATCGGGGCTGATCCTGCAGGGCGACCAGGATACCGTGGTGCCCGTCGACTCGGTGCAAAAGCTCGTCACCAAGCTGTCGCACCAGCGCGACATCAAGATCGATTTTCGCAAGATCGCGGGCGCCGACCATTATTTCGCCGACCAGCTGGACACGATCACGGGCCACGTCGACGGCTATATTCGCGATCATTTGCGGACCGGCGGCAGGGCCGCGACGACACCGCACGGCCGCGGCGTGCGCTAGCGATCGTTCGGGCTAATTCGCGAACGGGTCGCGGACCAGCACCGTGTCATCGCGCTCCGGGCTCGTCGACAACAATGCCACCGGCGCGCCGATCAGCTCTTCGAGCCGGCGGATGTATTTGATCGCGGTCGCCGGCAGATCGGCCCAGGAACGCGCGCCGCGAGTGCTCTCGCGCCAGCCCTCGGCGGTTTCGTAGACCGGCTCGATCTCGGCCTGGATGGTCATCCCCGCCGGAACATAGTCGTAGGTCAAGCCGCCGCGCCGGTAGGCGGTGCAGATCTTGACCTCGTCGAACCCATCCAGCACGTCGAGCTTGGTCAGCGCGATGCCGTCGATCCCGCCGATCCGGATCGCCTGCCGCACCATCACCGCATCAAACCAGCCGCAGCGCCGCGGCCGGCCGGTGACGACGCCGAATTCGCGCCCGCGTTCGCCGAGGGTACGACCGATTTCGTCCGACAATTCGGTCGGGAACGGACCGCTGCCGACCCTGGTCGTATACGCCTTGGTAATCCCGAGGACGTATCCGACGGTGCTCGGCGCGATCCCCGACCCGGCCGCGGCCTGCCCCGCCAGGGTGTTCGACGAAGTCACGAACGGATAGGTGCCGTGGTCGACATCGAGCATCGCGCCTTGCGCGCCTTCGAACAGGATGCGGCGGCCACGGCGCCGGGCGTCGTCGAGCAGACGCCACACCGCATCGGCGTAGGGCAAGATTCGCGGCGCCACCGCGCGCAGCCTGGCGAGCAACTCGCGGCGGTCGATTTCCGGCTCGTCGAGCCCGCGCAACAACGCGTTGTGATGCAGCAGCAGCGGTTCGAGCCGCGCCTCCAGCGCCTCGGGTTCGGCAAGGTCGCACACCCGCAGCGCCCGGCGTCCGACCTTGTCTTCATAGGCGGGACCGATGCCGCGACCGGTGGTGCCGATGCGGCCGGCGCCGCTGCGCGCCTCGCGGGCGCGGTCGAGCGCGCCATGCGACGGCAGAATCAGCGCCGCATTGTCGGCAAGCTTCAGATTCTCGGGCGTTACCTCGACGCCCTTTTTGCGAATGGCGTCGATCTCGTCGATCAACGCCCAAGGATCGACGACGACGCCATTGCCGATGATCGACAATTTGCCGGGCCGGACGACGCCCGACGGCAATAGGCTCAGCTTGTATTCGACATTGCCGATGACGAGCGTGTGGCCGGCATTGTGACCGCCCTGGAAGCGCACGACGACATCGGCTCGCTCCGAGAGCCAATCGACAATCTTGCCCTTGCCCTCGTCACCCCACTGGGCGCCGACGACGGCGACATTGGCCATCCAGAGCCTCCCTCAGCCGAGCGCTCTCGGCGCGTCGTGTCCGAGGATGTGGGAGCAGCCGAGGCGGCGCGCCTCCGCCGGCCAATCGGCGGCGGGTTCGAGGGCTGCGACAGTGATCCAGCCGCTTTCGCGCAAGATAACGGCGCGGTCCCGGTCGGTCCCGAGCGGCAGCAGCAGGCGGCGTTGCGGGACGGTATCGGGCAATGTTCGCAGAATGGTGTCGGTGTAGAGCGTGAAACCGGTTGCCGCCTCGGATGCGGCCTCGTCCCCCGCCTGATAGCGGCCGCCGCGACCCAGTTCCCCGCTCGACCCGCAAGCTGCGGCACCGCCGGCGAAAAACGTGAAGCTGATGCCGGTGTGGTATTCGAAGCCGCGATTCTCGACCGGGTCGACGGTTACCTCAAGATCGGGTGCCGCGTCCCGGAGCCCGTCGAGCACCACACCGAGCCGCACCCGTTCGGCCCGCGCGCGGGGCGGCAAATCAAGCCGGTCGAGCGCGGCGAGCGCCGCATCGGCCGGTCCCGCCGCCGCCAACAATCGGCCGAGCAATGCCCCGGCCTCGCCCGCCGTGGCGGCGACGGCGGCGACGTCCTTGTGGTCGAGCGCCGCGCGCAAGACGGTGGCGCGGTCCCCCGACAGGCGATAGGCCTCGGCCACCCCGGGGACCAAGGTCGGCATCGTGATGTCGACCGATAGGTGCGGTACGCCGAGCGCCATCAGCCCCTCGCCGGCGACGGCAATCGCCTCGACATCGGCAGCCGCCCCCGAGGCGCCGATCAATTCGGCGCCGACTTGGCCGATCTGGCGCTCGGGTCGGATCTCCGAGCCGGTCACCCGCAATACCTGACCGGCATAGCTCAAACGCAGCGGCCGAGCGGCGTTGCCGAGCCGGGTTACCGCGATGCGGGCAATCTGCGGGGTCATGTCGGCGCGCACGCCAACCATGCGGTGCGAGCCCGGGTCCATCGTCCGGAAGGTCGCCGCCGCCATCGCGGCGCCAGCGCCGGAAAATAACGTTTCCTCAAATTCGACCAGCGGCGGCTTGACCCGCTCGTAGCCATGTGCCGCGAGTGTCGCCATCAGGCGGCCGACGACTTGCGCCTCGGCCTCGGCTTCGGGCGGCAACAGGTCGCGCATGCCGGTCGGCAACAATGCGGGGTGCGGCGCGTCGTTCATCGGGTCAGTTTGCACCACCCCGGAACAAAGCACACTTGGAAAGCGCCGACGGTCGGCTGCCGCTTAGGCGCTGCGGTCAGAACCGCAGCGATTTGACCTGGATCACGTTCGGCAGGCCGCGCACGATGTCGAGGATCGCCGCGGAGATCGGCTGGTCGACCTCGACGAGGCAGATCGCGTCCTGGCCCGGCGCGGTGCGGCCAAGATGAAACGTGGCGATGTTGACCGACGCGGCTCCCATGGTCTGCCCCAGCGCACCGATAAAGCCCGGCTTGTCGAGATTGCGCACGAACAGCATGTTGCCGCCGAGCTCGGCTTCGAGCGGGATGTCCTCGACCGAGACGAGGCGAGGCTTGTCACCGCCAAACAACGTGCCGGAAACCTCACGCGGCCGGCGCTCCGCGACCGGTCCATTCGGTGTCACGACGACCCGGATCAGGGTCTGGTAATCGCCGGGCTCGGCGCGCCGCGTCTCGCTGACGCGAATGTCGCGGTCGCGGCAAATCACCGGTGCGCTGACCATGTTGACGCTGGCGAGCTGCGGCGCCAGCAGCGCCGTCAGCACGATCGCGGTCAAGGGCTTGACGTTGAGCTCCGCGATCGCCCCTTCGTACTCGACCGAGACCGCGGTGATGCCGCTCTCGGTGAGTTGGCCGGCAAAGCTGCCGAGCTGGTCGGCGAGCGTGATGTAGGGCCTGATACGATTGGCTTCCTCGGCGGTCAGCGAGGGCATGTTGACGGCGTTGGCGACGGCGCCGGTCAGCAGAAAATCGGCCATCTGCTCGGCGACCTGGACCGCGACGTTCTCCTGCGCCTCGGTCGTGGCGGCGCCGAGATGCGGGGTCGCGACGACATTGTCGCGGCCGAACAGTGGGTTCTTGCGCGCCGGCTCCTCGACAAAAACGTCGATCGCGGCGCCCGCGACATGGCCGCTGTCGAGCGCGGCGGCGAGATCCTCCTCGACGACGAGACCGCCGCGCGCGCAGTTGACCAGCCGCACGCCCCGCTTCATCTTGGCGATTGCCGTGGCGTCGATGATGTTTTTTGTCGCGTCGGTCAGCGGCGTGTGCAAGGTCACGAAGTCAGCGCGCGCCAGCAATTCGTCGAACGACACCTTTTCGACCCCAAGATCAATCGCGCGTTCGGCAGAAAGGAACGGGTCGTAGGCGACCACCTTCATGCGCAACCCGAGAGCGCGCACCGCGACGCTGGCGCCGACATTGCCGCAACCGACGACGCCGAGTGTCTTGCTCGTCAACTCGACGCCCATAAAGCGCGATTTCTCCCATTTGCCGGCCTGGGTCGAGCGGTCGGCGGCCGGAATTTCGCGGCACAGCGCGAACAGCATCGCGATCGCATGCTCGGCCGCGGTCGTCGAGTTGCCGTAGGGCGTATTCATGACGACGATGCCGCGCTGGGTCGCGGCGGCCACGTCGATGTTGTCGACGCCGATTCCGGCACGGCCGATGATCTTGAGCGCGGGTGCGCGGCCGAGCAGTTCGGCGGTGACTTTGGTCGCCGAGCGCACCGCAAGCCCGTCATAGCCGGCAATCCGGGCTTTCAACTCCTCGGCGGTAATGCCCGGCAGCATATCGACTTCGATCCCGCGCGCAGCGAGGATCTCCGCCGCACGCGGGCTCAAATCATCGGAAATCAAAACCTTCGGCATGGGTGCTCCGATTGTATAGAAAGATTCGCGGCTGCGTCACAGCGACCCGATTAACCTTTAGCTCGATAAATTGCCGGCATGTCCTCGGTTGAACCCCCCTAAGCGGCAGCACGCGGTCATCTAAGCGGCTTTGGCGGCTTGGCGTTGCTCGTCCCAGGCCCAATCGAGCCAGGGCAGCAGGGCTTCGACATCAGCGGCCTCGACGGTGGCGCCGGTCCAGATCCGGATACCCGGCGGCGAGGCACGGTGGCTGGCGATATCATAGGCCGCGTGCTCCTTTTCGAGCCGGCCCGTCATCGCGCGCACGGTCTGAAAGCGGTCATCGGCCGACAACGCGGTAAACCACGGCTCGATAATCTTAAGTTGTGGGGAAGTACAGGAGATCGTGGCCGGGTCCTCCGCCAGGAATTCGATCCACGGTGCGCTCTCGGCCCAAGCGGCAAGCACCGAGAGGTTTCTTTCGGAGCGCGCGATCAGCCCGTCGAGGCCGCCGACGGATTCCGCCCATTCGAGCGAATCGACAGCGTCTTCGACGCACAGCATCGACGGCGTGTTGATCGTTTCGCCCTGGAACACGCCCTTGATCAATTTGCCGTTCGCGGTCAGCCGGAAGAGCTTTGGCAGCGGCCACGGCGGGGTATGGCTTTCGAGCCGCTCGACCGCGCGCGGCGACAATGCCAGCATGCCGTGCGCCGCCTCGCCGCCAAGCGCTTTCTGCCACGACCAGGTGACGACATCGAGCTTGTCCCATGGCAGCCGCATCGCAAACACGGCCGAGGTCGCGTCGCAGATCGCGAGCCCCTCGCGGTCGGCGGCGATCCAGTCGCCGTCCGGCACCCGCACGCCCGAGGTGGTGCCGTTCCACGGGAAGACCACGTCGCGCGCCCAATCAGCTTGGCGTAGGTCGGGCAGCCGGCCATAGGGCGCGTGCAGAACCCGGACATCGGACAGCTTCAGCTGCTTGACGTCCTCGACCCAGCCCTCGCCAAAATTCTCCCAGGCGAGCATGTCGACCCCGCGCGCGCCCAACAGCGACCACATCGCGATTTCGATCGCACCGGTATCCGAGCCGGCGACGACCCCGACCTGCCAATCGGCAGGTACGCCGAGGATCGCGCGCGACCGATCGACGACCTCGACGATCCGCGCCTTGCCGATGCCCGAGCGGTGCGATCGTCCGACCAGAGCCGCTTCGAGCGCCGCCGCCGACCAGCCCGGCCGCTTGGCGCAAGGTCCGGACGAAAAGCAGGGATTCCGCGGGCGCCCCGTCGGCTTCATCGCGCCATTCCTCGCTGTGCAAAGACGGCCGTAACCGGGCCGTTTCCCGCGCCGGAACTTATGGACGACGTCCAGCGGCGTCAATGCCGCGGCGCGGCTCTTTACCTTTAATATTTTAAGGGTCGTGGCGTCACCCTTTGCTTAACTATCCTGGCGCAGCCGACTCGACAGTAGTTCGCCGCGCTTTTCGAGAACCGGGTAGGCCGCTGCCGCGACATGGGCGTTGATCCGTTTCAGGTCGCGCAGCATGTCGAGGTGCTGCGCGCTGGTCTCGACGCTTTCGACCCGGCCGGCGCGAACGCGGGCGAAATGCGCCTCGGTCGCGCGGGTCTCCAGATCGCGGAATACCTCCTTTTCGCCGAGCAACCCGCGCGCGGCGCGGACATCGTCGGTCATGAACACCGCCGCCGCGGCGCGAACATTTTTGACCAGCCGTTGCAGCATCTCGCGGATCTCGCCGCTGCCCTGGGGCGAGAAGGCCAAATTGCGTTTGACTTGCTTGGCGAGGTTCGCGGCGACGCCGCGCTCGGCGATGTCGCCGGCATGTTCCAGATTCGTGATGAAGGCCAGGATCTCGGACAGGCGCCGATCATCGTCGGCATCGAGGGTTTCGTGGTCGAGCGACGTCAGATAGGCCTTCAGCGCGCTGTTCAGGCGATCGAGCACGTCGTCGAGCCGCTTGGTTTCAGCGATGCGCTTGCGGTCTCCGCTGGCCAACGCATCGAGCGCGCCTTGCAACATGGTTTCGAGCACGTCGGCCATGCGCAGGGCTTCGCGCGAGGCCGCGGCCAGAGCCAGGGACGGAACCTCGAGCGCCGACTGATCGAGATAAACCGGGAGCGAAGGGTCCGCCGGGGCGGCGTGCGCCGGCAACATCCAGCGCAGCAGGCGCGCAAACGGTCTCAGCACCGGGAAAAACAAGGCGGCGATCACGAGGTTGAAAAGTGTGTGGAAATCCGCGACCTCGCGAGCAACATTCGGCTCGATCACCACCAGCCAGGGCCCGATCTTGCCGAGCAGCGCGAGACCGAGGGCGCAGCCGACCGCGCGGTTCAACAGATTTCCCAGCGGCAGGCGCTTAGTCATGGGATCGCCATTCGCGCCGGCTTCGAACAGCGGGTTGAGGGCAGTGCCGAGATTGGCCCCGAGGACGAGAGCAAAGGCCGCTTGCGGTGGCACCGCGCCCTGCGCGGCAAAAGACATGATCAACAAGACGACGGCGACGCTGGAATGCGCCGCCCACGTGACGGCGGCGGCAAAAATCACCGCGATCACCGGCACCGTCGCGATCGCGCCGAGCAGCAGGCGCAGGCTCGGCACGTCCTCGTACGGCGTCAGCAGCGACAGCAGCTGGGTCAGCGCCAGCAACATCAGGCCGAGGCCAATCCCGACCCGTCCGAGATCGCGGGTGCGCGTGATGCCACCGCGGCGGAACATCATGACCCCGATCAGGACGAAGAGCGGCGCCACCCGCGATATGTCGAACGACAGCAGCTGCACGATTAGCGTCGTCCCGACATTGGCGCCGAGCATGACAGCAAGCCCGGGCACCAAATCGACGAGCCCGCCGGCGGCAAACCCGGAGACCATCAGGCCGGTCGCGGTGCTGCTTTGCAGCAAGGCGGTGATGCCAAGACCCGCGAGAAAAGCCTTTACCCGATTGCCGAGCGCCCGGCCGAGCAGCCGCCGCAAATGCGGGCCAAACGCGCGCTGGATCCCGCTCTGGACCATGTGCACGCCCCATAGCAGGAGTGCTATCGATCCGGCGAGGTCGATTAGGGTCAGCGTGGCGTCCATCTGCGCCTTACCCGAACACTGCGGAATTGCGCCGCTCTCACCCTTACGCCGGCACGGCCGAGGAAACAATCACCGCAATACCGCGATTGGGCTGAATCGGGATCGGCCGGTCCTCGCCCCAAAGGACGGCGGCCGGCGCGCGGCCGAACAGGCTGCGGCCAAGACGAGCGGCAAATCGCCCTTTCGAGACCACTCTCACGGTTGTGGTGGGGACCATGCATTGCGTCCGGCAATGCTGACCGGCGGATGGGGTAGCGCTCATTGTGGCGCTCGACCCAGTCGCGATAATCGTAGCGGGCGCCGGGGAAGCCGATCATCTTCCACGCCGCCATGTCGCGATTGCCGCCGAAGATCGGGTCGGCGAAGAAGCCGTAGCGCGTACCCTGCAGCAATGTCTCGAAGAACGGCGCGGCGCGCACCTTTCGCAACCGCAGAGAGCCGATGGCGCCTGCGGACCCTGCTCCGTTCCGGCCGGAACGGAGGGCTCATGTAGAGGCCTTGGGCGCGGCCGTAGGCGCCGGCCAATTGGAACAGTCACGCAACAGCCTTACCATGCCAATCCCGTGCTGACCGGCGCCGATCCTCTCTCTTATCCGTGGCCGCAGGCAATGCGAGAGCAACCTGAGTAGGATACCCCATACCGGCCACAACCCCGGTCAGGACTATAATCGCCACGACCACCCCGGAGCGCTGCCGGACGGCCGCCGAAGGCGGTCTCGCCAGCTCCCAGATCTCGTGTCGTAAACGCTAGTGGCAGATGGATCGACAGAGGCAGATGGATCGACAAGCTTCCCCAAGCAATGACCCGGGTCACGCATAGGTAGAAAGGGCTTGGACCTCCAGTCGCCGCTTATCGAGAAAAAATCTCCCGCAGTGCAGCCAGGTTTGCCGCGTCTCTTCAGCGACCGTCCTCCAGGCCCGCATCGACGGCGGCGAGCAGACCGAGCGCAGACCAGTCCAATCCCGCCCAGCCGCGAGCCATCATCGCGACCAGGCGGTCATGGACGAGGCTCGCGGCCGGCATCGGCACCGCCAAGTGTTCGGCTTCGGCCAGCGCCAAGCGCAAGTCCTTGATCGCGAGCGGCACAGCCATTCCGGGCGGGCTGTAGTGCCCCTCGACAATTTTGCCGCCGTAGGTCTTGTGGACCCGAGAATCGAACAGCGAATTGGTGAGGACATCGAACCCAACGTGGCCCTCGACGCCGCCCTTTCGCAGCAGGGCCAAAACCTCGCCCATGCATTCGAGCGTCGTCGCCGTGAGCACATTCGCTGCGAGCTTCACCAAGTTTGCCAATGCGGCGTCCTCGCCAATCACAAATAGCCGCTGGCAAAGGCGCTCAAGCAATGAACGGACCTTTTCCATCGCAGAAGGCAAACCGGCGGCAAGCACGAAAAGCTCTCGTTTCTGCGCGAAGTCCGGGTTGCCAAGCACCGGCGCAGCGACATATCCCTGGCGATAGCGCGCATGCTCCTCGGCAACCCGACGAGACATGGTGGGACTGACCGTGCTCGCCGAAATGTGGACCGCATTTGGCGCGAGAATGCCCGCCAAACCCAGCGGCCCGAGCGCCACCGCCGCCAGCGCGTCGTCGTCGGGAAGGGAAGTCACGACCACATCGCAGACGGCAAGATCGGTGAGTTGTCCGGCAGCGCGAGCGCCGCTCACTGCCGCTGTCCGCTCCGGGTCTCGGTCATAGACGACCACCTGATGACCGTCTTCGACAAGATTGACGGCGAACGCATGCCCCATATGGCCAAGACCAACCACCCCGACACTTTTGATAGCGGAGCCGGTGACTGCTTGGCTCTGCAAGTTGTCAACCATGTGAGTTTGCTCCTGTTTCAGTGGGTGGGATTGCCGGGTGCTCGCGCGATCGGCAGTACGGAAAGCGAGCGCACGCGCTGCGCGCCGTGGATCAATACACCTTCGATATCCGCAGTCGCGGAGGGGCCGGCGCGAAACGAGGCGTAATGCCTGTCGCGGAACCCGGGCCGGCGATAAACGTGGTGCAGATTGACGACGATATCCGCGGGATCGAGGCGATGGCCGTCACGGGTGATGCTTCGCATACGTCGGGAGCCAGCATCGCAGGAGGGGTGCTCATGCGCTCACTGCGCGTCGGAAGAATTCAGTTGGCGCCGGATGCTGCTCGCACGGCATCTACCCAGCTTCTCCGTCGAGGCTGAGGGCGCCAGGGCCGAAGGCGATCACGTAGAGGAACCCGCCGGTCATCACTAGGTTCTTGTAGAAATGGATCATGTTGTTCTGATCTCCGGCTGGCAGATGCACGCCAAAAGCGGTGCCCAGACAGACAAGGGCAAGCAGAGCGGCGGCCCATCGGCTGTAGAAACCCGCGAGCAGCGCGAGGCCGCCGAGCAGATGGACCGGTATCGAGATCCAGACCGCGACATTGGGCGCGGGTACGTGAACGCTGGCGAAATACCGCGCTGTGGCGCCCGGATTGCGCAGCTGGACGATGCCGTCCCAGACGAACAGGCTCGATATCAGCAGTCGTGCGAAGGGCTGCAGGAAGGCTTTACTATTCACTCAGCGGCTCCGTTCAGATGAATCAGCGCAACTCCCGTGCGCAGCGTGCCCGTTGCATTCCGATGGACCGCAGCGAGCGCCAATAATCAACCGCCCGTAACGGCCAGCACCGCCTCTTTGATCTTGGCGCGCGCGACCTGCCCGAGGAGCTCAAGGTCGAGGTGCGGCAGGTTGGGAAGCTCATTTGCAGCGACCACGGCGTCGACGATTGCCGGTCCGTCAACCGCCAGGGCATCACCGATCGCTTTCTTCAGCTCCTCGGGCTTGCGCGCCGCGAAGCCATGGCCGCCGCAGGCGCGCGCGAATGCGGCGAAATCCGGATTGGGAAACTCAATGCCCTGCCGGTAGGGTGGCACCCCGATCGACTCGGCCTCCAGCCGGATCAATCCAAACGCGGCATTATTGTAGATGACAACCTTGACCGGCAACTTATGGTGAACCGCCGTGAGGAACTCGCACATCAACATGTTGAAGCCGCCGTCGCCGGTCAGCGCGATCACCTGCCGCGCGCGGTCGAGCGCCTGGATGCCGTTGGCCTGCCCGAGCGCTGTTCCGACGGCAGCATTGTTGAACGACCCGATGATGCGCTGCGATCCGCTTGCGCGGATCCAATTGGCGGACCACAGCGTATTAAGGCCGGTGTCGAGTACGAAGACCGCGTCCCGGCTGGCGAGATCGCTGACCGCGCGGGCGACTGCCTGTGGATGGATGCAATCGGCGCTGCGCGCGAGATCCGCCTGCTGGTCGAGCTTGCGGTCCCAGGCGCGGCGCTCCTCGGTGAGCCGGTTCCAGTAGCGCATGTCGGTTTTCGGCGCGACCTGATCAATGAGCAGTTGGAGCGTCGGCCGCGCCGAGCCAACCACCCCGAGCCCGGTTGGCGCGCGGCGGCCGAGCACCTCGGGCCGCTCGTCGATCTGCACGACCACCGGCCGGTTCGGCAGGAAATTCGAATACGGATAATCGGTGCCGACCATCAGCAGCAAATCAGCACGCATGACCGCATTGTACACCGGCTTTGAACCGATAAAGCCGATGCCACCCATCCAGTGCGGATCATCATAAGGCATGATGTCCTGGCCCTTGACAGAATGGATCAGCGGCGCCTTGAGACGGTCCGACAGAGCCTGCAGCTCCGCTGCGGCTCCATGGCAGCCGTTACCGCACATGATGAGAACACTGCCGGCCGCGTCAATCCGGCTCGCGATACGGACTACGTCCTCCGCGCTCGCCGCGAACTCTGGGCGCGGTTGCAGAGTATCCATGCTGGCAACGCCGCCGTCGGTCCGTGCCGAGATGACGTCTTGCGGCAATGTGAGATGAGCAACGCCGCGGCCCGCATAGGCCGCGGCGATCGCCTGATGGATGACGGCGGGGGCCTGCTCCGGCGACGTGATGGTTTCCGTATAGAGCGACACATCGCGAAACAGCAGATCGGGCCTCGTGGTTTGGATGTAATCGATGCCCTGCATTTTGCGCGGCATGTCGCCGGAGAGTGCCAGCACGGGCGCGTGGTCGCGCGCCGCTTCGTAAAGGCCCGCGACCAGATGGGTACTGCCCGGCCCCGTGGTGCCGGCGCAGACCGCCAGACGGCCGGTGAGCTTGGCCTGACCGGACGCCGCAAGAGCCGCGCCCTCTTCATGGCGAACGCCGATCCATTCGATCGAGGAGCTGCGCACCGCATCGGCCAGTGGGTTGAGGGAGTCGCCGATCAGAGCAAAAATCTGCTTGACGCCGATGTGCTCAAGCACACCCACCAACATGGCCGCGACTGTTTGCGCCATGTATCCCTCCTATGTGGCTCCATGGGGTTTATCTTTAGTATTGGTTGGTAGGCCGGACCTTGCCTCTGAAGACGGTGTAGCTGACCGCGGTGTAGAGCAGCATCAGCGGGAAGACGAAGAGCCCCTCGCCCCAGAACATGAAGGCGAGACTTGAATGAGGTGCCGCGGCCTCGGCGATCGTAATCGAGAACGGGATCATGTAAGGCCAGAACGAGATCGCGAGCGTGCCGAACGCGGCGGCGAAAATCAGCGCCACCAAGTAGAACGGCGCTCCGTCCCGACGATTACGCACGCTGTGGGCGAGTGCTAGCGCCGCAACGACGCCGATCGCGGGGAACACGAACAGATAGGGCCGCTCCAGCCATCGATGCACGACCCGCAGGTTCTCGGCCAGCGCATAGCCGAAGACGACGACCAGGAAGGCGAGCAATGCGAACGCCAGATAGGGGATCACGCGATAAGCGGCGTCCCGCAAATCGCCCTCACCCTTTCTGACGAGCCAGCAGGCGCCGAGCAGGGAGTAGCCGAGACACAGGCCGACACCACAGATTATCGCAAAAGGGCTGAACCAGCCGAATTCGCCGCCGGTATACCGGCCGCCGGAGATCGGCAGCCCCTTCACCAGGGCGCCGACGGTCAGGCCCTGCATGAACGCTGCGACCAGCGATCCTCCGGCAAACCCGGCATCCCACATCCAGCGCAGCCGCTCGGTCTTGTAGCGGTATTCGAACGCGACGCCGCGCAGGATCAGCCCCGCCAGCATCAGCAGCAGCGGCAGGTAGAACGCGGAGAACAAGGTCGCATAGACGACCGGAAAGGCCCCCCAGAGCACCACGCCGGCGACGACGAGCCAGGTCTCGTTGCCGTCCCAGATCGGCGCCACCGCGCTCAACATCGCGTGTCGTCTGGTCTCGTCGCCGGTCAGGCCAAAGAGAATACCGACCCCGAGATCGAATCCGTCGAGCAGCACGTAGAGCAGGATGCTGATCGCCAGTATGGCCACCCAGAACATGACCACGGCTATTCTCCTGCGGGTACGTGACGAGCGGCCGGCGTGAGGCGGTGCTCATCGACGACCGACATCGGGCGATTGGGGACTGCGGCGGCAGGGGGCAGAACCAGAGGTCCTTCCGGTCCCGCGCGCAGCAGCCGATAGATGTAGTAGGTTCCAAACGCGAAGATGAAACTGTAGACGAGGCAATAAACGACGAGCGAGACTGCCGCCGTACCGGCGGTCAGGAACGGCGTCATTGAGTCGGCGGTGCGCAGAACGCCGTAGACTGTCCAGGGCTGACGGCCGACCTCGGCCGTGAACCAGCCGGTCAATGTCGCGATGAACGGCAACGGAAAGCTGAGAAACGCGGCCCACAGCAGGAGCCGGCTCTGCTCGATGCGCTCCTTGTGGATCAAATACGATCCGCCCCACGCGACCGCCAGCATGACCAGCCAGCAGCCGACCATGATGCGGAAGCTGAAGAATGGGATCACCACCGGCGGCCAATTCTCGCGCGGGATGCTGTCGAGCCCTACTTCCCCCGCGGTGATGCTGTCGGAGTCGATCAGGCTGCCGAAGGGCGGGGGCAAGGTGATCGCGAATAGGTTTCGCCGGCTCCCGACGTCGGGCCAGGCGAGCAATACCTCGGAAGCCGGCTTCTCGTCGTGCCAGCGGGCCTCGATCGCCGCCATCTTCGCGGGCTGGTGGTGAACGACATATTCGCCGTTGAGGTGCCCGAAAAGGAGCTGGAGCGGCAGCAGCACGGAAGCGAGATACAAGCCCATGCGCAGCATAATGCGCGCCTCGGCAGCAAATTCCCGACGCAGCATGTACCATGCCCCGGTCGCGGCAACGCAAATCGCGCCGGTGATGTACGACGCAAGCAGCATGTGAGGGAAGCGCACCCAGAGCACCGGGTTGAAGAGGATCTTGAACCAGTCGTCCGGAACAAACGCGCCGTTCTCCATCACATAGCCGACCGGCACCTGCATCCAGCTGTTGTTGGCCATGATCCAGAACGCCGAGAGCGTGGTGCCGAGCGCCACCATTGCCGTCGAAAACAGATATAACCATAGCGGGACGCGCGGGCGGCCAAACAGCAGTATCCCGAAAAAGCTCGCCTCAAGGAAAAACGCGGTGAAGGTCTCGTAGGAGAGCAGCGGCCCCTGGATCGGTCCGGACATTCGAGCGAGCTCGCTCCAATTGGTCCCGAACTGGAACGCCATGACGATCCCGGAGACGACGCCGAGCCCGAACGCGACGCCAAAGATTTTCAGCCAGAACTCGAACACCAGACGGTAGGCCGGGCGCCCGGTCGCCAGATGCAACGCCTCGAGCACGGTGAGCCACGCCGCCAGCCCGATCGTGAAGGACGGGAAGATGATGTGGAACGAGACGGTGAACGCAAATTGCAGCCGCGACAGCAGGAGCGCCGTGAGGTCCATGGTATTTCCTCACCAGTATCGTGTGATCCGTTCGGGATGGGTGAACACCTCAAACCCGTCGTCGCGGGCGATGCCCACGAGGGTGAGGCCCCCCATCTCTGCGATGCGGACGGCCAAAGCGGTCGGCGCCGATACCCCGACGATGATCGGCGCCCGCATCATGGCTGCTTTTTGCACGAGCTCGATGGAGATCCGGCTTGACAGTACAACGATGCCTTCGCTAGCCGACCGGCCGGTGTGCAGCAATGCGCCCGCCAATTTGTCGAGCGCATTGTGCCGTCCCACGTCTTCGCGGAGCACCAGGCCCTGATCCGGCTGCCAGAACGCCGCGGCGTGGGCCGCCCGCGTCTGCATGTTCAACCGCTGTCTCGCCGGTAGTGCCGCCACTGCCTCCGCGATGTCCTGCCGGCTCACCTGCAAGTCATAACTCGCCATCGGTATCGTGCGATTGGCTTCGGCCAAACTCTCCAATCCGCACAGGCCGCACCCGGCCGGCCCAACAAAGCGGCGGCGCCTGGCCGCGAACGCATCCGACCGGTCGCCGGTCAGCCACATTCGCAGCACGATCCCGTCAGCAACACTGACTACAGCCAACTCCGCTATTTCAGCCGCTGTAGTAACAACTCCCTCGGTGTAGCTGAAACCCAGCGCGAAATCCTCGAGATCGTCCGGCGTCGCCATCAAGACTGCATGCGTCGCCCCATCATAGCTGAACGCGACCGGCACCTCCTCGGCCAAGGTGCGTTCCCCGAACAGCATAAAGCCATTGCGCCACGCTTGCCTTGGGACGCATCGCGCCGGCGGCGGCACGACGCGCGAAGCCTCCAACGCAGACATTTTCATCGACCGGAAGCAAGTTCCGGCGCCTGAGGGCGAACCAAGACCGGGATCGACTTTGCTGCCGGTGTCCCACTCTTCAAATCATGATAGGCGAGAGGGAGCAGCGGATTGGTCTCCGGATAATAGGCGCCGATCGAGCCTACCGGTATGCTGTGAGGTTTTACCCAGAACCCACCCACGACGCGACGCTTTCCGTCCTCGGCGAGCGATTCGATCTCGACCTCGTCGCCCTCCGCAATGCCCCGTGTCTGCATGTCGGCTTCATTCATGAATACCACCATGCGGCCGCCGAACACGCCGCGATAGCGGTCGTCGAGACTGTAGATCGTCGTATTGTACTGATCGTGGCTTCTGAGCGTCGCAAGCCGAAGCATCGCGGGGTCGGGGACCGGAGGGTCTTCGTCGACCCCGGGAAAGACCAGGAAATTGGCGCGGCCCGTGGCGGTGTTCCAAACCCGTTGGCGCGGCGGAGTGGCCAAGTGAAAGCCGCCCGGCTGACGGATCCGATTGTTGAAATCGGCGAACAGGTCCGGGAAGACCGCTTCGATCTTGTCGCGGATCCGGTTGTAGTCCGCGGCAAAGAAATCCCAGTCGATGCCGCAATCGGGCAAGGTAGCTTTCGCCATGCCGCAGACGATGGCGACCTCCGACTTCAGATGCTCGCTCGGCGGTTCGACGAGCCCCGATGATGCATGGACCATCGACATGCTGTCTTCGACCGTGACCGACTGGCGTCCGCCCGCCTGTATGTCGATATCGCTGCGCGCCAGACAGGGAAGGATCAGCGCCTCTTCGCCATGAACCAGATGGCCGCGGTTGAGCTTGGTGCTGACGGCGACGGTCAGCCGCAAGCGGCGCATCGCCGCCTCGGCCACGGTCCAGTCCGGGACGGCTCTGACGAAATTGCCGCCGAGCCCGAAGAATGCCTTGGCGCGGCCGTCCACCATCGCCCGTACGGCGTTGACGACATTGTGCCCGCGAGCCCGCGGCGGCTCGAAGCGAAACACATGTCTGAGCTGGTCGAGTAATGCCGGCTTGGGCTTCTCGTCGACGCCCATCGTGCGATCGCCTTGCACGTTCGAATGGCCGCGCACCGGGCAGATCCCGGCCCCGGCCTTGCCGAAATTACCGCGCAGCAGCAACAAATTCACCATCTGGTGTACGTTTTCGGTGCCGAGCCGATGTTGGGTGATCCCCATGCCGTAGACGACAATGACAGCGCGTGCCCGCATGTAGACGGCCGCCACGCGCTCCAGCTGGTCGCGCGGCAGGCCGCAGACGCGCAATATGTCTTCCCGGTTCGTCAGGCGGAGATCATCGGCGAACGCCTCAAAGCCATGCGTATGGTTCGCTATGAAATCGAGATCGAGTACTGACTCCTTGCCAATGCGAAGCGCCTCGTCATGCGCCTCAAGAACCAGTTTCATCACGCCTTTGAGCGCTGCGACGTCGCCGCCGATGCGGACCTGGCAATACTCGCTGGCGATCCTCGTCTCGCCAAGCGTCGCCATCTCGACCGGGTCCTGGGGTGCGGCAAATCGCTCGAGCGCGCGCTCGCGCAGGGGGTTGAACACGACGATCGGAACGTTGCGGCGCGACGCCCTGTGCAACTCGGTCAGCATCCGCGGGCTGTTGGTGCCCGGGTTCTGACCGAGGATGAAGATCGCCTCGGCATTGGCGAAGTCGTCGAGCAGCACGGTTCCCTTGCCGATGCCGATGCTCTCGGGAAGACCGACGCTGGTCGCCTCGTGGCACATATTCGAGCAATCGGGAAAATTGTTCGTGCCAAAGCGGCGTACGAACAACTGATACATGAACGCCGCTTCGTTCGAGGTGCGTCCCGAGGTGTAGAACTCGGCCTCGTTCGGGTCGTTGAGAGCGTTGAGCTCGCGGCCGATCAGTGCGAACGCCTTGGTCCAATCGACCGGCACATAATGGTCGGTCGCGGGATCGTAGCGCATCGGCTCGGTCAGACGCCCCTGCTCCTCCAGCCAATAGTCACTTTCCTGCTCCAGCTGACCGACAGTGTGGGTTGCAAAGAATTCGCGCGTCACACGACGCTTGGTCAGCTCCCAGGTGACCGCCTTGGCGCCATTCTCGCAAAACTCGAAGGAGCTCGTATGCCGCGGATCGGGCCAGGCGCAACCGGGGCAATCAAAGCCTTCCGGCTGGTTCAGCGACAGCAGTGCCCTCGAGCCTTTGAGTTCGACGCTCTGCTCGCGCAGCGCCCTTGCAGTCGCGTGCAATGCTCCCCAGCCGCCGGCTGGCGCATTGTACGGCGCGAACACCGGCTTTTCGGCCAACTCGCGATCCGGAAGATCGGCGGGAGGAGAAGGGAGGGGAGGTTGCTCGCTCATGTCTGCTCCGTGAGATCGGGCTAAATGGCGCGATATGGAACATCAGGCATCAGGCTGAGGCGGATCCGGCCAGACACCACGCTGTATTCAAACCAGCAGGGTTCACCACTCAGGAAGTCGCCGGACTGGCGGATTCCCGGAGGAGCCAACGACGGACAACGCGCCGCGGCAAGTGAAACCGGGTAAAATTTTGTAAAGTCGTGGCGCGGCGGCGGGCGTTATTGACCGCGAGCACGAAACGGTGGCCACTGTTGCATGCAGGGCTTCGTGGGGCTTCGCATTCCGCTTTGGCTGCACCGGCTCGTCACAATGGCGCCGCGTTATGCAATCGTCGCTCTCGAGATCGACCCCACCCAGGCGCTCGTCCTCAGCCAGGTCGTGCGCATCGAGACAGACCGCAGGCTCAGAGACCTACCCAGCGCATTGTCGAACGGATCAGTGCCATGGACGACCGCATGAGCCGATGAAAATGCTTTGATGCAAGCCAGCTTCCTGGCGTGGCTCGGCGCCTAGTCTATGGTGATCACTTACGGCATCTTTATTCGTACCAGACAAGATCGCGCTCGAAATTTTATTGGGGCAAGACCTTTTATGCGGGTGTCCTGGAACAGACACCGTTATCATAATGACCGCTTTTTTTCCTCAAGCTGTCGATACGCCCTACCATTTCGACATCAAACGCAGTCGGGAAGGCTGCTGGATCGCGCGCGACCGCGGCGGCCTCGCCGGCGGCACCTTCCTCACCTGCAAGGATGCGGTCCGTTTTGCGCTGTTCGAAGTCGGCGGTGACAGCGCCCGCGTTCACGTGCGGCCTGAGATTCGGCAGGCCCGCAGAGGCCGCGCTGCCTGACCCTTGTCGAGCAGGTCAGTGAAATCGCCGCTATCACGGTATGCGGCTGCGACAATGTCCGGCTGAAAGCTTGTGTCGGCTCACGCAAATCCCAAGCGCGGGGGTCGAACCGGGGGAGGTGTGACCGATAGCCCGCCGCCTCAGCTGCGGCAAGCTGGCGCTTCAGCACCTGGCGCGGCGCCTGTTCTACCGGCTTGCCGTGCAAGTAACGATCGGCGGCAATCCGTACAATCTCGGGCTTCCAGGAGATCTGGATCAAGCTTGCCGGATCCGGCATCGCGAACATGTCGGGGTCGGCCCGAGTGAGGTCGAGCTATGTCGCAAAACCCGCGAACGCAGCACCCTCGCGCTCCATCTGCCCGATCGCCCCAGCCGGCACCAACTTTGCGCGCAATACGCCGAAAAGGTCGGCAAAGCTTGTCACGAAATGGCGGATGCCGCTATCGGTCTCCGCCTTCGCCAGATCCTGCGAGATCAAGGTCCCTCCCAACGCGGCCGGGATGAGCGCCGTTGGACGCAAGCAAACAAAATGGTGCCGGCCGGGACAAGGCATTGACCCAGTCCGAGGCGCCGATCGAGGCCGCCGACGAGATGATGTCGCGCAAGTGAGTCTCGGGCGACCACAGCCTGGTCTTGATCGCCTTTGCCGACAGCCCCCGCGCGATCGCGGAGGCCGGCAATGCGGCATGACGCGACCTCGCGGTTTGCGGGCTGGTGGCAACCCGATGACGCACGCCCTTCAAGCCGCCTACCTCTCGCGCTAAACATCGCTGGGCTGGGGGGCCCGCGGTTGGGCTCGATAACCCCGATTCGCCGCGCGCGGCGCATAACCTTCGGTTACGGTAATCGTTATAGGAACAGCACCGGCTGCCTCGGAGCGACGTGAACTCCAAGGCCGGCGCTATGGCTGAACTTCCGCGACGGCGGGCGCGACGTCAGAAGGCGACTTGGAACCGACCGGCCAGAGTAAAGAAATGCTGGCCGATTTGCGAGGTCCCTGCGGCATTCAGCCGATCGACGTTGACGTATTGGCCTTGTAGGTACAACCGAATCCAGTCGTTCGGGTACCAGCTAAGCCCCAGGGCCGCAATCTGTTGAAAGCCACCGTTGACGCCGCCGGTAACGCTCTGTGCGGCCCCTGGTATGGTATTGCTGGTTAGATTGGTGACGCTGTAGCGCGCCGCGAGTTCCCATGCGCCAAGGCCGCCACCGTGGATACTGAACGGGTTGGCGACCTCGGGTCTTTGGAATGCCGCCGCCCC
>Ga0210401_10001281_pt1 | contig 29383 bp, 27 predicted proteins | sample IncBWH32MmetaG_FD_150866 | JGI IMG/M metagenome (GOLD analysis project Ga0210401, IMG submission 150866) | Forest soil microbial communities from Barre Woods Harvard Forest LTER site, Petersham, Massachusetts, United States - Inc-BW-H-32-M | ecosystem: Environmental > Terrestrial > Soil >...
GGTGTCGGACATCTATGCCGGCGGCTCCTGGTTCACGGTCGATGGCGAGGGCTACGGCAAGACCGGCGAGATACGCGCCGTCGCCGGCACCCCGGTGCCCGACTTCACCCGGCTCGCGCTCGGGCTGTGCCTCGACAGCGACGCCACGGTCGACGACGCCGGCAACGTGATAGGCGACCCGACGGAGGCCGCGCTCGTTGTGTTGGCGGCCAGGCTCGGCGTCGACGCGGAGGAGACGCGGCGGGCCTACCCCCGACTGGCCGAGGTGCCGTTCGACTCGGAGTACAAGTTCATGGCCACCTTCCACGAGGTCACGGTGGACGGCACGACGGCCGTGGTCGAACTGGTGAAGGGGGCGCCGGACGTGGTCCTTGCCCGTTGCAGCCAGTCGGGTGGGCCCTTCAGCGACGCGCAGGTGCCGATCGCGGACGTACGGACGGACATCGACGCGGCCAACGAGCGCATGGGGGAGCAGGGACTGCGCGTGCTCTCCTTCGCGGCCCGGGTCGTGGCCGAGGGCGAGCGGGCGACGATGCGAGAGGAGCCGATGGCGCTCACCCGGGAGCTCGCCTTCGTAGGGATGGTGGGCATCATCGACCCCCTGCGGGCGGAGGCGAAGGGCGCCGTCGAGACGGCGCTCGGCGCGGGGATCGATGTGCGCATGATCACGGGCGACCATGCCGTCACTGCGGCCGCCATCGGCAAATCGCTCGGCCTCGGCCCCGGGGCGATCAGCGGCGCCGAGCTGCAGGCGCTCTCGGACCAAGACCTCATGGCCCGGCTGCCCAACCTGCACGTCTTCGGGCGGGTCACCCCCGAGGACAAGCTCCGGCTCGCCCGGCTCATGCAGCGGTCGGGCCTCATCGTGGCGATGACCGGTGACGCGGTGAACGACGCGGCGGCACTCAAGCAGGCCGACATCGGCGTGGCCATGGGCAGCGGCAGCGAGGTCACCAAGCAGGCGGGTCGGATGATCCTGACCGACGACAATTTCGGGACGCTGGTGCACGCGGTCGAGATCGGCCGCCGCGTCTACGACAAGATCGTCTCCTACGTCCGCTTCCAGATGACCCAGTTGCTCGGCCTGGTCCTCCTCTTCGTGGTCGCGACGGCCTTCAACATCAACAGCGGCGTCGCTCTGACGCCGTCCATGGTCTTGTACCTGCTGTTCTTCTTCACTGCTTTCGGGGTCATCGTCATCGCAACAGACCCGGGCGACCCTGACGTCATGACGCGACGGCCACGGGACCCCAAGGTCCCCATCACGAACCGCAACGCGGTGCTGACGTGGCTGCTGTACGCAACGGCGCTCTTCGTGGCGGCGCTGATCCCGCTGGTGGCGGGCCCCGACACCCCGCACCCCACCAAGCCCGCGGCGTCGCTCACCATGACCTTCGTCGTCATGGGGCTCGGCACGGTGTTCAATGCGCTGACCAACCGGCGCGACCCGGCGAGCGGCCTGACGTCGCCGGTGCTCAAAGCGGTGGGCATATCCGTCGTACCCGTCGTGATGCTCGTCCTGGCTACGCAGCTGCCGGCGCTGCAGAGCGGGCTGCTGACCCAGCCGCTCACCGGCCGCCAGTGGCTGGCCTGTATCGGGCTGGCGCTCATCGTGCCGGTCGTCATCGAGGGGTCGAAGTGGCTGCGGCGCCGCCGCATGCCAGAACCGGGCACGATCGACGTCGAGTCAGCGGTGATCGGGTCGCGCAAGGGGGTGGCGGCGTGAGCACGGAGAACGGGAAGAGAAAGAGCGGCGAAGGGAAGAAGAAGGCGAGCGCCACCGCGGCGCTGTCCCCGATGAAGCGCAAGGAGTACGAGCACGACCTACGGCGCCTCCACGGCGAGCTCGTCGCGATGCAGGAGTGGGTCAAGTCGTCGGGGGCGAAGATCGTCATCGTCTTCGAGGGCCGCGACACGGCAGGCAAGGGCGGGACCATCAAGGCGATCACCGAGCGGGTGAGCCCGCGGGTGTTCCGGGTCGTGGCCCTCTCGGCCCCGACCGAGCGTGAGCGGTCGCAGATGTTCGTGCAGCGCTACATCGGGCACCTACCGGCGGCGGGCGAGGTCGTGATCTTCGACCGCAGTTGGTACAACCGAGCCGGGATCGAACGGGTCATGGGCTTCACCCCCGAGGAGGAGGTGCAGCGTTTCCTCGAACAGGTGAGCTACGTGGAGCAGACGATGGTGGAGTCGGGCATCCAACTGATCAAGTACTGGCTCGAGGTGAGCCAGGACCAGCAGACGCGGCGCCTCCAGAGCCGTATCGACGACCCACGCAAGATCTGGAAGCTCTCGGACATGGACCTGAAGTCGTACTCGAAGTGGTGGGACTACGAGCGCGCCCGCGACGACATGTTCAAGGCCAGCGACACGGCGTGGGCACCGTGGTACGTCGCCCACACCGACGACAAGCGACGGGGGCGGCTGAACATCATCTCGCACCTGCTGAGCCAGGTGCCGTACAAGGAACCCAAACCGCTCGACGTCACGCTGCCGAAGCGTCAGAAGAAGCCGGCCAACCTGCCGACGACACCGGCGCTACGGGAGATCCCGACGCCGTATTCCTGAGCCTGGTACGAAGGCTGGTTCAGCCTTCGAGGGGCGGCATCCCCAACATGGCGCGGAAGTCGGCCGTCGTGTTGACCTTCGGGAACGGGTCGGCCGGGACGGGGAGGCCGAGGCGTTCGCAGATGGGCTCCCAACCGTCGCCTGCCGTCCACTCGAGCAGTCGCTCGTTGGGGACCCCTGCGCGCACGGCTGCGTTGTGCTTATGGAGCGCCTCGATCATCGCGTCCTTGTCCTCGATCTTGTCGCTGAAACGCTCGCCCAACATCTTCACCACTGCGGTCATCCACTCGTCGCCCGCTTCGACCATGGGTCGCATGCCCGCGAAGATCGTGTTGGTGCAGCTCGTGTACCACTCGTCGGGATCACGGGTGGAGAGGATCACGAGGGCGTCTGGGTTTGCCGCAGAGAGCTCGGGCCAAAAGCTGGCACCGGGCCAGTCGACCTGCGCCGTGTAGGGCTTCATCAGCTCGTTCCAGTCGATCTGCTGACCGTCGATGGCTTGAATCCAGGTCGGAATCTGCTCGGGGCTGACCATGATCACCTCGATCATGTGATGGCATGTCCCGCCCAGCAGAATCTCGAGCGCATCCTTGAGGGAATGCGTCCCCGTACGGCCAACTCCGGCACCGACAACCTTGAGCATGCGGCCTCCCTTGTCCTCGCTCGCAGACCGGTTGAAGCTACCGCAGTTGGCGGCGTTGCTGCGGCGTCGCTGATGCGGAGAGACTGCCGTGATGCCGAGCGTGCGGGTCAACGACATCGAGCTCTACTACGAGGTGCACGGCGCGGGGTCGCCGCTACTCCTCATCCCGGGCCTCGGCGTCGACGTCCGATTCTTTCGGGGCATCATCGACGACCTGGCGACGAGCTGCCGCGTCATCGCGTTCGACCCGCGGGGCGCCGGCCGCAGCGACAAGCCGGACGTCCCGTACTCGATCGACGGCATGGCCGACGACGCCGCTGCGCTTCTCGACCACCTCGACATCGACCGCACGACCGTGCTGGGTTGCTCCATGGGGGGTCGCACGGCGCTGATGCTCGCGCTCGATCACCGTGCCCGTGTCGACCGCCTCGTGCTCGCGGCCTCCTCCGCCTTCGTGCCATCAGACCGACTGTTCACGCGGCGTTGGCTGATCATGGACGTGCTCTCGCAGATCCCGGTCCCGAAGAGCGTCGACCCTCAACCGCGCTACGCCTGGCGACGCCAGCGTGCAGCGTCGGTCGGCTTCGACTGCTCCGACAGGCTCGGTGAGATCGACGTGCCGACCTTGGTCGTGCACGGAACGGAAGACCACATCGTGCCGTTCTCGCTCGGCAAGAAGATGGCCGAACGCATTGCGGGGGCCCGCTTAGTCACGGTGTCCGGCGGCCATCGGGCGCTGTTCACCACCCACGCCGATCTGCTCGTGGAGGAGGTCAGGAGTTTCGTGGACCACTCCTGAGGGCCAGGAGCGACGGCCGCAAGACCGCAACTTCGGAGAAGCCCGCGAGGGGACCGTCGTCTTAGCCTGAGCTGATCGTGCCGACGACCTCGGGGAACCGGAGGGCAGACGATCCTGATCAGAACACTCTTGACCGATTACTCCGAATAGAGTATTCTGACCAATCGTGCCTCGATGGTCCCGATCGAATCCCCTGGCCCTGGCGGTGCTGGTCAGCCTCTACGAAAAGCCGATGCACCCGTACGAGGTGGCTCAGACGCTGCGGGCCCGGGCCAAGCAGGAGAGCGTCCGCCTCAACTACGGGTCGCTCTACGCCGTCGTCGAGGCCCTCGAGAAGAAGGGCTTCGTCAAGGCGACGGGCACCGTGCGCGAGGGCAAGCGCCCCGAGCGGACCGTCTACGAGATCACCGACGACGGCGCCCGCGAGATGAACGAGTGGATGACCGACCTCATCAGCACGCCGTCGAAGGAGTACCCCGCCTTTCTGGCCGGGCTCTCCTTCCTCCCGTCGCTGCCGCCGGACGAGGCCCTCGCGGCATTGCGATCGCGGCGAGAGGCGCTCAACGTCAAGCTGGCTGCCATGCGCGGCGCCATGAAGGCAGCGCGCGACGCCGGCCTGCCGCGCATCTTTGAGCTGGAGAGCGAGTACGAGGAGCAACAGCTCAAAGCCGAGCTGAAGTTCGTCACGGGCCTCGTCGACGAGATGGCCGCCGGCACCCTCGAAGGTCTCGAGATGTGGCGGCTGTTCCACACCGAAAGCTTCAACCCCGAGGAGGTGGCATTCACGTTCGACTTCCCCGAGGAATGAGAAGGAAGTGACCCGGAGCCGCGTGTAGCACCACGCGGCCCCGGGCCCACACAACCACGAGCCCGATCCGCAGAGGGAACTTCGCCCGAGGCAGCACTCAGAGCGTAGGCCACCTCCGTCGAGCGGGCTCTGCAGCAAACCCTGCACCGTCACAGATGGCGGCCGCGGGGAGTCCACACACAGGACGCAGACAACGCACGACGAAAGGAGGCGCGCATGGACGCGCTCGTAGAGGCACGCGGCCTCAAGAAGAAGTTCGGGAAGGTCACGGCTCTCTCGGACTTCAGTTTGGAACTGCCGGCCGGACAGCCGGTGGCGATCCTCGGTCCGAACGGGGCCGGCAAGACCACCTTCATCCGGATGGTGGCCACGCTCATCCGGCCGGACGAGGGGACGCTCAAAGTGGGCGGCCGGGACGTGGTGAAGGAGCCGATGGCGGTGCGCCGCACGATCGGTCTCGCCGGCCAGGCCGCCGCGGTCGAGGAGATGATGACCGGGCGGGAGAACCTGGTGATGGTCGCCCGCCTGTACGGCCAGGGGCGGAACGAGGCGGTCGCCTCGGCGAAGCGGATCCTCGAACAGATGGGGCTCGAGGACGCGGCGGACCGGCGGGTGAAGACGTACTCGGGCGGCATGCGCCGGCGCCTCGACCTCGGGGCGAGCCTCGTGGGCGCGCCGCGGCTGCTGCTGCTCGACGAGCCGACGACCGGGCTCGACCCGGGCGGCCGCAACGAGGTGTGGGACGCCATCCAGGACATGGGGGCGGGCGGGACCGACATCGTGCTGACGACGCAGTATCTCGACGAGGCCGACCACCTGGCGGCGCACATCGTCATCATCGACGAGGGCCGGGTGATCGCCGAAGGATCGCCCGACGAGCTCAAGTCGCGGGTGGGCGCGGACATGGTCGAGCTGCACACGGCCGACGTCGAGACCATGCGGCGTGCGGCCGAAGTGCTCGGCGCGCTGGGCGTGGCCGAGCCTTCGACCGACCCGGCGACGCGGCGTTGCTCGATCGCGGCGCCGTCCGGTTCCAAATTGCTCCCGCTGGTGGTGCGGGCGCTGGACGACGCGGAGGTACCGGTGGAGGACATCGCGTTGCGCCGGCCCACGTTGGACGAGGTGTTCCTGGCCTTGACCGGGTCCACCACCACTTCCACCGATCACATTCCGACGAGCCCGAAGGAGGGCGCAGCAGCATGACTATGGACATCACATTGGAGGCTCCGGGACGTCCCGGGGCGGGGCCGGCCGCGAAGGTGGCGGCGGGCGCGAATCGCGGGGCGTCGTATCTCGTCGCCTCGGAACAGGTGGCGATCCGGACCTTGAAGCAGTTCGTCCGGACGCCGGCGCTGATCATCGCGGGGACCGCGCAGGGTGCGCTGTTCCTTCTGATCTTCCGTTACGTCTTCGGGGGCGCGGTCGGGCACACGGGGGCGTTGAACTACGTCAACTTCCTGGTGCCGGGCTTCGTCGTGTCGGGCGTCCTGTTCCAGGGGATGGGCGCGTCTTCGGGCGTGGCCGCCGACCTCGAGGGCGGGTTGTTCGACCGTTTGCGGTCGTTGCCGATCCGGCTGCTGTCGATAATTACCGGCCGGGTCGTAGCGGACTCTGCCTTGGTGGCCTGGGGCGCGTTCGTCATGACCGTGATCGGCTTCGCGGTCGGGTTCCGCCTGGGGGGCACGGTGGCGCAGGGGCTGGCGGCCTTCGGCCTGACGGTGCTGTTCGGGTTCGCGTTCGTCTGGCTCTTCATCACGATGGGCCTGGTGGCTGGGAGCCCGCAGGCAGCGCAGGGGCTGTCGTTCCTGGTCTTCCCATTGTCGTTCGTGTCCTCGGCCTACGTGCCTGTCTCGACGATGCCGGGCTGGATGCAGGGCTTCGCCAACCACCAGCCGTTGACCTACATGGTCAACACGGCGCGTTGGTTGACGGGCGGGCCGGCGGCCCATGCGCTCCTCGGGCACTCGCTCTCGTACTACCTGGTGCCGTCGTTGCTGTGGTCGCTCGGCCTGGTGCTGGTGTTCGCGCCGCTGGCGGTATGGAAGCTGAAGAAGTCATAGGACGAGCTCTTCGTATTCAGGGGGCGGGGAGGCGGCGGACACCGCCACCCCGCCTCCACCGTTGCAACCACAACGAGTTCTTTCTTGGTTCACCTCTGGAGGGTCGCGTCTGGGTGTATTTGTCCGAACCCTTATGGCTCATCTCATGAGGCTCTCATGGCATCAGATCTCCAAGAAAGCTCATAGGAGCCATAAGAGCGCACCCGATGCACCCGCAGAGCACACCCCAGACATTCACTCCCGGCCGGTGGCACCCGACCAAGCTCAGCGCCGCTCGAACTCCTCGTCGCCTTCGCTCTCGTCGTCCTCACGCGGCGGGCGCCCCCCACCCAACACCGCGCCGATCGCCCGGCGAAGCTTCTCCTGCGAGGCGATCATCCAGTCGATGTAGAGATCGTGGTTCTCCACGTCGGTGACTTCGCCCTCGGCGTAGTCGGAGATGCGGTACGCGACGCGGTCGGGCAGCTTCTCCCAGGAGAGCTCCTTGCCGTACAGAGCTTCGACCCGCTCGCCGTTCGACTGGAGCCCCTCGAACAACGAGGTGCTGGCCTCCTGCGACGAGCTCTCGATGAAGAAGTCCGAGCGCAACTTCCCGCCGGCGGTGAACAGCAAACCGAAGTGGGTGCCTTTCACGGGGGACGGCATCGTGATGAAGTTCTGCGCCGGCAGCGTCGACATCTGGGTCCAGTGGCCGTGATCGAGCCGCACGCGGTCGAGCCAACGGGACCAGAACTCTCGGTACAACGCGCCCTTGCCCCCGCTCAAGGGGCCGGCGAGCTCGATCATCGTCCAGCCCGTGGGGTCGCGCCACCACTGGGTGCCGAAGAAGTCCCGTGAGACCCCGGTCGCCTGCTCGACGATGTGCCGGACCAACGCGGCGGGCGTATAGGAAGCCTTGTCGGCGTCCCAGACCAGTGGCGCAGACATGCGGTTCTGCCAGTGTGCGGTGCGTCGAGCAGGGTCCTCGTGGAGCCACTCCTCGAGTTGGGCCCGCAGATCGCCGCCGATGTCGCTCCGGGGCGCCAAGGTGAAGATCGTGCCGTCCGCGACCGAGTCGGTGCACACGAGCCGGCGGACGGTCGAGGCGTCCTGGACCCGCTTCTTGGAGTCGGCCGCCTCTCGAGCCAACTGGCGCTCGGGGCTGATGGTGAACTCCTCGACGTCGCGCAACGGGTACACCTGCTTGACCGAGATCATCGGCGCTTCAGGACTGCCGTTCATCCCGCCCGTATACGAGCGGAACGCAGAGACCTGCACGAGCCGTAGATCGAGGCCGACCTCGCTCAGCCAGACGACGCTCGATGTCAGAACAGGCGAGAAGTCCCGCGCCAGCAACACGATCTGCGGCCGCCGCAGCGACTCCTGCGACAGATCGGGAGCGTGCGCCTGGAGCTCGGCCAGGGCCTCCTCCGCCGACACGGCGAACTGATAGCGACTGTGGAAGCGGGCGTAATGCTCCGCCAGCGAATCGGGCAGCATCCGGCTGGCCTGGGCGGCGAACTTGATAGCGCCGACGTCGGTATCCGAGGTCCGGCCCCACTTGAGTTCGCCCACGACGAGGCGCCCGTCCTGGTCGAGCCCGAGCACGGAAATGCGGTCCTGCGTGGGCCCGGCGCCGCCCCCGGGTCCTACGAGGTCGAAGGTGACGATCTTGACGGCCGGTCCGAGGATCTCGGGGTTGGCGGCCAGCCATTCCTGCAGGTCGGCACGGTTTCCGAGGCCTGCTTCCTCGAGAGAGACCATCTGGGCCGGGGTAGCGACAGGCCCCGCCATTGTGAACAACATCTCATCCGCCATGGCCCCTCCTGCCTACCAGGCTATCCAACGGGGGCTGGGATACATGGACGACCATACCGCCGTATCTCGGCGCCCAGCGGGACCCTCCTGCACCGAGATGCCCAGAGTTTGCCGAAAGTAGTGGGGTTTGTTGCGGCTTAGGTGCAAAATTGGCCGATAGACGTTCCGTCTACCCGAATTTAGACGGGCGCACCCGGTGCGACTAACGGCCACGGCCGCTCGAGCTCCACGACCCGGGCCAGGTCGAGAAGGAGCTGCTCGGAATGCCGGCGTCCGATGATCTGCATCGAGACTGGGAGCCCGCCGACCATTCCCGCCGGAATCGCCACGGCGGGGTGACCCGTCGTGTTGGCCGGGATGGTCAGCGCTCCGTTGTTCCCGAGCGCCGCCTCGAACCCGAGTTCGCTGATCAGGTCGCGCCCGTCGATCGTTGTCGGCATCGGGCCCTGTGCGCCGAAGGCGACGTCGGGGTTCGCGGCGCAGATGACAAAGTCCACCTGCTCGAAGATGTCCGCCATCATTACGATCACCTCCCGCCGGAACGCCTCGATGTTCTTGGCGGTGTCGACGTTGAAGTGGTTGGTCGCGATGTTGGCGGCCAACATGATCTCGGGCGTGAGCTCGGACTCGCAGGCGGGGTAGAGGTCGCCCAGCCCCACCAGCAGGCTGGCGGTGCCGGCCATCGCCCACTCGAGCCCGCCCTTCGGCAGCGCGATCGGCACGTCGACGCGCTCGAGGCGGGCGTCCTTGATCAGGAGGTCGGCCGCCTCCTCCACCTTCTCGCGCACTCCCGTGGCCACGACGGCGGCGCCGAGGTCGATGGAGACCGCGACGCGCCGGCCCCGGATCTCCTGTTGGCCGAGCCCGGCCTCCCACCCGCCGACACGGGGGAGCGAGAAGGGGTCGTACTCGTCGTAGCCGTTGCAGACGTCGAACCACCGGGCGGTGTCGCGCACCGAGCGCGAGACGCAACCGAGCACAGCCGTCAGCGGCTCGATCTCGGTGTGCGGCCCCTTGGGGATCCTCCCGAACGTCGACTTGAGGCCGAACAGGCCCGTGAACCCCGCCGGAATGCGGATCGAACCGCCACCATCGCCTCCCGTGCACAGCGGGAAGAGCCCGCCCGACACCGAGGCGGCGGAGCCACCCGACGAGCCGCCCGGTGTCCGCTCCAGGTCGTAGGGGTTCGAGGTCGCGCCGTGGAGCCGGGTGTAGGTGACGTTGATGCCACCGAACTCCGACGCCGTCGTCTGCGCGGCGAGCACCGCGCCGGCCGCCTTGAGGCGCGACGTCATGGTGCCGTCGTACTCGGCGATGCGGTCCTTGAACACCAGGGAGGCCTCGGTCTGCGGCCATCCCTTCACCGGATCGAGCTCTTTGACGCCGATCGGCACCCCGCCGAACGGCAGGCTGACGTCGGCGGATGCCGCAGTGGCCCTTGCGTGTTCCTCATCGACGAAGCACACCGCATTCAGCTTCGATGCTTCGACCGCTGCCAGCGATCCCTCGAGCGCTTCCGTGGGCGAGATCTCACCCGCCCGGAAGCCGTCAACGAGGGAGCAGGCGTCTCCCAACCATGGTTGTCCCGTCACGGCTTCGCAGGCTACCGAAATGCGCTGACCTCTTGCCGATGTGTCCAACACGCCGTCTGATTCCCGGGTCTTGTTGAGAGTCGGTCGCTGAGCTACACAGTCCGGCCGACCTGTGTTTGAGATCAGTTTCCGTTTGATTCTATGGGTCTGTGGTCCTTGATTCGCCGCCAGGCGTCGTCTTGGACGTCGGGATCAATCCGATCTGACTGAACAAAAGTTGGTAGCCACCGATCGGCGTCTGCACCCATCACGACGTGAGTCCGCCGACCCAGCATCCGGATCGGCTCCTTTGGTGTGGTGACTCGGAATCCCCAATAGATAAGCAGTGCGAGGACTGGGGGTTCGACGACCATGTCCGAGAACAGGTTTTGGACCCGCCTCACGTTCCGAGCTAGTTGGTCACCGTCACCTCGTACCTGCTTCGACAGATGCTCAGCGTCGAGGTCAACTGAAGAAGACGAGTATTTCGTCTCGACTACAAGGACGCCTCTCGGTCCAACCGCTACATGGTCGACATCCACGGTCCACGTGTCGTTCCCACTTCCGGCGGTGAACTTCAGATTGTGAGCGATCTGCCAGTCCGGTCCCAGTCGCTGTAAGGCCTCTCCCGTCCAGCGTTCGGCCTGAGCTCCCGTAAACCAGTTGACGCCCCCAGAAAAGACCACCACCAAGCCAACAAGCACGAGAAGCGTTGCGGTCATCAGGACTCCCAGAAGGAAGCTCACAGCAACCGCATTTATACGAAGGCCGATGGCTCGTTCCAACGCGGTGAGGCCGACCATCACGACCGTTACGAGCAATACAGTCCCTCCTACCAGGAGAAGGATCTGCGGGGAAAGAAGCGCGTCTCTAGCTCGCTCCATTCCGGATCGGTTGGTCGTAGCTCCAGCTCCGCCTGATTGCGCCATCTTGATGCGTAGGTCTAGTTCGAGGCTGAGATTGGGACTTCGGTGTCCAGAACTACCGCCTTACTCCGTCGTCTGCTTCTTGAAGAAGTGCGCTGCCAGCGGTGCGGCCACGGCGAGGATCGCGACCGACCAGATCAGGGCCGCCTCGACCGGATGTTGCATCGGCCAGGCATGAATTGTCCCGGACGGGTTTGGGTTCCCCCACAGCACCCGCGCCCCTGCAACCACCGCCGACACGGGATTCCACGTCGCGATCGCCTGCAGCCAACCAGGCATGTGTTGCGTCGGCACCAACGAATTCGAGACGAAGGTCAATGGGAACAAGACAATGAAGCCGAAGGACGCCGCCGATTCGGGGCTCTTGGAGTTCAAACCCGCGCACGCCGTCACCCACGAGATCGAGTAGGCGAAGAAGATCATGAGTAGGAACCCGCCTACGACCGAGATGTCGTTTGCACCGGGCCGCCATCCGACCGCGAGCCCCGTGAGTGCGACGATCAACGCGCACAGGAACGACGTCAAGAGATCGGCCATGGACCTTCCCACGAGGACGGCCGAACGCCACATCGGCAAGGCACGGAAGCGGTCGATCATGCCTTCGTGCAGGTCCGTCGACAGTCCCACCGCGGTGCCCATCGTCGACGTCACCATGTTCAACGCCAGAATCCCCGCCAGGAGAAAGTCGACGTAGCTGCCGCCACCGGGAATCGGGATGGCGCCCCCGAAGATGTACACGAAGAGGATCGTGAACAGCAGCGGCTGCAGCGTGACGTCCGAGAGCTGCATCGGTTCGCGCGAAATATGGACCAAGTTCCGCCGCGTCATCGCCCATATGTCCGACAGCGGGCCGGTCAGCCTGTTCGCCGACCGAGGGCGGGCCAGACCTACCGGTGCCAAGGTTGCCGTCATGCACGCACCTCCTCGAGCTCGTCGCGCACGGCGCCGCCGCCAGAGGACCCGGACGCCGCACCGTTCGGCGACGCATCGTCGCCCGCCACGTCCTCCACGGCCGATTCACCTTCCTCGATGTGCCCGCCCGTCAACGAGAAGAACACATCATCCAACGAAGGCTGCCGCACCTCGATGTTGTCCACCAGCACCCCCGCGGCATCCAGCGCCCGCACCACCGAGGTCGCCAGCCCCGTCGACGCGTCGACGCCCGCTGACAACGTCCGGCCGTCGTCGCTCACGTGCACCTCGCCGGCCACGAGCCCGGCGATCGCAGGCACGGCGACACCGGCGGAAGACGCGGCCGCCAGCGTCACCTCGAGACGCGCCGAGCGTGACGCCTCCTTCAACTCCTGCGGCGTCCCGTCCGCGATTACTCGACCGTGGTCCACCACGACGATCCGCGACGCGAGCTCGTCGGCCTCCTCGAGATACTGCGTCGTCAGCAAGACCGTCACACCCTCGCCGACCAGCTCGCGGATCGTTTCCCACACCCGCTGGCGGCTCACCGGATCGAGACCGGTCGTCGGCTCGTCGAGAAACAAGACCTGCGGCCGCGTCATCATCGAGGCCGCCAGGTCGAGACGGCGCCGCATGCCACCCGAGTAGCCCTTTAGCACCCGGTCCGCCGCGAAGGTCAGCTCGAACCGGTCCAGCAGCTCCGCCGCCCGCTGCTGCGATGCCGCTCGTCCCATGTCCGACAGCTCGCCGACCAGCACAAGGTTCTGGCGCCCCGTCAACAACGGGTCCAACGTGGCGTCCTGCGCGGCGACACCAATGTGGCGCAGGACCTCGCCCGGATGGCGCACCACGTCGATCCCGGCGACCGTCGCCGAGCCGGCATCGGGCTTCGCCAGCGTCGTGAGGACCCGGACGGCTGTCGTCTTGCCGGCGCCGTTCGGTCCTAAGAGACCAAGGATCGTCCCGGCCGGCACCGAGAACGAGACCCCGTCGAGCGCCTGGGTCTCGCCGTACCTCTTCATTAGCCCCTCCGCCTGAATCATCAGCTCCGCAGCCATGGACTTCCTTACCGGTCGTTAAGTAAAGGTCTTGTATATCGCAGGGTAAGAGATATACTTACCTGTCGTCAAGTAGGTTTGCTCTTCTTGCCACCGACGCCCTCTATCAAGAGAGCCATATACACACACGAGACACACATGACGCAGACGGCATCTCCGAACTCCGAAGAACAGAGCCTCATCGATAGCGTCAGCGATCCCGGCCCCGGGGTTGAGGTCCTCCATCAGATCGACCCTCTCGCCGAAGACCCAATTTCCGACGAACCAGGACACGACGGCGACAACGACCCCCTTCCTCCACCCACCGCAGCAAAAGCAGACACCCGCGACCGCATTCTGGATGTAGCCCTCGACCTCTTCACCGAACAAGGCTTCGACGGCACGAGCCTCCGCGAAATCGCCGAGCGCCTCAACGTCACGAAAGCAGCGCTCTACTACCACTTCGAGTCCAAGGACGACATCCTGCTGGCGCTGCACATGCGGCTCCACGAGTTCGGCCGCGAGGCCCTCCTGATAATGGCGGAGCAGGAACCCGTGACCCTCAAGCAGTGGGGCGAGCTGCTCGATGAGGTCGTCGACGCCATGCTCGCCCAGCGCAAGCTGTTCCTCATGCACGAGCGCAATCAGGCCGCGCTCGAGAAGCTGCACCGGGCCGAGCACGACGCAGAGCACGAGGACCTGCAAAACCAGTTCCGCCGGGTGCTGGCCGACACCCGCATCTCTCTTGAGGACCGGGTCCGCATGGCGGCGTCCTTCGGCGTGCTCTTCTCGGGCCTGTTCCTCTCCGGCGAGGCGTTCGCCTCGACAACGAACGAGGAACTGGGTGGCCTGCTCCGCCGGATCCTCCGCGACGTCCTCGGCGGATGACGGGACCGGTCCCGTCGGACCTCCGCCGCGCCCTCTCGGCTGAAGCGCCTCTTCGCTAACCTCGCCTTTCGTGGCCACCCCTGCGTCCAGACCCGTCGGCTCTGCTCACGCTGCTTCCGAAGACGCCTACAAACACCCTTTCACGCTCGCTTTCGACATCGGTGGGACCGGCCTCAAGGCCAACATCCTCGACGCTAAAGGTGGTTTCGTTGCCGACCGGGTGCGGGTCCCTACGACCTACCCGATGTCGCCCGATCTCATGGTCGAGAAGCTGACCGGCCTGGCCAAGAAACTGCCCGAGGCCGACCGCGTCTCGGCCGGCTTCCCCGGGATGGTGCGTCGCGGCATGGTCCTGAGCGCCCCGCACTTCGTTACCAAGAAAGGCCCGGGCACCGAGGTCGACGCCGAGCTGCAGAAGGCCTGGGCCGACTTCGACCTTGAGACCGCGCTTGGCAAGGCACTCGGCAAGCCCACTCGGGTGGCGAATGACGCCGACGTGCAAGGTCTAGCCGTGATCAAGGGCCACGGCTACGAGGTGGTGGTCACCCTCGGCACCGGCTTCGGCACGGCCTTCTTCCTCTCCGGTCGCCTGTTGCCGCACATGGAGTTCGCCCACGTGGACTTCGCCAAAAGCCAGTCGTTCAACGAGCGCCTGGGCGAGCCCGTACGCAAGAAGATCGGCGACAAGAAGTGGAACAAACGCGTTCGCGAGATGATCGCCTACCTCGACACGCTGACCATCTTCGATCACCTCTACATTGGCGGTGGCAACGCGCCGCGGATTAACCGCCGCGATCTGGGAGCGGTTCTAGAACGCATCACCGTGGTCGATAACTCCGCCGGCATCATGGGGGGCATCGCGCTGTGGTCGGACCTCCACGTCGGGGTGAGGGGGCACCATCCAGACGACAAGGGCTGAAGCCGAGGCGAACCGCTCGCTGACGTAAACGAGTGCACCAAGCTCGTTCTGACCTGGGCATCCGTCCGCTCGGAGGTGTCAGCAGGCGTCCGTTACACTGAACAACTCGCCCAGCGCTCGTAGCTCAACGGACTAGAGCATCTGACTACGGATCAGAAGGTTGGGGGTTCGAATCCCTCCGAGCGCGCAGAGAACGACCAGCTAGGAGTGGTTTTCCACGAATCGCTTGAGCTGAGGACAGCCCCGTGAGAACATCGTGAGAACCAAAATGTTCTCAACAGGTGTGGGAAGGGGTCGCCATGCCCGCCAGACCACCAGGCGTCTACCAGAACGCCAAGGGCAAGTGGTACTTCAAAGTCACCATTGGCCAAGATCCGCTGACCGGTCGCCGTAACCAGATCACCCGGCGTGGTTTCCAAACCATGGCCGAGGCCGCCCGTGAGCGCCGGGAAGTCCTTGGCAAGGTCGACCGCGGACAGCTCGCTGCAACTTCGGCCGGCCTGAAGGTCAGCGAGCTCCTCGACCTCTACCTCGACGGGATGGATGCCGACCAGAACCTGGCGCTGAAGACCCGCTTCGATTACCGCCAGTACGCGGACGACTACATCCGGCCTTACATCGGCGATCGACGGGTCCGGGATATCACGCCCGATGCCATCCTGGCTTGGCAGCGCAAGCTCCTAAAGGAAGGCGGCGCCAAGCGGAAGAAGGGCAAGGACGGTAAGCCCGGGCAGGGCAAGCCGCTGTCGCCGAACACTGTTAACCGAATCCGAGCCCCGCTCTCTGCGACGTTCAAGTTGGCGGTTCAAGCCGGCATGATCCCAATCAACCCGCTCCTCCAGGCTCCTCGTCCCAAGCCGCAGCGCAAGATCCCGAAGTACTGGTCACCCGAGGAGGCCCGCAAGTTCCTTGCACTGATGGAAGGAGACCGCACCTGGCCCATATGGGCCTTCCTCCTGGGCTCCGGCGTTCGCATCGGTGAACTGGTCTCATTGCGTTGGCCCAGCGTGGATCTGAAGAACCGCCGGGTGCGGATCATGGACTTCGTCTCGACCCTCGGGTACGACATGATGCCCTCGCTGGGAAAGAGCCGCGACGCCATCCGAACGATCGATCTCGACGACGGCCTCTCCGACGTTCTGCGCCAGCAGAAGGTCCTTCAGAAGACCGAGCGATTGGCCGCTGCCGACTGGATCGAGTCTGACTTCGTCTTCACCAGACCCGACGGCGGTCAGTACCACCCCATGAACCTGTCCCGTCTACTGGCCACGTACACCACCGAGTTGGACGTCCCGCGGTTGACCGCGCATGGGCTTCGTCACACCAGCGCCACCCTCATGCTCGCCGGTGGCGTCCCGCCAAAGGTGGCGGCTGAGCGTCTCGGGCATGCCGACGCGACGCTGTTTACCAACCTCTACAGCCATGTGACTCCGACGATGCAGCGCGAGGCAGCAGAGAGGATCGGCTCCATGCTCTTCGGCGAGGACACGTAAGTTAGGAACCGCCGTATCTTCTCGTCTTCCGACTCGAGTAAACGAAGGCGATAGAGCCCGTGCCCCACCTGCACGTCCGTTCGACGCTGAAACCTATTGCGGCCGTGCCACACCTCTCGCGCAGAATTCCGCCACGCCCATGGAGGTCATCAAGTCGCCTCTTTCTCACGCCCGGAGGGGGCCGGGCTGGCTCCGAGAAGTCGGTTGGTCCGTGCGACTGTGGAACGAGGAAGTTGGTACTCAATCTCCAGGGAGGCCCCGGCGCCTTTAGGTGGCTGGTCCTTGACCTGGTCTCCGGGTTGCATCCGTTCCCGCATGACGGAACAGCAGACCGGCATCCGGTGGTGCGTGCTCGGATAGCCGCCGACTTCGTTGTGGAGATTGCCTGCCCTTACGACAAGCGAGGCGAGGCCGCGACTCTCTGCGTTCGCGAGCATCGTATCTAGAGCCGTGCGGAAGTCCGCTGCTGTCGGCAGTTGTTGCCGTGTGTCTAGGACGGCGCTCGCCTCGGGGTACCGGATTGAGCGTCGCTGTGCTGGAGCATCCACCCCCGAGCGCAGCTGATCGTCAATCTCGAGGAACTCAACCTTGCCCGCTGCCTTGCCGTCAGCCAGTAGGGACTCGTCGATGCGTACAAGCCTGACGCCATCCGCAGGAACTAATAGGAACTTCTTATTCATCTTCCCCTCCTCTCGAGGTGCCCGGTGGCGTACCCGGCTCGTGCTGCTCCAGTCCACTCCATTGTAGCTCCACTCCACTCCAATTCCAACCTTTGGAGTGGAGTGGAGGCGCTATTTGGTCTTCCGCTCCCTCCAGGGCGCTCGAGGCCGAAGACGAGGCGCCAACGATGACCACCTGAGTACCGGAGAAAAAAAATGGGACATTTTCCCTGATCACCTTGGGTGTCGAAGGTCCGTCGCCCTCGGAGGGGTCTATGTGTCGGAGGGGGGACTACCACTTCAACTACACCCGCACCGCTGAGGGGCAAGTTCCCCTCCGTCCCATTGCCTAGCCAGGATCCTCCGCCTGCTGATCTTCCTGGAGCGGTTGCGCGCGTTGACCGGCGATCCGTTCCTCGATCCATGCGTCGCGCTCAGCCCGATGCTTCTCCCAGTCAACCGCGTACACCCGCAAACCGTTTAGATCCTCGGTCCAGGCCTTGAACGTCTTGGCCATGTCCTCAAGAGCATCGCCGACGTCATGCAGACCCTTCTCCGTGACGTAGTGCGATCCGTACCAGACCCCTATGTCGAGGACGTACCGTTCACTGTGGTCGGCGACCTGCCTGCCCCTCGTGGCAACCTCCGAGTAGCTGACGGTCACCTCATAGCGCCGCGGCAACTTTGATTCCGAGTTGTATCGGGCAATTGCGCTCTCCAACAGATGCATCATTCGTTGGCGCGGAGCGAGGTACGGGATGCCTTCGGACAGCGCAACCCAGTCGTTGGCCCGGTCCTGTCCGGCGGGAGCAAGCAGCGTTGTTTCAAGTCGGGGCGAGAAGCTGATCGAGACGTTCAGTGCCGGCGTTTGCCCGATGTTCTCGACCACGAGGTCAATCAGATGGCGCGCTACTCGGCTCGTCTCGAAGTACACCACGACATACGGCCGCGTTTGTACGGCGCGAAGGGAGCGCGCTTCTCGCACCTGCCTCCTGGCATAGAGAGCTGCAAACAGAAGCACGACCACCTGGGCGACCGCTGCAACAGCGAGCCAATCGGTTGCGCCCCAGTCGGTCGCCAGGATCAAGACCTCATGGCGATCGAGATGATCGCGTCCTCGGTCGCCAGTATCGACTCCGCAATCGCTCGAACGGCAGTGTCAGAATCGACCTGACCGCCACCGGCGATCGTCTCCAAGATCGCGCGCTTGCCGTCCTTGGTGAATCCCTCATTGATGCCCTTGACTGAGATGGGTTGCATCGCCGGACACTAACCCCGCCATGTCACAAACCTGGCACGGCGGTCGCGCCAGCACGAAGGGCCTGGGGCACACGGTGACGGACGCCTCGGAGGAGCTCTCGATGACGTACGACCCCGGGCACGACGCGCTCGACGTCGACGCACGTCCTTGCGCGTGTACTCAGGTGGGTGTCGGAGGCGGGACATTGACCATAACCCACCGGCTTGGACGACGAGCTGGGCGGCGTGACGGAGAGCCACTGCTGGGACGCCCCTCCGCCCGCCGTTCCGTCTACTGCTCCAATGCTTCGGCGGCAGCGATTAGGTGCCGGACCATCTCCGGGGCCACCGCTCGCAGTGGCAGCTCTGCTGTCTGGCCACGAAGGACCCGATCGAGCTGAGCTGCATCCTCCCGAAGCATCGCAGCGGCGTCGAGACGTTTCATCGTCTCTCCTCCTGCGACATCCACTCGCCTCCCGTTGGCCGTGCAGAGCGGATCACGCGAACCGGCGGCACAAGCGTACCGCCCCAGCGACCCTTGTCCGACCTTCATGGCCGACCCTGGCTCCACCGTGGATAACGCGGATGCAGCTGCTCGCAGCGCTTCTCTTTGGGCAAGAGTCTGTTCTTCCTCTCACCATTACTGTCACGCTTGCGACGAGGCCGTCCATAGTGCGCGTGCAGGAGGCCCGCCTTGAACTGGTGCACGCCCTTTTGGGAGTTAGACGAAAGGGGGCGCTATTCGTAGAGCCGTCCGAAGATCTCTGATCTCGGCGTCCAAACGGACGAGGTCACTGCCGTACGGTGTACGCATGCTGGACAGAGCTGGATTCGGAGAAATCCTCGTTAATGCGGTTGACCTGACCGATGCCATTTACGCCGCCCACCATGGAGAGCCTGCGAACATCTCCATCGCAGCCGAAGAAGTTAGAGAGTTCGACTCGGACCTTGAGGCAGCCACCGGTCCACCGGCGCCACTCTTTGGGGCGTATGTGGATGCCGAAGGCAAACTCCGGGCTCTCAATGATCTGATGCGCTCGGCTGCTGCGTTGTTGGCGCGTGACGACACAAACGTCGGATATGTCGTGGTCCTCCGCTCTGCTTTGGAGACAGCGGCGCGCCTGTATTGGGTGCTCGGACCCGACGGCGGACACCTTGACCGGGCTGGCCGATTCTTGAGCGAACGGCTGCGTTCGATCAACGAAGGGAAGAAACTCAACAATGAGGCTCGGATGGCACTGTCGGAGATTGAAGCGGAACTGTTTGCAGGAGCCGAGCGCGCTGGAATACCGGTGCCCGGCGCGCCTACAGCAACAGATCTCATTACGGACCTACTCAACCGCCCTGGAGCTCTCAGGCTGACAGGGGTGGACCTCGGAGAGACGGCCAGCGTGTTCTACCGGATTCCTTCTGCATCGACTCACGCCGCCCTCCATGGGGTTGTACAACACTTTGAGGACCCGCGCCGCGATCTCAATGCACGGCGCACAACTCCTGAGCCGTGGGAGCAGACATTGGTAGTGGGAGCCGGTCTGTATTCGGCCTACACAAGCGCACACCGGGCACTCCTGGAGCTGTACGGCTGGGACCCGACCGATTGGAATCGGGACGTTCGTGCGGCGTCTCTGCGGATCACAGAGGCACTGTCCGTCGAACGCGAACGATTGGGCACTGACTCAGATGATGATCTCATCTGATTGCTAAGCGTTACGGACAAGGGTCCCTCCCGCATTAGCGCCAACTGTCAGAACCACTACGACGATTGTCGCTCCGACGACTAATGACGGACTACATCGTCGACGGTGAGCGGTTGCTCAACCAGATAAACCCCGATCAGTTGCCAGTCGTTGGGATTCCCGAATTGCTCCTCGGAGTCACCAGGCAAACGATCGATGGCATCTAGTACCGCTGCGCGCTCAATCGTTGTCATCTTCTCCACTTTGTCTGCAAGCCCGTAGAGACGAGGGCTCGGCGTGTCTCCGACTTGCTCCATGGATGACACCTCGTTCTTCACGAGTTGGAGGAGATATTCGCTCGGGTTGCGATGCTCCGGGATGAAGGGATCGCCACTGAACGATTCGCGCACGTCTTCGTTCCAGGCGAGGCGCGCAAGCACTCTCCCCTCGTAGGTCGTCAATTTGATGCCCGCCAGGGCCTCGCTAAGCAACAGGTAATAGCGGCCGAGGTCCCTCTTTGCGATTTGGCCTTCCGTGAGAGGGCCACGGGCGCGAGGGCGGATGGCGGCACGCAGCTTGCCAGGGCGAAAGGAGATGGGGGCCTCACGGGGGCCTTGGGGCTTCATGGCTCTATAGTGTCTACCACTGGTAGACCGGTTGTCAACCTTTAGCAGGACGATCGAAGATCAACGACTTCGACCCACTCAACAGCAGGGATGTCACGGGCAATGACTAACCACGTGGCCGGTTCGCCGTTGCCCCAAAATCGAGATGATCGCTCCAGCGCGCTGACCGTTCCAAATGGAAGCGCACTCCGGTAATCGGACCAGGGCGACACTTCGCTAGGCGGAAGGTCGACTTCGATGTAGGCGCAGAGATCTTTATGGGCGTTCCAGCCCTGATCAACGTCTCTCCGGTTGGTTAGCCAAACAACTCGACTCGGGATGGCCTCACTCACGGCCTCGGGCCAAGTACGGCGGATGAGGTGGTCCTGGAGGATGCCCCACAAACCGTCGCTGGTTGTCCAGTGAAGCAGCCGCAAGGGGCCATAGTGCCGCCTCGTGAGAACTTGGTGCGACCACCCCGCCGACGCGAGCTGGCGTCCTACTCCTTTGTTTATCGCCGGATGTCCTGAATGCCTACGAGGCAGATATCCCGGCCTCACACGATCACGAACTGCCGGATCGTATCCTTGTCCCGGAAAGGGGTTGAGTGGCGACCACCGCATCAATTGCAGGGGCTTCAACGCTCTCGGCCGAGTTGGGGCAAGACGCCGCCCTGTCTCGGACAGACCCGATCGTGCGCCTCAATGCGATCTGCCCTTACTACACGATGTTCCCTCTCGACTTCCCGTGGGGCGCCCTTGGTTCGGCGACCGAAGATGAGTGGGTCCTGGATCCCTTCTGCGGAAGAGGAACCACGCTCTTCGCTGCCCGACTTCGCGGTCTCGGCGCTGTCGGTATCGACGCCAGCCCTGTCGCTGTCGCACTTGCCCAGGCCAAGCTCGTCGCACCGTCTCCCAGAACCGTGGCCGATCGGTGCGACGAGCTTCTACACAGCGGATATCGGGCGCGAGACGTACCAAAGGGACGCTTTTGGGACCTCGCCTACCACCGCGAAACCTTGCGCGAGATCTGCCGCCTGCGTGAACAACTTCTGGAAGCCGAGAACGACTCGGTCACGATCGCTCTTCGCGCAGTGCTTTTGGGGATCTTGCATGGGCCCGTTCGCAAAGGGCGTCCCAGCTATCTCTCTAACCAGATGCCGCGCACATACGCTACGAAGCCAGAACCGGCGGTGCGGTACTGGCGAAAGAGAAAGCTGAGGCCGCAGAAGGTGGGCGTCCTCGACGTCGTACGGCGACGTGCGGAATTTTCGTTGGCGCAGCTTCCTCCCGTGGTACCTGGCGATGCTCGTCTCGGCGACTCGACCACGGAGATTGGTCGACTGCGCAGGAGGTTCTCATGGGTTGTTACGTCTCCCCCGTACTACGGAATGCGCACCTATGTACCGGACCAATGGCTCCGAGGTTGGTTCCTCGGCGCGGATCCGACCGTCGACTACAGCGTCGAAGGGCAGCTTCGCCAATCCCAGGGCCTCGACACGTTTGTCCAAGATCTGAGCGCCGTCTGGCGGGCTGCGGCCGGTCGCTGCCTCCCCGATGCCAACCTCGTAGTTCGTTTCGGCGCCCTTCCGAGCGTCACAGGTGACCCGGCCGTAGTGCTCCAGCGTTCGATCGAGGAGGCCTCGGCGGGATGGGAGATCAACGCGATTGTGCCAGCAGGAACCCCTCCGAATTGGGCGCGGCAAGCCGCGCAATTTTCCGAGGCGGGCGACTATGTGGAGGAGGTCGACTGCTATGCCACGCTCGCGTTCTAGCCAACAACAACACCGATCCGTCGTCGAAGCAAGGTGACCGAGGCTCGCCGGGAAGGACGACGCCGTGTTTGATCCTGAACGTTTGCCCGAAGTGAAACAGCGGATCCGAGAGGCGACTCAGGAGAACACGTACTTGTTCGATTCGGTTGAGCAGGACGTGAGCGGTCTCCGGGCTCAAACAGTCACGATCCAACCGAGAAGCACCAATACCATCTCACTCGTAGCGTCGGACGCAGGCAATAACAAGATCGAATTCAATCCGCTTCTGCTTCAGATGGTCCGCGTTGTTGACAGTAAAGGGAAGGAACTCGTTTTCGACGTCATCTCCTCGGAAACGGATACTCGGGAACTGAGCCGTCGCCAGTTTGGCGATGACGGTACGCCCGTCACACCTCTTGGCAAACTAATGAGGGATCTAAATGTGGAGTGGCTCTGGGATTTGACCTCCATGATTCCCCAACGGCCCGAGACGTCTGGATGGACGATTGTCTTTCGCGATCTGTGCGAATGGGCCGCGATCTACGAACAATGCTGCTACAAGGAGTGGGGCCAAGACACCTTGTTGCTGCATGACGGTCTGTTGCGGACGAAGGTCTTCAAGGGGGACCTCTTCGTGCAGATGTACCACAGGATCAAAGAGTCCATCGACCAGGCGAAGCGCGTCGATCGGAGGGATCTTTTTCTCGTCGGCATCGCGAAGCACTCGGAGGTGCTCGAGCGCTATCGCCTTGCAATGGCCTTGTCCAACGTCTTCCCGGGCGGCGCTGCGCAATACGTTCCTATTCCAATGGACATGCAAAAGAAGGTGTACAAATGGAACGAGTACTTGCGGTTACCGACTGACACGGCGGAGGATGTGGAGCAGCCCAAGTACAACATGGGTGAGATGTACTTCGTGCGTTTCGGCACCCGTACAGGCGATCCGGTGTGGACAGTTGACCTACTTGCAGGTCAGACAAGCCAGGCGCAGAAGATCTTCGGGTCACTGCTCAGCGATGCTGAGGTTGGCTTTCCAGTGCCCTATTACCCGGACTGCCTACAGAAGGCCGACGCGCACGCGCAGGTCGTAGACCTCGACTTGGCGATTCTGCAAGACGCGATGATTGACGCTCTTCGAGATCATCTCGGGCCTCAGCGCAAACCGATCTTTGACGCGCATCAACTCGTTGCGAGCGACCCAGCCGCCAGGAGGTACTCATGACCCTCTTCACCAGCGCTCAGGTCGTCGGTACCTTTCTCGGTTTTTCCCAAGGAGGGCTTGAGTTCCACGCTGATCTCGTACTGCCGTACCACAACGATTTTCAGAAGTCGGCAATGCACGGCCAGTTCGTCCTTGTTGCACTTGAGAACGACAACGAGGCGATCCTGGGCCGGATCACCACAATCTCGTCGCAAGGCCGGCTGGTCAGTCCCTCAGGTGAGGACTACGCCATACGTGCTGTCCGTGAGGATCGACCCATACCCGAAGATCTTCGCGACCAGTACCTGAAGTATCGGGTCGACATCCGCATACTTGGCGTGCTCCGTGCCCAGGAGGGCGAAAAGCCTCCCATCTTCATTGCGTCGCACCGTCGACTTCCTCACGTCGGCGCGAAGGTCGCGTTCCTTTCGGACGAACTACTCCGGGAGGTCTCGAACGGGAACGCGGACGGCGAGACCGTTGCGGACATCGGCTTCCTTGCGCTGGGTGAGTTCGTATATTCGGGCACAGACCGGCGTGCTGGCGACGATGAACGGATCGTGCCGATGACCCCGACCGTTGTCGCACGGTTCGACGTAGAACAGCTCGTCAGCAGAAGGTCGTTCGTGTTCGCCCGTGCTGGATTCGGTAAGTCCAATCTCATAAAGCTCTTATTCGCCGACTTATACGGACTGACGACCGAGCCCAGCGTCGAGAAGCGGGGAAATCGCAGGGTGCCCGTGGGAACCGTCATATTCGACCCCGATGGAGAGTATTACTGGCCAGACGATAAGGGTCGTCCGGGACTCTGTGACGTCGAAGCCCTGCAAGACCGTCTGGTCGTGTTTACGGACCGACAAGGACCCAGCCCCTTTTACGACTCCTTCGTCGTAGATCAGGTACGTCTGGACATTCGTGAACTGTCTGCCGCGAAAGTGATCGGACTCGTCATCTCCGCCGACCGTCAGGACCAACGAAATGTCGAGAGACTGAGATCTCTACCCGGCAACAAGTGGAAGACCCTCGTTGACGCGGTGTGGGCCGATCGCGGCAGCACGGATTTGGATCTCTTCTACGACTTGCTTGAACTCAAGCCTGATCGGGAGGAGGCGGTCGCGATAGCAGCACGTGGCAATATGGTTCGCGCTGTCACTTCACTTCACGACCCATCGAGTCAACTCCTCCGCGCACTCAAGCAGGCGCTTAGTGACGGCAAACTCTGCGTCGTCGACATTTCCCGAATGCGCGGGGCGCAAGGACTCGCGCTGGCGGGGGTACTACTTCAACACATCTTTGAGCACAACCAAGAGGAATTCACCAAGGCAGTTTCTGGCACCATTCCTACGATCGCCGTCGTCGAGGAGGCCCAATCGGTGCTGGGATCCTCGGTGTCCCACGCTGAGGGCCCGTTCGTCGATTGGGTGAAGGAGGGTCGAAAATACGATTTGGGGGCGGTTCTGGTTACACAACAACCGCGGAGTTTGCCCGATGAGATCCTGAGCCAAGGTGACAACTGGTTTATTTTTCACCTTCTCGCCGCAGGGGACCTGCGAGCTGCCAAGAACGCCAATGCGCACTTTTCAGACGATTTGCTCGCCACTCTTCTCAACGAACCTCTGCCAGGTCACGGAGTGTTCTGGTCGAGCGCCGGTGCACGGCCATACCCAATTCCCATCCGCACATTACTGTTTGAGAACACCTACTCGGCAGCGGACCCCGACTACAGCAGGCCAAGAATCGATTGCTATGCCGCCCAGCTTCGCGGCTCATTCCGGCGAGCCCTAGAGGAGGCGGTTGCAGCCGTTGGGGCCGTTCCAGCCGGGGGCGACGCAGTCGATGCCACCGAGACAATCACGCGAGCAGCCGTTGAGCAGCTTCGCAATGACCCGGACTTTCAAGCGAGGATCCGCACCCCCGAAGGCGTTCGATTTGCTGAGGTTCAGACATTGCTTGCTGACGCCTTGCCAAGCGGGTTTGCGACGAACGCGCGCCAATGGGTCTTCGACCAAAACCTCGTGTGGAAGGCGCTGGATGAAATCCTTGGTCAAGATGGCCACACCAAAGCGCGCCGACCGAAGGTCGGGGACGCGACGCAATCAGTGACGTGGCTACTGGCAACACCGCAAGCGCGACCGGCACCGGGAGCGTCGGCTGCTCAGGCCCCTCCGGTGAATCAGACGGAGCAGTTCGACCTAGACGAGCCGCTCTGAACGACAAAAGGACGAGTACCACTGTTCACGGCCAGACTGGAAATACGGTTACCCGTTGAAGCTGACCGCGAGCATTTCGTGGAACTCTTTCAGGACTCGGACTTTATGAAGTTCACTGCCTTCAGACGAGCACTTTCTCGGGATGAGGCCGAACTTGCCTTCAACAACATGGTGTCGCAGGCCAAACGGTTCGCCTTCGCAGAACGGCCGGTGATAACGCCGCTGCCGCCAGCGACGGGCCACATCATCGGCTACTCGGGAATGGCCGAGTTCAATCTTGAGGGAGACAAGTTCCTTGAACTCAACTGCAGGTTGGTGAAGGAAGCCCGCGAACACGGGTACGCAACCGAAGCATGCAAGGCAATGCTCGACCTATGGGAGGACACCTGCGGCGGCGAGTTGTTCGCCAGGATTGACAGCGAAAACCACGATGCCATAAAGGTGGTCCGCAAGCTTGGGTTCGAGATGTCCAGACCCCTCCCCGTAGACGGGCCTCGGATCTACAAGTTGTATCGGTTGTACCGAGCGGAGGTCGGAGAGGCGGAACGTAGTCGAAGCTCGTGATCGGGAAGCGCGTGTTCCGGGGCCTTCTTCCCCGCACATATCGTTGTGACGATGCAGGCGCGACCCGTGCACCGGCTTCATCGGCTCACGCCGGCCGCTGGCGAATGGTCTACGGCAAGCAGCTTCAGGCGACCTACTGTCGCGATGCGCGAGCTGGACCGAACTGCCGAGAGTCATTGGCTATCAGGCCGGCCGTGACCGGCCGACCTCTTCCATTGTGAGCTCGACGGGTGAGCGCCGGCGCAGCCGTCAAGGGTCCGCTTCGCCGCCCTGCGGCCGCCCTTGACTGCTGCTCATTCTGGGTTGAGGTCATGCAGTCCGGACCGTCGAGCGTCGATCCAGTCGTTGAGTTCTTCGGGATCGAATCTGATGAGGTGACCTACACGGACTATGGGGATCTCACCGTTCGCGACGAAGCGGCGAACCTGACGCATTGAAATGCCGAAGGACCGTGACACGGCTTGAATATCGACCAGCATCGGAAGCCCCCCATTCTCTGCTCGAGGGAACGGTGTCTTCTCACAGGCCGACGACATGGCGCCTCCACCCGTCAGCATCAACGACGGCAACTGTCTCGTTTGGGTATCCAACTGGTTCGCAAATGGGAGGCCGGCCGATTCCCTCGAGCCCACGATGAGGCCCGAGAGCACCCAGTGAGCCCAGGCGACAAAGATGCACAGCATGAACGGGACGAGGACCGTTCCATGGAGGTGAGATCACCCCGTTGTGCGGCGCGCCTGTCGACATGGCATCTCGTCCTTCCCTGTCTGGTCCTCCTGACCTGGTTCGCCACTCAGTCCGAGCCCGTGTTGGCGGCGACCTCGGTAGTTGTGCTCGCTCCCGGCCAAGTCGCCGAAGCTGCCTCGACGATGGGGGCAGGGAGCACAGTGCCGGCGGACGGGAGACTGCGCGGACCCGACTTCACGGCCGTTGTGACCCGCGTCGTCTGGCCACAGTCCGTGCCCTCGCCCTCGGGGAGCTCGTACGTTGCGGGGACTGGCCGCCGCTTGGTCGCCTTTACGTTCTCGGTCACCCAGGCCACCGTCAACGCCGGGGTGGGCAACGCCCCGAGCGGGGTCAGCGCCAAGGTGACGGTTGGCGCCACCTCGGCGCCGATCTCGATGTCGGCAATTAACCAACAGATCGCCGCAGGCGCGAGCGGTTCGACCCAGACGACCGGCACGGACAGCTTCGTCGCCTCTGTGCCGGCCCGGGCGAGCGATGTCGCACTGACGCTGTCCGAAGGGGGTTTCAGTCAGTCGCTGGACCTGTGGACGCTCAAGCGCCGCCCTCCGAGCCCAGTCGTCCTCTACCGCGCTCCGAATTCGTCCACGGTGACCGGCACGGCGGCCGGCTCGTTCCACTTGGGTTTCACCAATACCGCCGACGGGTTCTCCTCGAGTGATGACGGCCAGGTGTCGAGCGCTACCCTCACTTATTTCGCACCGGGCAATTCGGATTCCACTCCGGCACAGCCGGCCCAAGCCTTCTTGGTGCTCGGGATCCAATCCTCCTATCCGAACGTCCCCTACGGCCAGCCCAACTCGGGCCACTTCTTCTCGAGCTTCAGCCCGTTGCCGGGCAACCTGCTCGCCTTCACGCCGACCGGCAGGAGCGCGGTGACGGCCACGGCCGACACGACGGACTTCTCCTCCGTCGACGCGGCCAGTGACGACGACGGCCTCTTCGACGCCCTCTACACCTTCACGGTGCCGGCGACGACGACCGGCGGGACGTTCGGCATCACCCCCGGACAGATCAGCGGCACCGAGTACACCGGCTTCACCGGCAGCGGCACGAGCGTCCCGATCACCATCACCCGCCCAGCCACCGTCGACCTCAGCTTCCCGGCGGTCCCAGCGCAGCCGGCGGCCCAGAAGAAGCCGCCTTGGGTCGGCGCGCCTCTGCCTTCCACCGGTCTCGCGGCCGCCGGAGCCACCAACAACGGCACTGGTACGAGCAGCGGAGGGTTCCCGATCTGGCTCGCCGTGCTTCTCCTCGTTCTCGTGGCGGCCGCCGTGGTCGTCGTCCAACGAGTGCGCCGGCGAACCGCACCGGCCTTCGCAGTGCCGTCGGCTGCAGCACCCAGCTCGGGTTCCGCGACGACCGAAGCGTCGCCCGTCGACACTGCTCACGGCTCGACGGACACTGTTGTCCCGCTGGCGCCCGTTTCCGTGGGCTCGGAGACCGAGCGTGCCGATCGGTCTATGGCGCTCAACTTCATGGGCTGGCGCCAGTTCGTCGGGTTTCGTGCCGAAGGCGGAAGTCCGAGCGTTGAAGCTCTCGCCACCTACCTCGTCTGTCACGACATGCACCACTTGAGTGCGGACCAGATCGCGCTCGGAATGTGGCCGCTCGGGCGTCGCCGGGGCGAGGTGTCGCGCAAGACGATTCACAACAACCTCTCGCAGTTGCGGAGCTGGGTCGGGGTCGAGCACCTGCCCGACGCAGCGGTTGCCGGGGGATATCTCCTCGAGGGTATCGATTCGGACTGGGCAACGTTCAGTCGTCTCGCCCGCGAGGCCGACACGGTGGGGGACGACGCGGCCCGGGCCCTGCGCATCGAAGCCCTCGAGCTCGTCCGGGGCCGCCCCTTCGAGGGCCTGAGTGGCGACGGCTACGACTGGGTGGACGAGGAGGGCCTGATCGGCAACGTGACCAAGGCCATCGTCACGTGCGCCCGTCGTCTCGGTACCCATCTGATGGAGGCCGCCGAGTTCAACGCGGCCGAAGACGCCGCTCGCGCCGGCCTGCGCGGCGCGCCCAACGAGCACGTGCTCTGGGAATTGGGCGCTCGGGCGATCTGGGCCAGAGGAGACCGCACGGCTCTCGAGACCTGGTTGGCCGAGGCCGGCCGCCACCTCGATTCTGCAGATGTCGAGCGCATCCGTAGGGCCCTCGGTCACGAGGATTCCCCCGAGTCGTAGCGCTTGAGGTAGGTGCGCAGCGCCATTTCGGCCCGCCAACGCTCCATGCGCGCCGCGTCGTAGGTGCGGCCGAGCGTTCGGGCCACCTCGCTCAACGGCCAGCCCTCGATCCGGGTCTGGGCGATCAG
>Ga0210401_10001284_pt1 | contig 29331 bp, 25 predicted proteins | sample IncBWH32MmetaG_FD_150866 | JGI IMG/M metagenome (GOLD analysis project Ga0210401, IMG submission 150866) | Forest soil microbial communities from Barre Woods Harvard Forest LTER site, Petersham, Massachusetts, United States - Inc-BW-H-32-M | ecosystem: Environmental > Terrestrial > Soil >...
GACACACCCCTGGCAGTATCTGCCTCTACATGCCTGCTGCTACCCTCCAGGCGGAAGCGGACAGCGGCAGTTCTGCGAAAGCGCGCGATGTGAGCGGCTTCCTGTTCGCGGGAGACACGCTCTTCGCCGGAAGCATAGGCCGCACGGACCTTTGGGGCGGATCGTTTCCCGAAATCATCCGCTCGCTGAAAGGCAAATTGCTTTCTCTGCCGGACAAGACGATTGTGTATCCTGGGCACGGCGAATCGACCACCATCGGGCAGGAAAGAGAAACAAATCCATTTCTGAGGAGTTGACGATGAAAAGCGGGTCAATTGCAGTTCTGGCGATGATTTTCTCAGCGCCCTTCGTGGCGCACGCGCAGGCTCCCGCGGCGAATAACGACAAGGCCGCGCAGGAGCTGATCGAATTCAGAAACCGCTACATCGAGGCGGAAGAGAATCGGGACACGGCGTTTCTCGACAAAATTCTGTCGGACGATTTCTTCGCGATGAACCCGCAGGGGAAATTGCTGAACAAGCAGCAGCAACTCGAGAATCTGAAGCGACCCGACCGCACGCTCAAGGTTCTCAACCCGCGCGAAACGCAGGTTCGCTTTTACGGCGACGGCAAGGTGGCGATCCTGACCGAGCACGTCACCGTCGACGGGACCGACAAGGGCCGCCCGTTCGGCGGCGAATATCGATTCCTCAGAGTTTTCGCCAAACAGAATGGCGAGTGGAAAGTCGTCCTGGCGCAAGGCTCCCCCATGCCGGAGCAGCCGGCGGCGAAGTAGCCCGAGCTAACTCTGCGATTGCGGACACTAGTAGCAACCTGGATGGGACGGGAGTCAGCGGGCTTGACCGAGCTACTGGAATCCCGTACTATATGAATCTGAAGGTCGAGTGGAGCGAGCCCAAGGCAAAGCTCAACTACGCCAAGCATGGAGTCAGCTTTGACCTGGCCAAAGAGGTCTTTAACGATCCGTTTGCCATTGAGTTTCTCGATGACCGGCAAGACTACGGCGAAGAACGCCTGGTAATGATGGGAATGGTTGAGGGCCGCCTCTTCTATGTCGTGTATACCGAGCGGGCGGACGCGATCAGGCTTATCTCAGCGCGCAGAGCGACGAAAAATGAACAGGAAACGTACTTCAAAGAAAATTCGTAAAGGGTTGCGTCCCATGACGCAACGCGCAATCGAGCGCGCCGCGCTTGCCGACCCCGATGCGCAGCCCTTGAGCAACGCGGACTTTCAGCGAATGAAACGCACGCCTCAAGTGAAGATTATTCGACGAGCGTTGGGCCTAACGCAGGAGGAATTCGCGGCTCGGTATCGCATACCGCTCGGCACGCTGCGCGACTGGGAGCAGGGCCGCGCGACGCCCGATCAGCCAACGCAAGCCTACCTCACTGTCATCGCTCGCAGCCCGGAGGGTGTGCAGCAAGCGCTGGAAAGCTGACTTAGGATCCGGGATGCTGTCCACCTACTTGCTGAGCGCGGCCTGCTTCACTTCCGCCAACCCGCTCACCGACGGGCCACGCGCGATCCATAAGACCGCGAGCGCGCCGATCCCCGACAAACACGCGAGCGGCAGGATTGCCAGCGGATAGCTATCCGTAGCCTGCTTGATCGATCCCACAACGTAAATCGTGCCGAACCCCGCGAGATTGCTGATCGCGTTCATCTGCGCGAGTCCGGCTGCAGCCGTATCCGCGGAGAGCCACTCGGCGGAGAGCGCCCACACCGGCCCTTTGCCGGCATAAATTCCGATCACGGCGAGACACAGAATCACGATGATCGCGGGCAGGGAATGGAACACCATCGCCGACGCCAGGCTGAACGCGGTTACGAAGAGCGGCAGCGCTGAGTGCCATACCCGCTCGCCCCTGCGATCCGAGCGCTCTCCCCACAGGACCATAATCACCGAGGCCAGCGCGAAAGGAATCGAGTTGAGCAGCCCCGTCTGCATATTCGTCAGGCCGTACGATTTGATGATCTGCGGCTGCCAAATTTGCAAGCCGCTGCTGACGGCGGTGCTGCCCGCGAGCGTCACGCTCAAGACGAGCACGTATTTGTTCCAGAGCACACTCCACACGCCGGTTTTTCCGACGCGCTTGCGTCCGGCCGCCTCCGACAGGAGCTTGCCGTTCAGCCACTCCTTTTGATCGGCGCCGAGCCAGCGCGCGCCCGAGGGCTTGTCGCTCAAGACGAAGAGGCAAAACAGCCCCAGCAAAACGGCCGGCGCGCCTTCGAGGATGAACATCCACTGCCAGCCGTGGAGGCCGAGCCAGCCATCCACGCCGAGCAGCGCCGCCGAAATCGGCGAGCCGAGGAAACTGGAAACGGGAATCGCAACCGTGAACATCCCGATGATGCGCGCGCGGTACGCGCTCGGAAACCAGTACGTGAGGTAGAGAATCACGCCGGGGAAAAAACCCGCCTCGGCGGCGCCGAGGAGCAGACGCATCGCATAAAACGACAGAGGCCCCACGACGAACGCCGTTCCCGCCGCGAGAAATCCCCAGGTGACCATGATCCGGGCGATCCACAGGCGCGCACCCACCTTTTCGAGCAGCAGGTTGCTGGGGACTTCAAAGAGAAAATAGGAGACGAAGAAAATTCCGCCGCCGAATCCGAATACCCTGGGGGACATGTGCAGCCCCTTGACCATCTGCAGCGCGGCGAAGCCCACGTTGACGCGGTCGACGAACGAAACGAAGTAGCAAAGCATCAGGAAGGGCAGAAGGCGCCAGGCGACCTGCCGGATGGTTCGGATTTCCAGGGGGGAGCGAGTCGAAGGATCGGCCTGAGCCGTCAAGGGTACAGTCCTTTTCCCTCAGAGTACGCGCGGAGTCCTCGTGGACTCTGCAGTCATCGGCATGGAGCGGGAGAATGGCGCCAATCGTATCGAGCGAAAACCGTTGTCATTCTGAGCGAAGCGAAGAATCTCTCCGTTCTTCCGTCACAATCGAAGAGAGATTCCTCGCTGCGCCTCGGCGCGAGCCTCGGTGCGAGCGCTCGGAATGACAAAAATGGAGCCCGACGGCAATGTGTTAATCGGCCGCGGCGGTGGCGACCAGCGAATTGACGACCGCTTCCGCTTCGCGCTTTTGCGCGGCGCTCAGCGCCAGCAGCGGCCCGCGAACTGGCCCGCCATAGTAGCCGCGATAATCCATCGCGGCCTTCACTCCAGCGATACCCAATTGCCGCACGAGCTTCTTGGAGGCAGGCAGGATGCGCCGATTGAGTTCGCGCGCCGTCGCAGTTTGCTCCGCGGCGAACGCGCTGTGCAGCTCGAGGCACAGTTCCGGCAAGCAATCCGCCAGCGCCAGGATGCCGCCCACGGCCCCGAGTGCGAGCGACGCGTAGAGCGTGTCCGCCGATCCGACGAGCACCTGGAAATTCGCGGGCACGGCGGCGACGATCTCCCCGACGCGCTGCACGTTCCCGGAACTTTCCTTGATGCCAATGATGTTCGGGTGCTCGGCGAGCCGCGCGACGAGGTCCGGCTCGAGCGCCACGCCCGTGAATTGTGGAATCGCATAGAGCAAAACGGGAAGCTTGGACGCATCGGCCACGCGCCGGTAGTGCTCAACGAGCGCGTCCGGAGTGAGCGCCGACTTGAAAAAGCTGGGCGTCTTGACGAGGGCGATATCGAAGCCGATATCGGCCGCGGCTTTGGCTCGCGAAATCGTCTCTGGCGTGGATTCAGACCCGACTCCCGCGAGCAAAAGTTTGCCCGGCGCCGCCGCTTCGCGCACCGCGGTAAAGACCTGCTCGACTTCCGCGCGTGACAGCAAAACGGATTCGCCCGTCGATCCCACGGCGACGTATCCGGTCAACGGCAAGCGATTGTAGCGGCTGATATTTTCGCGCAGGCGATCGGACGCGAGGGCGCCATCGGCGTCAAACGGCGTCGTCAAGGCCGGAAAAATGCCGTTCAGCTTCATTATGAATTTCCTCCAGTTGGGACATATTCATGATGGCATATGGGCCGCTATCGCTCCAAGCGGAAATCCCCGCCTGCGGCGACGCGAAATCCGTAATCGGCGTACTTAAATTCGGGAGGAATGCTGGAACGCGCCGCCGTCCGCGTCACTTTGATGTGGTGTCGCCAGGAGCCTCCGCGCGATGCGCGGCGGCTGCCCGCGAGCGGCCCTCGCGGATCGCGTTCGGGCGAAACGGCATAATAGGCAGGGTCATACCAGTCGGCGCACCATTCGTGGACGTTGTCGCCGACGTTGTAGAGCCCATACGCGTTCGGCGCGTACAAACCCACCGCCTCAGGGCCCGATTTCCACCGGTTTGCGTAGTTGGGTAGCTCTTCCGGCGCGCATTCGCCCCAGGGAAACGTCTCGCCCTCCGCGCCGCCCCGCGCGGCGCGTTCCCATTCCGCCTCGGTGGGTAGCCGAAATTTTCCGGCCGTGACGTGGCTCAACCAATCGCAGTAGGCAACCGCGTCAAACCAGGAGACCGAGACGACGGGCTGCTCGGGCTGGTCGAAGCTCGAATCGTTCCACAATAGCGGCGGCGTGTGGCTCGTTTCTTTGAGGAATCGCGCGTATTCCGCGTTCGTAGTTTGAAACGCGGCCAGCTCAAATGCGTCGACCCATACGCGGTGCGCTGGCTTCTCATCGTCGCGCCCCGCGTCGCAGCCCATGAGAAACCATCCCTCGGGGATCGGCCGCATCACGGGCGCCGGCGAATCCGCACGGTGCATCTCAGGCGCTGGCATCGAAGAGCTCACGCCTTCGGCTTCGTTTTCAGCCTGCGAATTTCTTCCAGGCGCTGGCGCAGGCGCGCCTCAAACCCCTGGTCGGTGGGGCGATAGTAGTTTCTGCCCGCGAGCGATTCTGGCAGGCACTGCATGTCCGCCACCTTATCGTCCATGTCGTGCGCGTATTGATATCCCTTGCCGCAGCCGATATTTTTCATCAGCGGCATGGGCGCATTGCGCAGGTGCAGCGGCACGGGCTCGGCGCGCGTGGTTTCCAGATCTCCCTTGACGACGCCGTAGCCGGTATAGAGCGCGTTCGATTTCGGCGCGAGAGCGAGATAGACGGCGGCCTGCGCCAGCGCGAGGTTTCCTTCGGGCGGCCCGACAAAATCCGCGGCCTGCATGGCGGCTACCGTCACCGCGAGCGCGCCCGGCTCGGCAAGCCCGATGTCTTCGCTCGCCATGCGCATCAGCCGCCGCGCGATGTACAGCGGTTCCTCGCCGGATTCGAGCATGCGCACCAGCCAGTAGAGCGAAGCGTCGGGATCGGAATTGCGCACGGATTTGTGCAGCGCAGAGATCAGGTTGTAGTGTTCTTCGCCGGACTTGTCGTAAAGCAGGAACTTGCGCTGCATCAGCTCGGCGAGAAGCTCCTTCGTGATGGTGCGCTTTCCCGCGGCGTCCGGCTGAACGGCGCGCACTCCCGCCTCGAGTGTGTTGTACGCGGCGCGCGCGTCGCCGCCCGAAAGCATGGCGATGTGCCGGATGGCCTCGTCGCTGATCTCAATCTTTTCTTTTCCCAGCCCGCGCGCGGGATCGGCCAGTGCGCGCCGCAACAGCGCTTCGATTTCGGCGCTAGTCAGGGCTTCGAGGACGTAGACGCGAGTCCTCGAAAGCAGCGGCGCAATGACTTCAAACGACGGGTTCTCCGTGGTCGCGCCGATGAAAATGATGTTTCCCGCCTCGACGTGCGGCAGAAAAGCGTCCTGCTGCGCCTTGTTGAAGCGGTGCACCTCGTCGATGAAGACGATCGTTCTGCGCCCCGCGCGCCGAGAGTGCTCGGCGGCGGCCATCACGTCCTTGATCTCCTTGATGCCGGTCAGCACGGCGCTGAAGGCCGCGAATTCGGAGTGGGTGAGCCGGGCGATCAGGCGCGCCAGCGTCGTTTTCCCGCAGCCGGGAGGACCCCAGAGAATCATTGAGCCGATGTCGTCGTGCTCGATCTGAACGCGCAGGGGCTTGCCCGGACCGACGAGCGCCGCCTGCCCCGTGAACTCATCGAGCGTGCGCGGGCGCATGCGCTCGGCGAGCGGCTGATTGGCAGTGCCCGGACCTTCTTCGGGCTCGAGTTTTGCGAATAGGCTCATTAGTCTTGCCGCGAAGCGCCGCATCTTTGCCGCATAGCTTCGTAGAGAAGAACGCTCGCGGCCATCGCCGCATTCAGGGATTCAAGCCCAACTGGCATCGTGGACGATGCCTGCGGTATGTACACGCGCGCGTTGGCGGACCGAACGACCTCCGAAGGCAAGCCGGCGCCTTCATTGCCGATCAGAATGGCCGCCGGAACTTTCCAATCGACTCCCCACGAAGGGAACAAAGCCGGAGCGTAATCCGAAGCCGCGCCGGTCTTGGAGTCTTTTCGTTCTCCGCCCGCGACCGCGGCGAACACTTTGATGCGCAGGACACGCAATTGCGCCAGCAGCACAGTCGTGGAGATGGCGTGGGCGATCGGCAAGCGCAGCGCCGAACCTGCCGAAGCGCGCAGCGCCTTGGGCGCAAAGGGATCGGCCGATCCGATACCGTCCGCCGCGCAAGTCGCCGCTCCTGTGGCACCAAGAGCTTCCGCCGCCCGGACGATCGTCCCCACGTTGCCGGGATCCTGTACACCCACGAGCGCCACGACCAGCGCCGTGCCGTCGCTCAGGAGATCCTCGACGGACGCCTGCCGTGGCCGAACCAGCGCGGCCAGCCCCTGCGGGGTCCGCGTATCGGCCACGCCCGCGAACAATTTGTCCGACGTCCGCAGTACGGGAACTTCCGGCGCCAAGACATGGGCGATGCGCGGCAAGTGCCGGGCGCCCGATTCGCTGACGAGCAGAGCCTCGATCGGCAACTTGGACCCGAGGGCGGCTTCCACCATGCGAGCGCCCTCGACTCCCACGACGCCATCGTCGCCGCGCTCGCCGGACAGAGCGGCGCGGAATCGCTTGAGCCAGCGGTTGTCGCGGCTGGCGATTATCGCTGCGTTGCTTCGAAGGGGCGGCTGTGCGGGGCGGCGAACTGGGCGAGCCATGGGCACAGCCTAGCAAACCCGCTCCCGGCGGTAAAGCCGGGGAGGTCCGGCCGAAATCGCCTGAAACTTCTTAAGTTTCGTTCCTTGAATGCATTACGCGACTATGGTAGTTTCACCGAATTACGGTCGTGGCCGTAGATGGCCATGCTTGGTCGCAACTGACGAGGGATCGCCCATTGTCCGCTGAGTTGCTGAGAATTTCACCCGAAAATCCGGACCCCGCCGCCATCCGCTACGCGGCCGACTTCATTCGCCGAGGACAACTGGTCGCCATTCCCACGGACACCTTTTACGGGATTGCGGCGGACCCGTTCAACCTGGCTGCCGTCGAACAGATCTATCGCGTGAAGGGGCGCCCGGAGACACGCGCGCTTCCGATTCTCGTGAACGCGACGACCCAGGCGCTCACCATGACGCGCGATGTTCCCTACACATTTCACAAACTCGCGGCGAAATTCTGGCCGGGGCCGCTGACGCTCCTGGTGGAAGCGTCCACGGGCGTGCCGCTGAAAATCACGGCACACACCGGGAACGTGGCGCTGCGCTGGCCGAAGTCCGCCATCGTGAACGCGCTCATCGATCGCACCAGCGGACCCATCACCGGGACGAGCGGAAATATTTCCGGGCAGCCGGCCTGCGCGTCCGCGATCGATCTCTTGGAGCAGATGGGCGACCGCTTGCCGCTCATCATCGATGCGGGCGAGACCCCCGGGAATCTGGCCTCGACCATCGTGAAGCTCGAAGGCGACGACTGGGAAATCATGCGCGAAGGCGTGATCACCGAGGAGGAGATTCGCGCCGCGCTCGAGGATGAGGCGGAAGCCTAGTCTTTCGTCGCTCAACTCCGGCAAAATAACTCCGGCGAATAATTCCGGCGAGTAATTCCGACCAGTGACAAATCAATCCCTTCGCCAACCCCACCCTTTTGTCATTCCGAGCGGAGCGAGGAATCTCTCTTGGATTTGCGGAAAAAAACCGAGAGATTCCTCGCTCCGCTCGGAATGACAAGATTTGTGTGCCTCCGCGGCTTTTCCGCTTGGCGGATTTCACTGCGCTGCTACATTCCGCAAAAAATCGTAATCCCCGGTTGGCGAAAGCTCGACGTTGCCGATTCTTTTCCGATGCACGCTAACGTTGTCGATGAACCACAGGCTGAGATATGGCGCATCTTCCGCGACGATCTTCTGAATCTCGCTTAGCAGGCCTTTCAGTTTGGCTTGATCCGTTTCCATGCGCGCCTGGTCAAGAAGAGTGTCGAGCTGCGCGTTGCGGTAGTGGCCGCGATTGCCGCCCATCGGCGGCATTCGTTTCGAGCTGAATACAAATTCAAAAAATTCGGGATCGTTGTTGGCTCCGATCCAGCGCAACGTGTAGAGCTGGAAATCCCCGCGGTTGATCTCAGCGCCCAGGGTTGCAGGCTCCATGGACTGCAACTCCAGATCTACCCCGACCTTGCGCCATTGCTCCTTCAAGACTGCACCGAGGAGCCGCGTCGTTTCTTCCGTCGAAGTTTTAAGCGTTAGGTTGATTCTCATTCCACCTTTTTCCGCTTGCCGCGGGTATCCCGCTGAGTCCAACAGTTGCTCGGCCTTCTGCGGATCGAAGCCGTAACGCGCGATATTCGACTCATACGCCCAGCTGTTCGGCGGAAGCGGCCCGTCGGCGAGGCGCGCCTGGCCGCGGTACAGATAGCGAACGATCTCCTCGCGGTTTGTGGCGAAGGCGAGCGCCTGGCGGACCTCGCGGCGGGCGAGGATCGGGTCGTCGAAATTGAAAGCCACGTAGGCGTAATTAGTTCCTGGATCCTGAGTCACATCGAGGCTTGGCTGCTGGCGGAGCACGGGGATCATGTCCGGAGCGAGCGAGCTCACTTCGAGGTCGGCGGAGCCTTTGCGCAGTTCGAGCGCGCGGACGATCGCTTCGGGGACGATGTGGAAGCGAACCTGATCGATCTGGGGGCGCGCCCGGAAGAACGCCGGGTTGCGTTCGAGGATGACGCTGTCATCCTGCTTCGCGCTGACGAAACGAAACGGGCCGGTGCCAATGGGATGCGCAGAGGCGTCGCTCCCCGAGCCCGCCGGCACGACGCCGAAGGCCGGCCGGCAGATGTCGGTGAGAAACCAGCCGTCCGGTTCGGTCAGCCGAAAAATGACCGTGGCGGGATCGGGCGCCTCGATCGATCTCACCTGCCGGACAAAGCCTCGCTTCGAGGTCACCACGCTGCCATTCACGATGGAGTCGAAGGTGTACTTCACGTCCGCGGAGGTCAGCGGGCGCCCGTTATGGAATGTGACGCCGCGCCGAAGGTGAAAAACGTACGTGAGCCGGTCGGGCTGTTCCCAGGATTCGGCCAGGTCGCCGCGCGGAATCCTGCGATCGTCGAGCTCGGTCAGGCTGTCAAAAATCAGGCTGTCGATTCTCTCGGACTGACCGTCGGTCCCGATGCGCGGGTCGAGATTCGTGGGCATGGACTCGATCAGAAAGTTGACGACGCCGGGTTCGGTGGCGACGGTGCGGGAGCAGGAGGCGAGAGGGAGGAGGAGCAGAAGCAAGAGTGGTAAGAGGGAAGTTGAGGAAGTGGAGGAATGGCGCCGCGTCATCATTTCGCGCTCAAACAGGCGCTCGGGTCCTCTACTTCCTTTACTTCCTAAACCTCCTCTACTTCCTTTTTCACCCCGCATAACAGACCTTGCCAAGCACGACCGGTTTCCTCGCTCCCGTGGCCCCCGGCACATTTGCCGGCCGCCTTCGCAGCGTTTCGCAGGCCAGGATGGCAAAGGCGAACGCTTCCTTGGCATCGGCGGGCACGCCGAGTTCTCCCGCATCGCGCACTTTGACGCCTGCCAACCCGGAATCGATCTGCGCCATCAAGAGCGGGTTGCGCGCGCCGCCTCCCGAGACGACGAGTTCCGCGATTTTGGCCTTCGGCGCAATGAAGCGATGGAACGCATCGACGATGGAAAGGGCGGTGAGAATAGTGGCCGTGCGAATCACATCTTCCGGCTTCGCACGCCGTGCCTCGGAATGCGACAGAACTCCGCGTATATACGCTTCACCGTATCGTTCGCGCCCCGTCGTCTTCGGCGGCTGTTCGGAGAGATATTTGTCCGCGAGCAGCGCGCGCAGCAATCCCGGCAACAACGCGCCCTGCGAGGCCATTTCCGCGTTGCGATCGAATCGTTTTCGGCCCCGCGAGTAGTGCCGCACCAGTGCGTCGATCACCATGTTCCCCGGCCCCGTATCGAAGGCAAAAACATCCGCGAGCGAGGCGCCCGCGGGAATCACTGTAACGTTGGCAATCCCGCCGATGTTGAGGGCAACGCGGCCGATTCGCGAATGGCGATAGAGCATGTAGTCGACGAACGGCACGAGCGGCGCGCCTTGCCCGCCCGCCGCGATGTCGGCGGGACGAAAATCGCCCACAGTGGTGATCCCGGTGCGCTGTGCAATCAACGAGGGCTCGCCGATTTGCAACGTGGACGCGATGCGGCGCCCGCTAAAAGCCGCAGGCGTTCCCTGATGGAACACGGTCTGGCCGTGCGAGCCGATCACATCGACTTGCGAGGGGGACACGCAAAACTTCTTGCACGCGGCAAGCGCGGCGCCGGCGAAGACTTCTCCAAGCAGAAAATTCAGCTGGCTGATTTCCCCTGTGGTGACCGGACGCCCTTCGGCGAGCCTCAGAATGGCTTTCTGCACCGCAGGGCGAAAGGGAAACGATGCGAAGTTTTCGAGGCTCGCGCCTCGCCCCTTCGCTCGCACCAGCGCCACGTCAATTCCGTCCGCCGAAGTTCCCGACATGATACCCAGCGCCAGCATGCCGCGACCGCGGGAGCGTTTCATAGAATTTGTTTTTTGAGTTCGGCCAAAAGATTAAGCGCCTCGACGGGCTTCAGGTTGTCGATGTCGGCCGCGCGCAGGGCTTCGAGGACGCTCCGGTCGAGCGGGGTGAAGAGCGCCTGCTGCTCCGGCGCGGGCTCGCCCGCCGCGGACGCGCCCGGCGTGAGCTGTTCGCTTAATTGATGTTCGGACTGTTCGTGCCGCTCGAGAATTTCGCGCGCGCGCGAGATCACTTCGGGGGGCAATCCGGCCATTCGCGCGACTTCGATGCCGTAGCTCTTGTCCGCGCTTCCGGTTTCGACGCGCTTCAGGAAAACGATGCCGGTCGAAGTTTCGCGCGCCGAAACGTGCACGTTCTGGATCCCCGGCAGCAAGTCCGCCAGCTCCGTCAATTCGTGGTAATGCGTGGCGAAAAGCGTGCGCGCCTTGGTCTCGCTCGAAAGATGCTCGACGACCGCCCATGCAATCGCCAACCCGTCGAACGTGGCGGTTCCGCGGCCGACCTCGTCGAGCAGCACGAGGCTCGCCGGAGTGGCGGTGTTCAAAATCGCCGCGACCTCCGTCATCTCCACGAGGAACGTGGAGCGCCCGCGCGCCAGATTGTCCGCCGCGCCGATGCGAGTGAAAATGCGGTCGGTGATTGGGAGCCGCGCCTGATTCGCCGGAACAAACGAACCCATCTGCGCCATCAGCACAATTAGGGCCGCCTGCCGCAGGTAAGTCGATTTACCACCCATGTTGGGGCCGGTGATCAGCAAAATCTGCTGCGTGGTTTGGTCGAGGAACAAATCGTTCGGAACGAAGCGCTCGCCGCGCTGCTCGAGGAGCTGCTCGATCACCGGATGGCGTCCCGCGACGATCATGATCTGCGCGTCGTCGTTGAATTCCGGCCGCGTGTATTTGCGCGAGGCGGCCAGGCGCGCGAAATTGCCGAGCACGTCGAGTTGCGCGATCGCCGCCGCGGTCCGGCGCAGCCGCGCGGCCTGCGCCGCGATCCATAGCCGAAGTTCAGCGAAGAGCCGTCGCTCGATCTCCGCAATGCTCTCGTCGGCGGCCAGAACCTTGCGTTCGTAGTCCTTCAGCTCGGGCGTCGTGAAACGCTCGGCGTTGACCAGCGTCTGCTTTCTCTCAAAATCCGGGGGCGCGAGATGCTGGTTGGACTTGGAGATCTCGATGTAATACCCAAACACTTGGTTGAAGCGAATTTTGAGCGAGCCGACGCCGGTGCGCTTCCGCTCGCGTTCTTCCATCGCCGCGATGATCTGCTTGCTGTGCTGCGAAAGCTCGCGCAGCTCGTCGAGCTCCTTGTCGTAGCCGCGGCGAATCACTCCCGGGTCGGAGGCGAGCGCCGGGGGATCGTCGGCGAGCGCCGATTCGATTCGCTCGCGGACGTCCGCAAGTTCGTCCATCTCGCCGTGCAACGCCGTGAGCCGCGCCGAAGCGCAATTCGCCAGATATTTTCGGAGGAGCGGAAGGCGTGTCAGCGATTGACGCAGCCCGACGAGATCGCGAGGCGAAGCGACGCCCAGCGTCACGCGCCCGGCCAGGCGCTCGAGGTCCTGCACCCCAGCGAGATTGTGGCGAATCTCCTCGCGCAGCACCGTGTGGTTCTTGAGTTCCTGCACGGCGTCGAGGCGCGCTTGAATCTCGTCGCGATCGATTTGCGGCCGCAAAATCCAGTGACGCAGGAGGCGCGCGCCCATGCCAGTCACCGTTTCGTCCAGGGCGGAAAGCAGCGTGGGCGCGGCGCCGCGCGCACCGTCCTCGTAAAAAATCGGCGCCACCAGCTCCAGATTGCGCACGGTCACGATGTCGAGGACCAACGCGTCGGCCTGCTCGTAAAACCGCACGCGGTCGAGATGTCCGAGCGTCGCCCTCGGGTGCGCATGGTTCCCGTTTTCGTTTTCCGCTTCGAGCCCCGAAGTCTCGCGCAAGTAGTGAACAACGGCCCCCGCCGCCGAGACCGCTTGCGGATGTCCCGCCAGGCCGAAGCCGTCGAGCGTCGCGACGCCGAACTGCTCTCGCAGCATCCGCTCGGCGTAGTCGGCCCGGAAAACCCATTCATCGATGCGCGTCTCGACGCCCTCGCGCAACTCCGCGCGGCCTGCCGGCGTAGGCGCGCTGTAATCTCCGTCGGCGCCGGCGACAGCCGTCGCAAAGAGGCCCGCCTGCCGAGGAATCAGAATCTCGCGCGGCTTGAGACGATGCAGCTCATCGCGAAGTTTTTCGTCCGCGTCAGCGCCCGAAAAAACGGTGGCGCGAAACTCGCCCGTGGTCACGTCGGCGTGGGCAAAGCCGATGGGCGATCCTCCCGGCGAGCGGGAAATCGCGGCGAGATAATTGTTTTCCTTGGGTTCGAGGACGTTGAGGCTCGTGGCCGTGCCCGGAGTGATGACGCGCACGACCTCGCGCCGCACCAGCTTCTTTCCCGGCCCCGGCGCTTCCATCTGGTCGCACACCGCGATCTTGTATCCCGCGCGCAGCAGGCGGGCGATGTATCCCTCGGCGGCGTGATAGGGGACGCCGCACATCGGCACGGGTTCGCCGCGTTCGCGGTTGCGAGACGTCAAGGTAATCTGCAGCTCGCGCGAGGCCGCGATCGCATCTTCGTAAAATAGTTCGTAGAAATCGCCCAGCCGGAAGAGCACCAGCGCGTGCGGGTAGCGGCTTTTGATCGTGTGGTACTGCCGCATGAGCGGTGTGGCTGGTTCTGTCATGTGTAGGAATGCCAGGGTTGCGCGCGGCCCCTGCTTCGAATGTGGGGGATCAGCGAGGCGGGCGGCAACAGCAAAGTTTATACCGCGCAGTGCCACTTCTGTCGAGCAAGGGAAATGGAGGTTCTGACGAATGGAACTCCCTGTCGAGGCACCCGGGTCCCCGCGCTCTTCGTAAACGGCGAGAAGAGCGCGCCACCCAAAAATTCAAACCCGCTCTGAAGGCCGACCCATCTTGCCCCGCCCACCGAGTCGAGATAACTCGGAACGAATCAAACCGACCGCCCCTTCGAAACCCGCGAAGAAGCGGCCACCCGGAAATGCTAAATCGCCCGGAAGAGTGCGCCACCCGCCAGCTGCCATTATTACCAGTTAATATTATCCAGGACTGTCAAGAACCATACTATTGTCAGCACGAAGCCGCTGAGTACTACAAGCCACCTTTTGGGACCAACGGCAAATACACTAAGCAACGAAATTAGGGATATCACTAGACCGAATAAAGCGATAAGAAGTCCTGGCCCGTTGTGAATACCGAGATGCGGAGGATGGAACCACCGGTATGTGCTAAAGGCCAACTGACCGAGCGTCGAAACAGATACAGCAGATAGGCCCGCGATCATCAAAAATCGGCGAATACGAGCCAAATCGGGGCCTTCGTAAACTAGCTGTTCCCGCCACACAAATGAAAGCAGAACACTCATCATGAGGGAAATGGCGAAAGAAACGTAGCTGTACTTTGACGAATCTCCGCCAAGAGGATATGTCATAGCCATTGCTAGTCCTTCCTTCCCAAGTCAGAAATGAATCGGGCGGGTGGCGCACGCACCCTTTCCCAATTTTTTCTCTTGACGATGGTTGGCCATTCGATAATACCACTCCAGCACGTCAACGCAGAGTGACCGGCCGGTTTCGCTTTTTTCGGGCGGCAGACCCTTCGCGATTTTCGAAGGGTCTGGGTTTGATCTCCCTTTCCGCCATGGCCAAAAACTCACTCGCATCTACGGGCGCGGGCACCTCCATTTCATCCCGGACACTGAGTTGAACAACTGGCGAAAAAGTTGCGGTACCCGACCCCCGTGCGAGGCGACTCTTGACGCGCCTCGGCTATACTGGTTCCCAATGCCTGAAGGTGATCGGTTTCGCGAGATTGAGATCAAGTTGAGGGTTTCAGAGCTTCGCGAAATACATAAGACTCTGAAGCGAGTGCGTGCCCGCGAGATTTCGCCGCGGACACACGAACTGAACACCCTCTACGACACGCCGGCCCAAGATTTGCGCCGGGTCGGCAAGCTCATTCGGATCCGCGTCGAGCACGTAACCGGCAATTCCAAAAGGAAACAGGTGCAAGGTCCCGCCGTCCTCACTTACAAGGCGCCGATCCGCCTTTCAAGGCAAGGGAAAAGCGCGGCCGGCACGGCCTTCCGCAGCCGATTCAAGGTCAAAGAGGAAGCCGAAGTTTCGGTGACCGGGGCGGACCAAATGGAACACATTCTCCGCGGTCTCAGGCTCCGCCCCACGTTCCGTTATGAAAAGTACCGCACCACATACCTTCTCCCCGGAATCAAGAACCTCAAGATCGAGCTGGACGAGACCCCGGTCGGCGACTATCTGGAACTCGAAGGCTCGCCCGCCAGCATCGACCGCGCCGCGCCACGCCTCGGCTACGCCCCCGCGGACTACATCCAGGCGACCTACGGCGCCCTCTATCTTGCCGAGTGCAGGCGCCGCGGACGAAAACCGGGCCACATGCTCTTCCCAAACGCAAAAAACTTGCGCTAATCCTCACTCTTTCCTTGACAAAGAAATCAACTCCGTTTACCTACTGAGTTGGAGTTTTCTTGTGTGGCCATGAGCGAATCCGAAGAGCCTGGACCCTTTCCCGGCGGAAATCGGCCGCCGATACACATGCTTGAATCGGAGCGGTGCAGCGGCTCCAAGACGGTACTCTGCCGTGCTTCGGACGCGAAGTGTAAAAGCCTCGGGTAGACTTTCTGCTTCTTACCCGCGGCTGGGCCACACCTGGTTGCGGGCTTCCAATCATAAGAAATCCGCCAGCCACGAGCGCCAGACCTGGGCTCGCCGCATCGCATCTGAGTACAAGCCGTCGCACCGGCTTGGGACAGGAGGGAACATGCTGCACGCCACCGATCTTTTGGGCGGGGAAGCTTATGACCGCGACGGCCACTTCGTGGGCCAGATCACGGAGCTATTCATCGAGCCCGCCGATCAGCCGAACCGCGTGGCCCGCGTCCTTCTGGGGCGGGGCAAGTATCTGCCGCTCATCGCGCGCTACGAAACCATCGCCTTCGTGGCACCCGGGGTGATCCGCCTGAGCGTTGAGGAAAAGGACCTCGAGCACTACCAGCCCAACGAGGCGTGGCTGGCGATGCGCAAGGACCTGCTCGACCAGCAAATCATCGACACGAGTGGCCGCAAGGTTGTGCGCGTCAACGACATTGATCTCGCCGAGCAGCGGTACAACGGCACCGTCGAATTGCGCGTCACTCAGGTGGACGTGGGATTGACGGGCGCGGCCCGACGGCTCTTACATGGCGTCGCCTCTCCCGGCTTCGTGCGCGGGCTGACGACAAAACTCCCGACCCGCGTCATCCCATGGGAGTTCGTCAACCTCATTGAGACCGATCCCTTGCGCCGCGTGAAGCTGCGCATCACGCACCAAAAACTCGAGCGCATGCATCCGGCCGACCTCGCCGACATCATGGAAGAGCTGTCTCCCCTCGAGCGCCAGTCGATCATCGCCTCACTGGACGAGCAAACTGCCGCCGAGGCCCTGGCCGAGCTCGACAAGCGGCTGACCACTCAGATCGTCGAAACCCTGGCCCCGCAAAAGGCCGCGGACATCCTCGAAGAAATGGAACCCGATCAGGCGGCTGACGTAATCGCCCAGATGACCCCGGACCGCTCGCGCGAAGTCCTGAGCGAGATGCCGGGCGAGGAAGCGCGCGAAGTGCGCGAGCTGCTGAAATTCGACGAAAATTCCGCCGGCGGCATGATGAACACCGATTTCATCTACGTCGGCGAAGCCGCCACCCGCGACGAAGTTCTCTCCTGGATACGGGAAATGGACATCGACCTCGAGCGGCTGGACACCGTCTTTCTCATCGACGGCGATGCGAAGTTTTCGGGCGCGGTGGCTATCGGGCGCCTTCTGTTCGCGCCGCCCGACGAACATATGGAATCGCTGAAGATGGAGCCGCTGCTTTCGGTTCCTCCCGACGCGAGCGACGATGAAGTGTTCGAGTTGTTCGACAAATACAATCTACACAGCCTCGCGGTGATCGATTCCCTGGGCCGGCCCATTGGCGCGATCGAAGTGGATGACGTGGTCACGCGGATCCGGCACGCATGAAATAGCGCTCACGGGTGGTAACGCGCGGGTGAAGGTTCGTTCTTATGGCAGTGCTTGGCAAACCCGAAAACGAAAAGCAAGCGCGGGAGGCTCCGCAGCCTGTCACGCGGTGGAAGCTCGTCCCCGGCTGGGTCGAGCCGTGGCGCGTCCGCCTGGGTGAATGGGGCAAGCGGACGCGCTCCTGGCGCCGCCGCCTGCTTCTGCTCCTCGCGGTCATCGGCCCAGGCGTCATCACCTCCAACGTCGACAACGACGCGGGCGGAATCTCGGTCTATTCGCAGGCGGGCGCGATGTACGGCTACGCGCTGCTGTGGTCGCTGATTCCCATGACCATCGCTCTGTACGTCACCGAGGAAATGTGCGCCCGCATGGGCGTGGTGACGGGCAAGGGACTCTCCGACCTCATCCGGGAGGAGTTTGGCTTCCGCCCGACTTTTTTTCTGATTCTTGCCGGACTGATCGTAGACATGGGCAACGTCTGCGCGGAATTTGCGGGCGTCGCGGCTTCGACTCAGCTATTCCACATCTCCAAATATATTTCCGTTCCGCTGGCCGCGTTCTTCGTGTGGATTCTGGTGCTCCGAGGAACGTACAAGCAGGTCGAGAAAATATTTCTGTTGGCGTGCGTGCTGTATCTGTCGTATGTGCTGTCCGCGATCCTGGCCAAGCCGAATTGGCTGCTGGCGGCGCGCAACACCGTGATCCCCACACTGCACCTCGACGGTGGCTACTTGCTGATGTTGACCGCGCTGATCGGCACGACGATCGCGCCGTGGCAATTCTTCTACCTGCAAGCCGGGTTCGTCGAGAAGCGCGTATCGGCCCGCCAGTACCCGCAGGCGCGCATGGACGTGCTGATCGGCAGCGTGAGCTGCATGGTCATCGTGTTTTTCATCATTGTCTGCACCGGGGCAACGCTCTTCGTTTCCGGGCATCACGTGATCAACGACGCCGGCGACGCGGCGCAAGCCCTCGTTCCCCTGGCCGGCCGGTGGGCGGGCATCCTCTTTGCGTTTGGCCTGCTCAATGCGTCGCTGTTCGCCGCGTCCATTCTACCGCTCTCGACGGCGCACGTGATCTGCGAGGGCATGGGATTTGAAGCGGGCATCGACCACAAATTCAACGACGCCCCGATCTTCTACAGCTTGTATACCGGCATGATCGTGGTGGGCGCCGCGATCATTCTCATCCCCAACGCCCCTTTGGAGAAAATCCTGATTCTTTCCCAGGTGGGCAACGGAGTCTGGCTTCCCGTCGTGCTGATTTTCATGCTGCTGCTGATCAACCGGCGAGATTTGATGGGTGACTACGTCAACACGCACACGTTCAACGTCGTCGCGTGGGTCACGGCGGTCGCCGTCATCGCGCTCACGTTGGTGCTGGTGTACGTCACGATCCTGCACCCGAGCGCCATGCCGGGCACTTCGGGTTAACTTCCGGACCGATTCCTTCCAGCGCGACTGAGAAAAGCACTTGTCGCCCATTCCGTGTGACAAGTGTGAACACGAATCGCGCCAGATTTTACAGTTCATTCATTTCGCGTTAACCATCCCTGCGCAAATATCACGGGGCGTGCCGGAACGTAAGCCCCCGAAAGTGCTGGCCGCCTCGGCAGCCGAATTCGGGCCAGCCGTGTTGCGCGGTCCCAGATCCAAAATTTGACGAAGGAGATCTTATGCGCTCGAAGTGTGTCCGCTTGTCCGCCGTAGCTCTGTCGCTGCTCGCGCTCGCGCTGCCGTCTGCCGGCCGTCTCTGGGCCCAGGACGACGATGCTTCAACGACGACCCCGATCAAGCACGTCGTCGTGATTTTTCAGGAAAACGTTTCGTTTGACCACTACTTTGGCACCTACCCGCATGCGATGCCGAACGCGGACGGCTCGGTGTACTTCTCCAAGGCCAAGGTAGGCACTCCGCAGGTCAACAACCTCGAGACCGCCGGCCTGCTGACGAACAATCCGAACGCCACCAACCCCTTCCGCATGGATCGCGCCTTCCCCAACACCTGCGATCAGGACCATGTGTACGGCGACGAGCAGTTTGTATTTCACGCGGGTTTGATGGACGGATTTACCGGCACCAAGCCGAACAGCACTGCTCTCTACAGCTGTAACGACGCCCACTACGGCAAATTCAGCGTCATGGGCTACTTCGACGGCAACACCGTCACCGCCCTCTGGAATTATGCCCAGAACTTTGCCATGAGCGACAATCATTTCGGAACCACCTTCGGCCCCTCGACGCCGGGCCTCCTCAATCTTCTCTCCGGAACCACCTACGGCGGGACGATCATGAAGAACTCCCCGGCGGGATTCATTTCGGGCGGAACGACCTTTGGCACCGTGATCGGCGACGCGGACCCCTTTGGCGACATATGCTCTGGCGCGACGCGCGGACAGGTTCAGATGACAGTTAGCTCAAGCGTGGGCGATCTCCTCAACAAGGCCGGAGTCACCTGGGGCTCGTTCATGGGCGGGTTTACAAGCTGCACCCAGTCGCACATCGGAATCACGGGCTTGAACGCCGGCGCGGACTACATTCCTCACCATGCGTTCACGCAGTACTGGGCTTCCACCCTCAACGCGAATCACACGCCTCCCGCGTCGAACAGCATGATCGGCAAGTCCGATGGCGTGTCGTTCCACGAATACGATTTGAGCCTGTTCTTTACGGCGCTGCAGCTGCATCATCTCCCCGCGGTGAGCATCGTGAAGGCGGCCGCGTATGAAGACGGCCACGCCGGATATTCGGACCCAATCGACGAACAATTTTTCCTCGTCAATACGATCAACACCCTTATGAAGTCTCCGGAGTGGAACGACACTGCGGTGCTGATTACGTGGGATGATTCCGACGGCTGGTACGACCACGTGATGGGCCCCATCGTGCATCAATCGAACGCGCCCGAAGATCAACTCGTCGGACCGGGGAATTGCGGCACGCCCAAGCCGGTGGATGCGGCCGGCGACATCCAGAACGCGCGTTGTGGATACGGGCCGCGAATCCCGTTCTTTGTGGTTTCACCCTGGGCCAAGAAAAACTACGTCGATCATCAGGTAATCGATCAGTCGTCGATCCTCCGCTTTATCGAAGACAACTGGAACCTGGGGCGAATCGGCGGCGGATCGTCGGATGCCATCGCTGGCTCGATCATGGGGATGTTTGATTTCGACCAGGATGGCGAATCCGCGGGCTCCTCTAAACTGATTCTCGATCCGAACACCGGGAAAGTCGTTCCCGACTGAAGGTAGTTTGAAAAATGGAGGATCGTTCCTCGGTCCTCCTCACGCCGCGCCGGCGGCTCGCTGCCATCGATTGGCGGGCGAGCCGCCGGGCCGCCGCCTGATACGCCTGCTTCGGTAACCGCGTCGCCGCGTCGAACTTTCTCCTGCCGTTTTGACATCGCGAGTGCGGGCGTTCTGTTGCGCCGTGGGAATGCCTATGTTAGCTTTTGATGTACTCGCGAAATTGCCCCTCGCAACTCCACGGGATTCGCGGGAATAATCGCGTGAAAGTACCCGAATCGCTCAAAGCCACGGACCTCGAGGAAGAGCGGCTGCTCCTTGATTTGGACGCCGACCGTCTCCCGCAGCACATCGCCGTCATCATGGATGGAAACGGCCGCTGGGCGCAGCGGCGCCATCTGCCGCGCGTGGCGGGGCACAGGGCCGGAGTTCAGTCGGCCCGGACCGTGATCGAAACCTGCGCGCGCCTGGGGATTCCCGCTCTCACGCTGTACGCGTTCTCCATGGAGAACTGGCGCCGCCCAAAGGCCGAAATCGATTTCTTGATGCGCCTCCTGCGCGAATATCTGCGCAGGGAACTTCCCACGATCCACCAAAACAACATCCGCATGCTGGTGATCGGGCGGGCCGATCAGTTGCCCGACGAAGTCCGCGAAGACGTCGAGCGCGCCATGGAGCAGACCGCGGGAAATACCGGCATGGTTCTCACGGTGGCGCTCAATTACGGCGGCCGCGCGGAGATCGTGGACGCCTTCAACCGCATCCTCGATCGCGTTCGCAACAACGGCCTCGCCAACGCGCAGGTCGATGAAGAGATGATCTCCCGATTCCTGTACACGGCTGGGCTCCCGGACCCCGATCTACTGATTCGCACGAGCGGAGAGATGCGCGTCAGCAACTTTCTGCTCTGGCAGATTGCCTACGCCGAAATCTATGTGACCGAGACCCTGTGGCCGGATTTCAACCGCGCCCAGCTCTATGAAGCCTTGCTCGATTTTCAAAAGCGCGAAAGGCGCTACGGCGGCTTGGCGGAAGCGCGCCGCCGCGTTTTGGCCTAGTGGGTCGTAAGCATTTGACGTCCGTGACATTCCTGCCCTTAGATTCTGAAAAACCAGCCACAATCGAAGGCCCCCGATGAATTCCGGCACCGGCCTGCGCGTATTGACGGCGGCGATCCTGATTCCCGTGGTGGTCGCGGCGATCTGGTGGGGGCCCAATTGGCTGATCGCGCTGATGACTGCGGCGGTTTCGATCCTTGCCTTGCACGAATTTCTTTCGATCGCCGCCCAGGGCAATCTTCCGTCGTACCGGCGGTGGACGTACGTGGCAGCGGCCGGAATCATCGCGCAGCAGTTTTACGCCGCGCGGCAGGCTAGCGTAGCCACTGTGGGTGAGTTGCTGAATCGCTCTCCCCGCATTGACCTGCACTTGGTTCTGTTTGGAATCCTGATTGGCTACGCGGTCATCGCTCTGAGCAGCGCCTCTCTCTCCGAAGTATTGCCGGCCATATCCGTCAGCTCCGCCGGGCTCATTTTCATCGTGCTGCCACTGAGCACTGTGGTCCGTCTTCACGGCGTCGGCGACATTGGCCCCAAGCTCCTTCTCTTCACCGTTGTCCTGGTCTGGGCCGGAGACTCCGCCGCGTATTTTGCGGGCCGGTCCATCGGCGGATGGAAATTTGCTCCAACGATCAGCCCGAACAAAACCTGGGCCGGCGCGATCGCAAATTTTCTGGGCGCGCTATTCGTGGCGGCGATATTCGGATATTGGAACGGGATTCCTCCAATACACATGCTGGCGATGGGCGCGGTCGGAAGCGTGGCGGGGCAGATCGGCGATCTCTTTGAATCCGCCTGGAAACGCAGCGCCGGAGTAAAAGATTCGGGGACGATCTTGCCGGGGCACGGCGGCATGCTCGACCGGATCGATGCGCTCATCCTCGCCGCGCCCGCCGTCTGGTACTATTTCGAGTGGGTGGTGATGAAGAGGTACTGACACGTGGATGCGCACCCTTCGAGCGCTTCTATCATTTCGTGAGTGCACCTTCCGGCTTTCGGAGCAGCTGACCTTGAAGCGAATTGCCATTCTCGGCTCGACCGGATCGATCGGCCGGCAAACCCTCGCCGTCGTTGAAGCCATGCCCGAGCGATTCGGCGTCGCGGCTTTGTCGGCGGGAACGAATGTCGAGGAGTTGGCCGCCCAAGTCGCGCGCCACAATCCCGAATTGGTTTCCGTGGCCACACCGGACGCGGCTGCGGCCCTCGCCGAAAAACTTCGCGCAGCGGGTGCGGCGAGATCGCCTGAAATTCAGCATGGCCCGGCGGGCATGCGCGCCGTTGCGACTCATCCCGGCGCCGCGACGCTCGTTTCCGCAGCGGTCGGCGTCGTTGGCCTCGAAGCCACCTACGCCGCCGTGAAGGCAGGGAAGCAGGTGGCGCTTTCCAACAAGGAAGTCCTTGTTGCGGCAGGAGAAATCGTGATGGCCGCCGCCCGCGCCGCCAAAGTTGAACTGCTCCCCGTGGACAGCGAGCACAACGCCATCCACCAGTGCCTGCGCGCCGGGCAACACGGCGAGGTGAAACGGCTCATCCTAACCGCGTCGGGCGGCCCGTTTCGCAAGACTCCGCTCGCCAAAATGGCCTCGGCCACGCCCGAGCAGGCGCTGGCCCATCCCAACTGGCGCATGGGCCGCCGCATCACCATCGATTCCGCGACGCTGGTCAACAAAGGCTTTGAGGTCATCGAGGCGCATTGGCTCTTCGACATGCGGCCCGATCAGATCGACGTGGTCATCCATCCGCAGTCCACGATTCATTCCATGGTCGAATATGTGGATGGGTCCATTTTGGCGCAACTCGGCCCCACGGATATGCGCATGCCCATCCAATATGCGCTAACCTACCCTGAGCGAGCCGCATCTAACGAGATAGTCCTGGACTGGGGTAAGTTGCGCCGCCTCGACTTCGAGAAGGTCTCGACGCGGCGTTTTCCTTGCCTCCGGCTGGCGCGCGAGGCGCTTCGGAGAAAAGGCGTTTTCCCCTGCGCTTTCAATGCCGCCGACGAAGTGGCGGTTGAAGCCTTCCTCGAACGCCGCATCCCGTTTTCCGGGATCGCGGAAGTGATCGAGCGGGTGCTCGAACAGGCTCCAAAGCTGAAAATCACGGTGATCGCAGATGTCCTGGCCGCGGACGCTGAGGCGCGGCGGATGGCGAGGGAAGAAGTCGAGCGCAAAGCCGCAAAGAGCGCGGTCGCGTAAATTGCATCAATCGAATGTCTAGGTCCCGTCGGGAGAAAAGATCGTGTCGGATTTCCTGATCATGGTTGTTTCGGTTTCGGTAGTCCTCGGCATCATGGTCCTCGTTCATGAGTGGGGCCACTTCATCGTCGCCAAGCTGTTCGGCGTGCGCGTCGAGATTTTTTCCATCGGCTTCGGCCCGCGCCTCGGCGGAATCAAGCGCGGACCCACCGATTACCGCCTGAGCGCCCTTCCCCTGGGCGGCTACGTGAAAATGGCGGGGGACAATCCCCTCGAAGAGCGCAAAGGCGATCCCGACGAATTTCTCTCCAAGCCGCGGTGGCAGCGCGTTCTGATCGCGCTCGCTGGACCGGCAATGAACGTCGTCCTGTCCATCGTGCTGGTCGCGGGACTTTACATGGTTGGAAGCAAGGAGCCCGCCTACGTCGAGAAGCCGATGGTGCTCGGCGGCGTGCTGCATGATTCCATTGCGCAGAAGGCGGGTCTCAATTCGGGCGACCGCATCGTCAAAATTGGTGACAAAGAGAACCCCACTTGGGATGAAGGATACGGAGAGCTGCTTTCGATGCTCCCCGGTCACCCGTTGCCCGTCACGGTCGACCGCGCCGGACAGCTCATCTCCCTTTCAATCCCGATGGGCACATCCCCGGAGGATATGTTCGGCTATCCCGCCGACCGCCTGGTGGTTGGGCCTGTTTCTTCGGGCATGCCCGCAGAGCGAGCCGGCCTCAAGACCGGCGATCAAATTCTGAACGTGAACGGCAAGGCGTTGGTCAGTCCGGTGGAATTCCCCGAAATGGTTCAGGATTCGCAGGGAGGCCCGCTCAATCTTGAAGTGCAGCGCGACGGCCGGACCCTGCAGCTGCTGGTGCGCGCCGAGCAAGTCGGCATGAGGAATGGAGTGCCGCACTGGCAAATCGGAATCGGCATTCAGGGCGGGGACTTTATCCAGCGACGGCTGCCGTTTGGAACCGCGATTGTGGAATCCGCCAGATCGAACGTCATGATGGCGCGGCAGGTTGCCTACGTCGTCGCCGAGCTTTTCCGCGGGAAAATGTCGGTCAAGGAACTGCAAGGGCCGCTCGGCATCGCCAAAGCCTCGGGTGACGCCGCCAAGGAAGGACTCGGCCAGCTGGTCAGACTCATGGCCATGATCGGGGTGAACCTGGCGGTGTTGAACTTGCTACCGATTCCGCCGCTGGATGGCGGCCACATTTTGCTGCTCTTCATTGAGGGAACGATCCGCCGGGACCTGAGCGTGCGCGTGAAGGAGCGCTTCGTCACCGTCAGCGTGGTCTTCCTGTTGCTGGTCTTCGCAATCGTTATGTACAATGACGTCCTGCGGCTGATTCCGCATCATTAAGAAAATGTTGTAGCCCGCGTCTTTAGACGCGGGGAATCATGGCGCGGAGAACGTCTCCCGCCTCTAAAGAGGCGGCTACAACAGGCGAGCCCAGCAATCGCCGGCAATCACCGCGTAATCGCCTGACTTTCCGCTCATCATGTCCACCACTGCCCATCGAGTCTCCACCGGCGAGCGCATCAACGCGCACCAGCGCCCCGGCCGCCTCCAGGAAGCGCTCACCAAGCGCGGCACCCGTCTCACGCGCCAGCGAAAAGTGATCCTTCAAGTGATGGACAACGCCGAGCGCCACCTCGACGCCGGAGCGATTCTCGACCGCGCGCAGAAAATCGATCCCAACGTGCACCGCGTTACGGTCTACCGAACCATTGATCTCCTGAAGCGCAACGGCCTGATCGACGAGCTGGATCTGCTGCACTTGCGAGGGGATCAGCATTTCTACGAGAGCCACGGCCCGCGCGACCACATCCACGTCGCCTGCCTGAAGTGCGGCACCGTGCGGGAGTTCGAGTCTCCGCTGTATGAAAAGCTGAAAAAGCAGATTGAAAAAGACTGCGGGATCAGCATCACCACGACGCGTACGGAAGTCGGCGGCTACTGCGAGAAGTGCAGGAACGGGAAGAAGTAGCTCAGCGCGTCAAAACCCTCTCTGAAAAGAATTTCTTTGCTGTATCGATGTCTCTCGCGATTTGCGCGCGCAGCTCATCTATTCCCGAAAATTTCCGCTCATCGCGAATCCGCGTGTGAAAGCAAAGTTCCATCGCGCCGGACTGGACAGTCTCGCTGAATCCGAAGAGATGGCTTTCCACCGTGAAGCTCGACCCATTGAATGTGGGTCGCGTACCGACATTCGTCACCGACGAATACCGCTTTCCGCCCACGACCGACTCCGTCGCATAAACGCCCAGCTTCGGCAAGAGTTCTTGCTCGGGCGCGAGATTCAGCGTAGGGAAGAGAATCGTCCGGCCGCGTCCGGCGCCGGGACGAATTTCTCCTGTCAGAGAGAACGGCCGCCCCAGCAGCGGGATCGCCCCGGCAACGTCACCGCTCGCGACCGCACCGCGGATGGCCGTGCTCGAAACCATCTGCCCGGCAACTTCGACCGGCGGCACAATCTCGACCTTGAATCCGTCCTGCTCGCCGCGCTCTTCGAGCAAGCGAACATCTCCAGCGCCGCGATGCCCAAACCTGAAGTTTTCGCCGACCAAGATGGCTGCGGCGCGCAGGTCGCGCACCAGAATGCGCTCGATGAAATCATTCGCCGAGACGAGCGAAAGCGCGCGATCGAAGCTCAGCACGAGCGCCGCGTCCATGCCCATCTGCTCAAAACCGGCCAGCCTCTGCGCGAGCGTCTGAATCAGCACCGGCGCGCGCTCGGGCTGCAGCACGCTCATCGGATGCGGATCGAACGTAATCACCGCAGCGCGATAGCCGGCGCCGCCGGCACGCTCCCGCACGAGCTGCAGGATTTTCTGGTGCCCCAGATGAAGCCCGTCAAAGGTCCCAATCGTGACGGCGCTGCGCCGAGAGTCCGGGAACCGCGACGCCCATTCCTCCACCGATTTGCAAACGAGAAGCGCCATCAGAGGCGAACCTCGAAGTGAAGTCCATCATAGGCGAGCGACACATTGTCGTAGCCCGCCTGCGCGAGCCGCGCGATCGTTTCGGAATGCGGCAGCTCGTGGGCGATGTGCGTGAACCAGGCGCGCCGCGGTTTCAGCTCGCGAATCAGGGCCAGAGCCTGCTCGACGGTTTGATGCATCGGGTGCGGCACGTCGCGCAGCGCGTCCAGAATCAGATCGTCGAGATCCGCCAGCAGGGGCTTCGACGAATCGGGAATCGAGCTGAAATCCGTGAGATACGCCGCGGCGCCAAAGCGGAAGCCGAGCACGCCCATGTCGCCGTGCAACGCCGGAATGGGCACGAACCGTGTCCCAATCGCCTCGAAGGGGCCGTCGATCGGATGCAGTACGACCTGCGGAATCGTGCTGATCGCCGGCGCAGCGTCGAATACATAAGCGAAAGTGCGCTTCAGCGTGGCGATGGTCTCCTCGGAGGCGTAGACAGGCAGCGCTGATTTTTGCCGCAAATTGAAAGGGCGAATATCGTCGAAGCCGAGAATGTGATCGGCGTGCGCGTGCGTGAAGAGGATCGCGTCCAGGCGTTCGAGGCCCACGCGCAGCGCCTGAAAGCGGAAGTCCGGAGTCGTATCGATCACCGCGGTCTGCCCTTGATGCACGAGCAAAACGGAAGGCCGCAAGCGCTTGTCACGCGGATCGCTGGACGAGCAGACGCGGCAGTGGCACGTCAGCGTCGGCACTCCCATGGACGTGCCGGAGCCAAGCACCGTAAGCTCCAGTACGGAATTGGGTGATGCAGGCAGGGTGGATCCTCGATCAAGGCCGGGACTGGGCCTTCTCCTGCTGCTTCGCGGCGGCCTTGGCCATTTCCATGAACGCCAGCTTCAGATTGCCCAGCACGTCCAGTAGCAGCGTGTCTTCCTCGGGCGCCAGATTGCCGCGCGTTTTTTCGCGCAGCGCGTCCAGCATGTCAATCATTTCTCTCGCGCCTTCGAGGTCGAGCATCGGCTGCCCGGTGCGCGGGTCGGCGTAACCGCCGAGGAGCATCGCCGCGTTTTGCCCGAGCGAGCGGACCAGATTCTCGAACACCGGCGATCGCTTCGGCAGCTCTGCCGCTGGAGCTTCGGGCTCCGCGCCGGGCTTGTCCGTGACCAATGCCGGGGCGGGAGCCTTCGGGGCCGCTTTAGCCGCTGCGGGAGGGGCTTCGTGCTCGCGATCCTGCTGCTCGGCCACTTCCTTGCGCAATTCTCCTTCCGCGGTAAACAGGCGGCGATCGACTACTTTAAACGTTTCATCGTGTTTGGATTCAGACAACGGAGTCTCCCTCAGGCGGTCGCACGGGAACTGGTCACTACCGATTATTGAATCAGCAGTTTAGCATCGAGACTTCGCGCTCACAAGTGTTCGCGGGCAGGTCCGGCTTCGCAAAGTCCCGCGGTTGCTCTTGTGCGTTCGAGATTCGTGCCATAATCTTCCTTTCCGGTCAGGAGCAAATCGTGCCTCCCTTACGGCCAAAGGACAAGAAGCGTACGAAACGTCGCCAATCCTCCAGTGAGAAGGCGCCAAAGTCTGCGCGCCGACAAGTTCTTAAGATGCGCAAGGCTCCGGTCGGCGCTGCCGCCAAGCGCACAGCAAATAAGCCGGTAGGAAAGCTGTTTGAAGACCTTGTCGCGGTCCAGGCGCGCCTGCGTGCTCCCGGCGGCTGCCCGTGGGACCGCGAGCAAACCCACCTGACGCTTCGGACCTATCTGATCGAAGAAGCGTACGAAGTCCTGGATGCCATTGAGAAGGGAAGCCCGCTCGAACTTGCCGAGGAGCTTGGCGATCTCCTGCTGCAGGTCCTGTTTCACGCGGACCTGGCAAGCGAGTCCGGGGCGTTCGATATCTCCAACGTCATCATCGGCATTCACAACAAGATGATCCGCAGGCACCCCCACGTCTTTGGCACCGTCAAAGCCGAAACCTCTGCGGAAGTGCTGAAAAACTGGGCGCAGCTCAAGGCTCAGGAGAAACTCGTATCCGGGAAGGAAGGCGCTGCACGGCAGAATCAAGTTCCCTCAGTGGTCGAGGGAGTTTCTCGCAATCTTCCGGCATTAGTTGAAGCCTACCAGCTGACCCGCCGCGCCGCGCAGGTCGGTTTCGACTGGGAAGACGTTAAAGGAATTTGCGAGAAGCTGGACGAAGAGGTCACCGAACTTCTAGTGGCACTCGAAGGTTCGGATAGCCGGGCAATTGAAGAAGAAGTTGGAGACATTCTGTTCTCCGTCGTAAACCTCGCGCGATTCCTCCGATTCGATCCTGAAGTCACACTTAAACGTTCAAATCTCAAGTTCAAAGAGAGATTTCAGGAAATGGAAAGAGAAGCTTCAAGATTAAATGTGCAACTCTCGGAACTATCCAAGGAACAGCTGGAAGAACTTTGGGTAGCCGCCAAATCGAAAGTCCACACGCAGATTTCGCCGGAACCGGGCGCATGAAGTCCCGAAAGATTGCCGGCACCTCCCGCCGGCGAAAAGACAACGCAGCTGCCTCCGACGGGATCACAATTCGCGCTTGCCACGGAATCGAGGAATTCGAAGGCTGCGTATGCGTCGAGCGTGCAGTCTGGAAATCGGACGACATCGACGTGGTCCCCATCCCGCTCTTTGTGGTCGCTTCCCATACGGGTGGTCAGGTGCTCGGAGCTTTCGACGGCAGCGCTCTGGTGGGCTTCACCATCGCCATCGCCGGCTGGCGCCGGCGCAAGCCGTTCCTCCATTCTCACATGACCGCCGTTCTCGACTCCTACCGCAACCACGGCATCGGCCGGCGATTGAAGCTGTTTCAGCGAGAAGACGCGTTGGCCCGAGGCGTCAATTTGGTCGAGTGGACCTTCGACCCGCTTGTGGCCAAGAACGCTCACTTCAATTTCATGAGCCTCGGAGCCGTGGCGAAGCGCTACCTGCCACAAGCGGGTCGAAGGTCCACTC